>Ga0187856_1003429_pt1 | contig 11067 bp, 11 predicted proteins | sample June2016WEW_8_40_FD_132443 | JGI IMG/M metagenome (GOLD analysis project Ga0187856, IMG submission 132443) | Peatland microbial communities from SPRUCE experiment site at the Marcell Experimental Forest, Minnesota, USA - June2016WEW_8_40 | ecosystem: Environmental > Terrestrial > Soil > Wetlands...
GGCATCGTCTTGCCCAAGCGCATGCGACCCCCAGAAAACAAGTTGCCAATCCTCGCAATCAGCGCCTGAACCCAGTTTCTCGACAAAAATGTAGTGGCGACTTTTCGGCTAAGGCATTGATTTACCTATGCCACACCCCCGATTCTGCGCAAGTTGGGTTAAGTTGTTGGCTTTTCTATAGTCGGAGGGGTCAAGGTGCTGCGCTTATTCACACAAATGGACTTCTTAACGGGCGACTACACAAGGCGACCAAGTTCGCCTCAAAGTCCGGTCCCTCGCATCCTGACGGAAATGAGGATGGGGAAGCCGCGGCGCCTCTCGAAATTATAGCGCAATGTCAATTACATAGGTGTTCGTATCTTTGTCCCGAATGGCGCGCCATATTTCATCGGAGATCAAGCGTTCCTTCGGGGCGTCCCGGTGGATCGACGAGCGCAAAAAAGCTGATTGCGTAGGTGTCATGCTCGCCTTGGCGCACCAAACTGGGAAAAGAAGACACAATCGAGCATTAAGCTGTTCTACCGTCTGTTTTTTTGGGTCCGTGCCCGGAAGCTTTCTGGGCTTCTGCCATGAGCGCGTCATCGATTTCGATGTTGGTGCGCAGGGGTGGCATTCCGCGTTATGTACGGCCGGACGCGGTTCTTGCCGGGCTTGCGGGTCCGAAAACCGGCATGCCGCTTTTTGACGCGACATATCGGTTGCGATATTCAGGGGATTAGACGCCAAGACGCCTCTCCACGGCACCATGTCGGGCCCCACCGCAGCGGACACCGCCGCATGACCATCCGCCTTCATCGCGGCGATCTGCCGGACTTGGCGCGCTACGCGGGCGCGGGGCCGGGCGCGGGTGCGGTCGCGATCGACACAGAGACCATGGGACTTAATCTCGGCCGCGACCGGCTGTGCCTGGTGCAGTTGTCTCCCGGCGATGGCTCAGCGGACGTTCTGCAGATCGCGCCGCAGCCCGCCGGCGCGCCCAACCTGAAGCGGCTCCTCGCCGACCCAGGCCTGGTCAAGATTTTTCACTTCGCGCGGTTCGATCTCGGCATGCTCTACAAGACCTTCGGCGTGATGCCGGAGCCGGTCTACTGCACCAAGACGGCCTCGCGGCTCGCCCGTACCTATACGGACAAGCACGGGCTGAAGGACCTAGTGCGCGAGGTTCTGGGCCACGACCTTTCCAAGCAGCAGCAACTCTCCGATTGGGGCGCCGCGGGGCTCACCGATGCGCAGGTTTCCTACGCCGCGGCCGATGTGCTCTATCTGCACGCGCTGAAGGAGAAGCTCGACGCCATGTTGGCGCGCGAGGGCCGCGAAACGCTGGCCGCGGCCTGTTTCCGTTTCCTGCCGGAGCGGGTGCGGCTCGATCTCGCGGGCTTTGCCGCCGAGGACATTTTCGCCCATTCTTGAGGCGGCATTTGCCCGGTCCGCAGGCCGATCTTGGTCCACCCCGGCCGGCCCTGCCCGGGCCACATTCGCAGGCGACTATTGCGGGGCGGAACCGCTAAAGTAGGAATTGCGATCCGAATCGGGGCAACGGTCCGAGGGGACAACCGCTTGACGACCATCTACCTCGCCAACGCGGAGAGGGGGGCTGCCTTTCTGGCGAGTTCCCACGGCGACATCGAACTGACCTATCGGCGCGCGCTGCGCCACAGTCGGCGCGTGCGCTGGCTTCGCGTCAGCGTGCTTGCCGGCATCGCGATGGTCCTGCTGGCGGTGGTGGGCGCCAATTACATGCCGCCGATCGGGGGATTTCGCCTGCCGGGAGAAATCGGCAGCTTGGTGATCAAAGGCACCAAGATCACGATGCAGCAGCCGCGGCTCACCGGGTTCACCACAGATTCCCGCGCCTATGAGTTCACCGCGAACGCCGCCGCACAGGACATCACCAAGCCCGATTTCGTGGAGCTTCAGCAGATCCGTGCCAAGATGGAGATGGCGGACAAAAGCACGGTGGACATGTCGGCCGACACCGGCGTCTACGACGTGAAAGCGGATACGCTGACGCTCAACAACAACATCCACCTTGTCACTTCGACCGGCTACGAGGGCCGCCTGAGCGAGGCGGTGGTGGACATGCGCAAAGGCAACGTGGCTTCCGATAAGCCCGTGTGGGTGAAGCTGCTCGACGGCTTCCTCAACGCAAAGCGGCTGGAAATCGTCGACAACGGCGATGTGATCCGCTTCGGCGATGTCACGATGATGATTCTGCAGCCAGGCAAGGAAGCTACGAACGAGGGCGAGCCATGAGGCGCCGGGTTCGGCTCTGGGCTGTGGCGGCAGTGTTGACCGCGTCGGCGTCCGCCGCGGCGCAGGGACCCCATCCCACGCCCCCGGCCCCGATCCAGAGCGCCCTTCAGGAGCAGAACCAGGATCAGCCGGTCCAAATCGACGCCCAGACGCTGGAAATCCGCGACAAGAGCAAGATAGCGACCTTCTCCGGCAATGTGCAGGTGGTGCAGGGTGACACGACGATGAAATGCCGGACGCTCGTCGTCTTCTACGGGCAGGAGATGGGTCTCAGTGGCGACAAACCGGCTGCGGCCGCCACGGCGGCGCCCGGCGGCACGCCGCCAAACGCGCAGAATATTCGCCGGATCGAAGCGCGCGGCGACGTCACCGTCGCTACCAAGGACCAGAACGCGAGCGGCGACCTTGGCGTCTACGACTTGAAGGCGAAGACGATCACCCTGAGCGGCAATGTCGTGGTCAGCCAAGGCAAGAACGTTATTCACGGCGAACGCGTCGTGGTCGACACGGTGACCGGAAACGCGCACGTCGAGGCGGCGCCCGGCGCTACACAAAGTCGCGTCCGCGCGCTTATCGTCCCGAACAAGGATCAAAACGGTGGACAGACGAATTTCATGACAATCGGGCCGGGCCCGACAAAGTGACAAACGACTGCTACACCCTCGCCGTGGGAAATCGGCTAACGTTCCTGAACTGAATCCCCCTCCCTTCCTCCCCCGCTTGCGGGGGAGGGAAGGGAGGGGGCGCAGGCGAGCCTGCCCGAGATTGGCGTGTTGGACATTTTTTCATATTTTCGCCGACGCCGTACGCCGACGCGCCGCGAGCCGGTCGCCGACGATGACGCCATGGACCTCTCGTCCATGGGCGGTGTCATCAACGGGACCTACGTCGACATCGCGAGCCTGCCCGCTCCGGCGAACAAGGCGCGCAGCAAGCCTCCACCGCGACCGCAGCGCCAACAGCGCCAACCTGCTCCTCAGAACGGGCCGCGTCCGATCAATCGGCCGCGCCGCCGAACTGACGACAGCGGCACCGCGCAAGGCGACCGCAAGAGCTTGCTTGCGGTCCACGGCGTGGAAAAGAGCTTCGTCGGACGCAAGGTGGTCAGGAACGTCAGCCTTTACGTGCGCAAGGGCGAGGCGGTGGGCCTGCTCGGCCCCAACGGGGCCGGCAAGACGACGGTTTTCTACATGATAACCGGCCTCATCAAGACCGACCGAGGACGCATCGAACTTGACGGCCACGACGTGACGGCGTTGCCGATGTACCAGCGCGCACGCCTCGGCATCGGCTATCTGCCGCAAGAAGCCTCCATTTTCCGGGGGCTTAACGTTGAGCAAAACATCCGGGCCGTTCTCGAAGTTGTCGAGCCCGATGCCAAGCGGCGCGAGCACGACCTCAACGCACTGCTCGAGGAGTTCAACATCGCGCGGCTGCGCAAAACGCCGTCGATCGCGCTCTCCGGCGGTGAGCGCCGGCGCGTCGAGATCGCCCGCTCGCTCGCCACGCGGCCGAATTACATGCTGCTCGACGAGCCCTTCGCCGGCATCGATCCCATCGCCCTCGGCGACATCCAGTCGCTGGTGCGGCATTTGACCAACCGCGGCATCGGCGTGCTCATCACCGACCATAATGTCCGCGAGACGCTCGGCCTGACCGACCGCGCCTACATCATCTATTCCGGCGAAGTGTTGATGGAGGGCCGCGCGGATGACATCGTCAACAACCCTGACGTGCGTCGGTTGTATCTTGGGGAAGAATTCCGGCTTTAAGTCTGTGAAGTTTCGGCGCCGTCGCGCTCACTCGCCGAACTTGATGCCGGCCTTGCGGCCGAGCGCGATCCAGGTCGCGATCGTCGAATTCACCAGGCTGGTGAATTCCGCCGGCGTGGTAGGCGCAGGCTCCGCGCCCTCCTTCGCCAGCCGCTCCTTCACCTCGTCCGACCGCAGCACAGTGCCGACGTCCGCGCTGATCTTGGCGACGATCCCGGGCGGCGTCGCGGCCGGCGCGAGCAGGCCGAACGAGCCGAGCGAGCTGTAGTCGGGCAACCCGCTCTCCGCGATGGTGGGATATTGAGGAAACAGCGCCGAGCGCGTCGTTCCGGTGGTCCCGATCACCCGCAGTTCACCGGCCTTGACCGAGGGCATCACCGTAAGCGCCGGCGAGAACAGCAGATTGACGCGCCCGGCCAGCAGATCGACCAAGACTGCGCCGGTGCCGCGATAGGGCACATGCAGCATTTTGATGCCGGCCATCTCCGCGAATAGCGCCCCCGACAAATGCGAGGCCGAGCCGACCCCGGAAGAGCCGTAGGTCAGCTTGCCCGGATTCTGCTGGGCATAGGCGATCAACTCAGCCGCGTTGGTCGCGGGCACCGCCGGATTCGCCACCAGCAGATAGGGCGGTGCGGAAACCAGCGTGACCGGCGCAAGGTCATGCGTGACGTCGTAAGGCTTATCAGTCTCGGTGACGAGCGCCATCATGGTGTTGGTCGCCGTCATCAAGAGCGTATAGCCGTCGGGGTTTGCCGACATCACCTGATGGGCGCCGACAGCACCGGCGCCGCCGGTGTGATTCTCGACGATCACCGTCTGGCGCCACAAGGCTTGCAGCCGGTCGCTGATCGAGCGGGCGAGGATGTCGGCACCGCCGGCGGGCACGGCGGGAACGACGATGCGCACCAGCCGGCTCGGGAATGTCTGCGCGCGCGCCGGCCAAGCCCACGCGCAAAGTCCGCCGGCGAGCATCGCCGCCAAGCTTCGTCGTGAAATCACGCCTGCCTCCACCCTATTGGACCCGAGCGTTGAGGCGCGCGTTGTTGTCGCTGTCGCGCCGTGCCCATCCGCGGCCGGACAGCACGGCACCGCGCGCGCTATTCCGCGGCTACGGCCGCGACGGAATATTTCCGATGCAGTTGCGCGCCGCGCCGGCCCTGTTCGCGCGCGAGCTCGGCGCGTTCCGGCGTGATGAATTGATAAGGCGGCAGCACCGGGCCGCCCTTGATGTAGCCGGCGGCGTTGAAGCGGATTTTCATGAACGGCACCTTGTCCTCCAGCCACTGGGCGAAGTCGTTGTTGCGGACCATGCCTTCGATGCCCCAAGCGAGGTCCTTCGTGATGCCGCGGGCGAGCTCCCAGCGTTGCGCGTTCAACGCGTCTTGCAGCGCGATGACCGGCGCCGGTCCGCAATTGACGTAGCTGGTCCAGCAGGCATCGGCGCCGAATACCTTTTGGGCGAACATCCAGTCCGATTCCATCGGCAGCAGTTTGATGTTGCGGCCGCAGGCTTCGACGTCGGATTCGTAGGTGTTCTTGGCCATCGTGCCGAAAGTCGCATTGGTGCGGTACTTGCAGGCGACGATATTGGGCACCCTGGCCAGTTCGGCGAAGGCGACCGAGGAAATCCCGCGGCGGAAGGCTTCCTTGTTTTCGTAGAGCAGGATCGCGGTGTCGGTGAATGTCTCGGCCAAGTCGATGTAATGGCGCACAAGATTCTGGTCGTTGAGCGGCGCCATCATCGGCCGCCCGGCCAGGAGCCCCGTCGCGCCCATGTCGACATAGGCCTTTGCCCGCGCGATGGTGTCGCGCGTGTTGAGCTGAGTAACGCCGGCAAACAGCGGAACACGGTCGCGCACAGCCTCGACGACGGTGCCGGTAAAAGCCTTGGCCTCATCCCAGGTAAGGCCCGCGACCTCGCCGAAAGTGCTGTTGATTGCCAATGCGCTGACGCCATCGCGAACCAGCATGTCGGCGGCCCGCGCCGCCTCGTCCAGGTTGATGACGTTCTGCGAACGGTTGGTGACAGGCTGATCCTTCACCGGCGTGAGCATGAAGGCGACGACGCCCTTGAGGCCTTCGGCCGTGACTCGCAGCGTCCTGGACATTCCCACCTCCCTTTCGATTTTCAACAGGTCGCCGCGAGCAGCGACACCCCATAAAACGCCGTTCCCCCGCTTGCATACGTTTGCAATACCAGCTATTGCATACGTATGCAAGCGACTTGATTTCAATCGGCGCATTGGCCCAGTTCCAGGAATCGTGCAGGCCAGTGACGCGCTTGCCAGGGATTTCCCGGGACAGATGATGGTCAACGCAAAACAGATCGCGACGCTTCTCGGCGTGTCGCAGTCGACCATTTCCCGGGCCTTCACACCCGATGCCAGCATTTCGCCGGCCATGCGCGAGCGCGTATTCAAGGCCGCAAACGAGCTGGGCTATCACCCCAACGCCATAGCGCGCAGCTTGATCACCAAGCGCAGCAACATCGTCGGGATAGTGATCTCGAATCCGACCAACCCCTACTATCCGGAGGTGCTCGCGCAGTTCAGCCGCTTGTTGCGGGGGAGCGGTTTCCAATCGCTGTTGTTCAACGTTCCCGACAGCAAGGATGTCGAAAAGGAGTTGCCCAATCTCCTGCAATACCAAGTCGACGCCGTGGTGGTGGTGTCGGCCACTGTAACGTCGGAGGTGGCGCGGCGTTGCGCGGCCGAACGAAAGCTCTTGGTGCTGTTCAATCTTTATGTGCCGGGTGCGGAGATTGCCGCGGTGTCCTGCGACAATGCCGACGGCGGGCGGCAGGTAGCCGATTATGTTGCCGCCTGCGGCTATCGACGCCCGGCCTTCGCCGCTGGCGTCGCCGCATCCTCGACCAGCATGGATCGGGAGCGCGGATTTACGGAACGGCTGCATGCGCTTGGACTCCCGTTGCATGCTCGCGCCGGCGGCGACGCTTTTTCATACGAGGCCGGACGCGCCGCAGCGCTGTCGCTGTGCGAAGCGCGGCCCGACGTCATTTTCTTTGCCAACGACCTGATGGCAATCGGCGGCATGGACGCCTTGCGCTTCGAGGCAGGCCTGCGCATTCCCGACGACATCGCCGTCATCGGCTTCGACGATCAGCCCATGGCGGCCTGGGCTTCCTACCGGCTAACCACGGTGTATCGCCCGATCGCCCGCATGGTCGAACTCACCGTGGATATGTTGATCCGCAACGCCCAGGGCGCGCCGGTGGCGGCCGCTCCGCACTTCGTGCCAGTGAACCTGATCAAGCGCCAATCCTCAGGCCCCCGCGAAAGGCGTGACTAAGCGGACCCGTCGGGCTTGCACAAAACTTATGCATTGCGGCAATGCGGAATTCGGATGCCGCCGGTGCTGGAAACTGCTATAAGCGCACAAGCAAGAATCGGACCACTTCGGCCAGGCCGCCATGGCGCTTACCCAAAGACTTCAGATCCGGCAGAGCCAAGCGCTGGTGATGACGCCGCAGCTGATGCAGGCGATCAAGCTCTTGCAGCTCTCCAATCTCGATTTGGTCGCCTATGTCGACGCGGAGCTCGAGCGCAATCCCCTGCTCGACCGCAGCGCGGAGAATGAGGCCGCGCCGGTCGAGCCCGACGGCGCACAATCATCGGACCAGCCGTCTGCGGACGGCGAGGCGTGGAACGGCAGCGAATTCGAGCCAAGCCGTGACGTCAACGAAGAGCGGCCCGATACGCGCCTCGACGACACCTCTGCCGACGATGCCGAGCCGATCCGCCCGCGCGCTTCGGATCTGCCGGCGGGATATTCGGAATGGGCGGGCATCGGCTCCGGCGGCCGCGAGAACGGCGACTACAATCTCGAATCGTTCGTTTCCGCCGAGACGACGCTCGCGGACTGGCTTCGCGAACAGCTCACGCTCGCCATCGCCGATCCAGTGCGGCGCATGATCGGGCAATACCTCATCGATCTCGTCGACGAGGCCGGATATCTGAGCGGCGACCTCAATGCGGCGGCGGAAAAGCTCGGCACGAGCATCGCCGAGATCGAGGCCGTGCTCGCCATCCTGCAGAGCTTCGATCCGCCCGGCGTCTGCGCGCGCGATCTCGCCGAATGCCTGGCGATCCAGCTCAAGGAGCGCGACCGCTTCGATCCCGCCATGCAGGCGTTGATCGCGCGGCTCGATCTGCTCGCCCGGCGCGATTTCGCCGCGCTGAAAAAAATCTGCGGCGTCGGCGATGAGGATCTCGCCGACATGATCGCGGAAATCCGCCGCCTCAATCCGAAGCCCGGCCTGGCATTCGGTTCGGTGGTTGTGCAGCCGATCGTGCCGGATGTCTTTGTGCGGCCGGCGGCCAACGGCGCCTGGCTTGTCGAGCTCAACTCGGACACGCTGCCGAAGGTTCTGGTCAATCAGAGCTATTATGCCGAGGTTTCGGCAACCGCGCGCCGTGATGCGGAGAAATCGTATCTTGCCGAGTGCCTGCAGAGCGCCACATGGCTCGTGCGCGCGCTCGACCAGCGCGCCCGCACCATCCTCAAGGTCGCGAACGAAATCGTCCGCCAGCAGGACGCGTTCTTTGCGCATGGCGTCGAGCACCTGCGCCCGCTCAACCTCAAGACGGTTGCGGAAGCCATCGGCATGCACGAATCGACGGTGTCGCGCGTCACGGCCAACAAGTACATGGCGACCAGCCGCGGCATTTTCGAACTGAAGTATTTCTTCACCTCGGCGATCGCCGCCGCCAATGGCGGCGAGGCGCATTCCGCGGAGGCGGTGCGCCACCGCATCAAGCAACTGATCGACGCCGAGAGCGCGGCCGACGTGTTGTCCGACGATACCATCGTCGAGAAGCTGCGCGAGGCGGGCATCGGCATTGCGCGGCGGACGGTCGCGAAATACCGCGAGGCCATGCGCATACCTTCCTCAGTGCAGCGCCGGTGGGAAAAGCAGGCCGCCGCCGTGCCCTGAAATGAGCCATCCGCCCCGCGCAGCGGGGGGACCGCCCGAAGGGCGGTGGAGGGGGCAACGGCCGGGACGTTGCGTCGACTGCGAGGATGACCTCTTGGCCGCACGCCCCCTCCACCATGCTTCGCATCGCCCCTCCCCCGCCCCGCATTCGCTCCGCGGGGGAGGATAAGGTTCGCGCCGTGCCGCGTTGACTCCGCGCTTGCCAATGTCTAGCTCGAGTGTGCGGTTGAATGATTGCAAAATTTTTGATTGAGCATGGTCTTTTCCGAAAACCGGGTTCCACCCCAGATCAAGTCCGGGGCAGGCTTTTTCGGGACCATGCTCCAGCGGAGGCTGCCATGCCATTTCGCGTTTCGGGAAAAAATCTCGATGTCGGCGATGCTTTGCGCGAACGCGTTAGCGCCCGGATCGCCGAAGCCATGGGCAAATATTTCGACGGCGGCTATTCCGGGCACGTGACGCTTGCGCGCGAGGGTTTCGGATTCCGCACCGAATGCGCCATCCATCTCGACTCGAAAATCACGTTGCACGCCGAAGGCATGGCGGCCGATGCCTATGCCAGCGCGGACCAAGCGGCGTTGCGGATCGAGAAGCGGCTGCGCCGCTATCATCGCCGGCTGAAGGATCACCGTCCCGAGCGGCTCGATGGTCGGGCCTCGGTCGATGCGGCAAGCTATATCATCGCCGCTCCCGAAGAGGAGAGTGATGCGGAGGTCGACAGCTTCGCACCCGTCATCATCGCCGAATCCACCACCGCGTTGAAAAAGCTGTCGGTCAGCGATGCGGTGACGGAGCTCGACATGACCGGCGCTCCCGTTCTCGTGTTCCGGCACGCCGTCCATGGCGGCATCAACGTCGTCTATCGCCGCGCCGACGGACATTTCGGCTGGATCGATCCGCCGCCCTTGGCTCCGACGGATGCCCATTGACGAGGTTGCGGGCGCTCCTTATGGTCCGCCGCCCTTGGAGCATGACGCCAAAGCGTAGAAACCGGATTTGGCAAAGATCATGCTTATGCAGCAAGCCAAGACCCTATCGGTTCTGCTGCAGTCGAAACCGATAAGGCTCTAGCCTTAAGGCCGCGGCCTCGCTCTTCAGGTTCCACTCATGCCGCTCACCGATCTCGTTGCGCCTAACGCGATTCTCCCGACGCTCAAGGTCAACAGCAAGAAACAGGTGCTGCACGAGCTTGCCGCGCGCGCGGCCGCGCTCACGGGCCAGAACGAGCGCGCAATCTTCGAGATCCTGATGCAGCGTGAGAAGCTCGGCTCCACGGCGGTCGGCAACGGCATCGCCATTCCGCACGGCAAAATGTCCAATCTCACGCGGCTGTTCGGATTGTTCGCGCGGCTCGACCGGCCAGTCGATTTCGAGGCGCTCGACGGCCAGCCGGTCGATCTCATTTTCCTGCTGCTCGCTCCGGAGGGCGCCGGCGCCGATCACTTGAAGGCGCTCGCACGCGTGGCGCGGCTTCTTCGCGATCCCGCCATTGCCCACAAGCTGCGCGCCTCGCACGACGCGGAGGCGCTCTACGCGGTGCTGGCCATACCATCGGCGAGCGCAGCGTAGTAGAAATCAGAAGCCAGAAGCCAGAATAGGAGCGGGGAACGCCTCTTCTGGCTTCTGGCTTCTGGCTTCTGCTCAGTGCACGCTGACCGTCTCGAGCTCCTGGCTCCAGGCGTTGGCGACGGCAGCCTCGCGGCTGTCGGTGAGCATGATCGGCGTGCCATCAGCGCCGTGCAGCGCGAAGAGCTTCAGCCCGGGCGCGATCTGCGGCGCCTGCGGGAACAACGCGGGAACGTCCTCGGAACGGATCGTTTTCACGTAGGCGATGCGTCCATCGCCGAGGTGGGCGAGCGCTTCGGGAGATATTTCTATTCTATTTTCCGTACGGCTCATTTCATTTGTCATGGCCCTCGACTCCTCTCGCTGGACCTTGTCGAGTCCTGTTCGGTTCCATCAATCGCATTCATTAATTGCAATCGATTTAACGATGCGCTCGGACTGCGGGCGCACGAGATCGATCGACAGCAATCCATTCTTCAAGTCCGCACCCAATACCTCCATGCCGTCCGCCAGCACGAA
>Ga0187856_1003430_pt1 | contig 11067 bp, 7 predicted proteins | sample June2016WEW_8_40_FD_132443 | JGI IMG/M metagenome (GOLD analysis project Ga0187856, IMG submission 132443) | Peatland microbial communities from SPRUCE experiment site at the Marcell Experimental Forest, Minnesota, USA - June2016WEW_8_40 | ecosystem: Environmental > Terrestrial > Soil > Wetlands...
CGGTCTGCTACGACCACCTCTACTGCTCACAGAGCATCCTGAGCAAGGAACTCTGGGAAAAATTTGAAGGGCCTTCCATCAAGAGGCTCTGCAATGCGATCCGTGAAAAAGGAGCTCTCGTGGTCCTGCACAACTGCGGGAACGGCATTTATTTCGACATGTCTCAGAAATGGGCCAATCCTCATGCGATCTCTCACGCCTATGTGGCGGATGATGTCGACAGCTGGGAAGAGCACAAGGCAAAGTGGGGCGGCAAGATCGCTACCATCGGATGGATCCCTCCCGGACCGGTGGCGATGCTCGGCACCCCCGAGGAGATCGAGGAGGAGTGCAAGGCAGAGATAGAGATCTTCGCCAAAGGCGGAGGATTTGTCCTATCAACAGGCTGCGAGTATCCACCGAATGCTCCGCTCCTGAACGCACGGCGGATCGTTGAGGCTGGGAAAAAATACGGCGTTTACAAGAAATAGCGATACCAAAACAGCACGATCATTAAGGAGGAATACAATGGCAACAAAAGAAAAGGAACAGGAATTAATCAAAAAGTTACGGGATGCGGTTATCAACTATAAGGTCGCCGATGCGAAGAAGCTCGCCGAGGAGGCAGTTCAGGTGGGAGCCGATGCGTACACCATGACCATGGAAGGCCTTGCTGGCGGTATGGAAGTCGTCAGTGAAAAATTCGACACCCATGAATATTTTGTTCCCGAGACACTGCTCTGCGCAAAGGCGCTCTATGCGGCTCTTAATGTGTTGAAACCCCATATCAAAGTCAAAGAGGGGGGAACGAAGGGACAGGTGGTCCTCGGAGTTATGCAAGGAGATGTGCACGACCTCGGCAAGAATATCATCAAGGCTATCTTTGAAGCATCGGGCTGGACCGTGCATGACCTCGGACGGGATGTTCCCCTCCAGAAGTTCGTTGAGGAACAGCTCAAGACCGATTCCGATATTGTTATGCTCTCGGCAATGATGACGACCTCGATGGTCGGCATCAAGAAGCTGATCCCGATGATCAAGGAGAAAAACCCAAAAGTGAAGATCATGATCGGCGGCGCTCCGATCACCGAGAAGACCGTTGAAGAGTACGGAGCGGATACAACCGCCGATAACGCCCCGAATGCCCTGCGCGAAGCGATGAAGATGCTCGAGACGCTCAGGAAGGGAAAGGCTGCGTAAGTGGCATAGGGATTCCTGACTGCCGGTTGCTGACGGAGTGGCTGTGGTCCCAAAGAGAAGTTTCCGCAGGGCAACACTCGGCAGCCAATAGCGGAGGGGGCGCGGGCAGACGCAACAGAGAAATCCGAAAAAGGAGGACTTGGACCATATGGAGCATACGGTTATTTTTCAGCCCTCTGGCCGGCGAGGTCGGGTACCCGAGGGCACCACGATCCTCGATGCGTCACGCCGGCTGGGGGTCGGCATAGAGGCGGTCTGCGGCGAGCAGCTCGTTTGCGGAAAGTGCCGCGTCAAGGTCATGGAGGGATCTTTTCCAAAAGAGGGGATTACCTCATCGATGAGCCATCTCACGGAGCTCGATGAAAAAGAAATGAAGGTTCTGAAGCGCAAGGATTCTGAAGAGCATATCCGTCTGGCATGCTCAACAAGAATCCTGGGCGATGTTCTCGTATTTATTCCCGACGCGAGCCGGACCGGCAAACAGGTGGTAAGCAAGGCAGCCGGCAAGATCAAGGTGAAGATAAAGCCTGCGGTGAGGAAGTATTATGTCGAACTCCCCCTCCCCTCGCTGGACGACCCCTTGGGAGATTTCGAGCGGATCGAGAATGCCCTTGGCGAAACATACGGTCTGAAGAAACTTATGATCGACTACAGGACTCTTCAGAAACTGCCCGACGTGGTCCGGAAAGGCGACTGGAAGGTGACCGCGACAGTCTGGCAGAACTCCGAGATCATCAGGGTCGAGCCGGGAAAGGTCGAAACGAATATCGGCCTCGCTGTTGATATTGGTACGACAACGGTGGCTGGGTATCTCACGGATCTCAATACAGGTGAGGTGCTCGTGACGGAGTCGATGATGAACCCCCAGGTGCGGTACGGCGAAGACGTCATGTCCCGCATCACCTACTGCATGATGAATGAAGAAACGGGTCTCAAGGAACTCCAGGAGACGATCATTGAAGGGTTGAATACCATTGCGAAGCAGGCCGCCCATAAGGCAGGCTATTCACCCCATGATATCAGCGAGATGACACTCGTCGGAAATACGGCGATGCATCACATCCTTCTCGGGATCAACCCGGAATATATGGGGGTTGCGCCGTTCACGCCTGCCCTGCACAAGTCAGTCGACGTGAAGGCCGACCGGTTCGGTATCGAGATACTTCCTGCCGGTAATATCCATGTGCTGCCCATTGAAGCGGGTTTCGTGGGTGCTGATAATGTGGGCTGTCTGATCGCAGATGCGCCTTATAAACGCAAGGAGATGACCCTGTTGATCGATATCGGGACGAACGGAGAGCTTGTCTTCGGGAACAAGGAAAGGCTCATTTCTTGTTCCTGTGCCACGGGCCCGGCACTCGAAGGGGCACAGATAGAGTTCGGCATGCGTGCGGCGCCAGGAGCCATTGAACGAGTGACGATTGATCCCAAAACACTTGAGGCAACATACAAGGTGATCGGAAACAGCCGCTGGAGTGATGGAGAGGCGAACATGCAGGCGAAGGGCATCTGTGGTTCGGCAATCATTGATGTGATTGCCGAAATGTTCAAGGCAGGGATCTTAAGGAAAAACGGCCAGATCAATATGGATCTCACGTCACCGAGATTGAGGAAGGGAGCCAAGGGTCTCACAGAGTATGTCCTCGCTTGGAAACATGAAACATCGATAGATCAGGATATTGTCGTAAACCAGAAAGATGTTCGCGCAATACAACTTGCCAAGGGGGCTCTCTATTCCGGATGCCTCATCATGATGAGGAAACTCGGCGTGAAGGAGTTCGACAGACTGGCCATAGCTGGTGCCTTCGGAAGTCATATCGATAAGATGGAGGCGATGGTGATCGGAATGTTTCCCGATTGCGACCTGAAAAAAGTAAAATATATCGGAAACGCCGCTGGTGACGGTGCCCGCATAGCACTCTTGAATGTGGACAAGAGAAAAGAGGCGAACGATATTGCGCGAAAGGTTAAGTACATCGAGCTCGCCCTCGAAGAGGATTTCAACGACCGCTTCGGCGAGGCGATGCAGTTCCCGCATATGTTCGACGAGTTCCCCCACCTCAGGGGGATATTACCCGAAGAGCATTATGCGGCTGTGTGAAGCAAAAGTCCCGCCCGCTCCATGGGTTGGCGGGCGATAACGGAAGGAGGAAGCGATGAAGGTAAAATACATAGGTGACACCAGGACAGCCACGACCGTAAAGGGAGCAGAAACAAGACTCGAACACGGAATGGAGCTTGAATGCATGGAGAAGGAATATCACTCTGCGACTACGGTAAGAGCTGTGCTGGCTTCCGGTGAACACGTCAAGGTGAAGAGATCCGAACTTCAGAAGATCTAAATCCAAGTGCGGCGAGATTCGTTCTCAACCTGGTTGCGCAAAAGAACTTATCCCTTCTCCTGCTCATTCGGCAAAGGTCTATCGCCTGCCGAACGGGGGGGGAAGCAGAGGTTATATGATACAGAGGAGATCGTCTTTGATTACCGCTGGTGCACGAACGGCAAGGGGCCGGTTCGCCTTTGAACAAGCAGCGCGGCTTTTTCGGTCGAACGGTGGTATTGAACGCAACTTCGGTACCCTCGTCGCACAAAGATTGACCACTGACTGATAATTATTGGAAACTAACGCCTCCTCTCTGAGCCTGTTTTCGGACTTGGAGGGGAACATCGCACGTCGTCGCAGCCGACAGAGCGTTTCTTACCAGAAGCACCCTTGCTCCTGCGGTAGAAACGCAACAGTGTGGACTACAAGGAAGCAACCGGACGGTACTGTTTCTGCGACGTGCCGTCCTTAAATCTGGTCATATGTGATGGGTTCACCGCGATTGCTTACATACTAAGACAGATTTTCCCAGCTCATACTTCAATGTTGTTTATCTCCATCTGTAGTTTGCTCAACAACTCAGTGATTGAAATTGTGTCGACTTTTAGCATGCGCAAGGCTCTCTCTACTCGTTCCAAGGTTCCCAATGCTTCGTTAAACTCATATATATTCTTTCTCACATCCTTGTCTCTGCAGGCCACGCATATCCACGTGCTGCCTATCTCCGCCCAATCTGCTACCGAACCACAATCACATAACCTCTCGTTTTCCATTTGCCTACCTCCTCGTTTGATAAGGTGAACTACCCGCTGCTGAGATGAGGCTTCAGTCGGGGCTTCCATGCTTCAACGACAGAACTTACCGCGTGAGGCTGGTGCGGCAGAGGCCCTCGTCTCCACAGGCGTTTGTTCCCCTAGACTTCGGGAACCAGTTCGGACTGTATCGGCCCTACTGCGTGTGTACTCGATTCAGCATACGCTGACACTTTACTAAAAGCCTTATTGGTGTCCCTGCATAACTCCAGTCGTTCTGCAAATAATGGGATACGGAGCCTGTCCGACAAACCGAAAGAGGCCTCAGAGCTTTCCTTCTATCTTTCGTTTCATTGATTTCGTCACATAACACATTTGAAGGTTAAGAATTGCCTCCCCATAGTCAGGCTTCAGCTTCAATGCAGTGTTGAATTCATTTACTGCCTCATCAAGGCGGTTCTGCTTTCCATATGCAGCTCCAAGACTCAAATGAGGCAATGCTCCATCCTGCGACTTCCTCACCGTATCAGTAAAAAGGGGTTAGATTATCTCTCCAGACGGCATTCCTGCTCACTGTCCCCACGGAATAGACAACTGCCACCGCAAGAGAAATGATAACCAGGCCAGAAGCGAGTCCGGGTTTAACGACGTTGACCCATGAAAGGGTCAAAGCTTTGCCCATGAATAAATATAACACTTCTCATTTTAATGGTTTACCGTAAAGTGGACAACAAGTAATCTCTTCATTACTGCTGACAATTTGTGGATTACCGTAATGTTAGCTATGTTAACAAATCTTGTTGTGTTTTTACCGGAAGGTTCTAGGACTAGGAAAGAGAGGGCCTCGCCGGGGTCCAATGGAAAGTCAAGTTTGTTTTCGGAACTCCGTAATAGTTTCATCTTCGCGAAAGTGTGAATAAGTCGGGTGTACTCGATACAATACCCTTCCGTCTTTCGGGTGAAACATTCAGTCTCTAAAAAGAAGGACCGCCTCACAACAGTACTTCCTGAAGTCCGCACTGTGGCTATTTTGCACGGGGGTAAGCCTTCTTTTGGAAATAAACGCGGCGGACTCTATGGGGGAGTGCGGAGTTCCCCTCCAAGTCCGCATAACAGGCTCAGAGCGAAGGCGTTTGTTTCCAGATAAAACAGTTACTGGTCAAATCTTTGGCGACAGGACGTACTGGGAATAAGATTCATCTAAAAAGGGCTGATAGGCTATGACGCATCCTCATTGAGGTTGACTATCGAGTCCGACAAGTTCTCAAAAAAGTGAATTTCTTGATAACTGAAGATTACTATGTTTGAATTCTCAAGTTGCACTAGATATAATTGAATCACAAGGAGGAAATGATGATGATAATCCACAGATCTAAGGAAATAGTTTTTTTAGTGTCCTTGTTCGTACTTCTGCTACTCTTGTCTCCTGATGTCCACGCTGTACCGAGCTTTGCAAGGCAGACAGGCATGGAATGTTCAGACTGTCATACAGTCTTCCCTGAGTTGACTCCGATAGGACGAACTTTTAAGATTAGCGGCTATGTGCAAAGCACGAGTGATAAGCCATATGAGTTTCCCCCTCCGATATCAGGCGTGGCGCAACTATCATATACCGGTGCCCGAGGATTAACTAATGGAGTTGCCCCATTTGATTCTGAGAATAGGGCAACCGATAAAACAAACCTGCCACAACAATTAAGCTTGTTTTACGGGGGAAGAATTTATGGCAATTTGGGTGCATTGGTACAGGGCACTTATAGTGGTCCCGACAACCGCGTTGCTTTAGATAACAGTGATATTCGCTTTGCAGGCAAAACCTTATTGGAAGGCAAGGATTTGATTTATGGGGTTACGCTCAATAACAATCCTTCAGTAGAAGATATCTGGAATACTACTCCCGCTTGGCGCTTCCCTTTTGCTTCATCGGCTGTCGCCTCAAGTCCTGCCGCCAGCACAATAATTGATGGTCCTTTAGGCCAGCAAGTTGGTGGTATTGGGGTGTATGCCTTCTGGAACGACCTAATATACGTAGAAGCAGCAGTGTACCGCACCGCACTAAACGGCATTACGGAACCTTTTGGGGCAGGCACTCCGACCGATACGGTAGTGGACGGAGCTATTCCTTATTGGCGGCTTGCCCTGCAAAAACAATGGAATGAAAACTCTCTGGCCGTCGGTACATATGGTCTTGTAGCAAGAATTTTCCCAAGTGGCGCCACTAGTGGGCCTACTGACAGATTTACGGATATAGCTCTGGATGCCCAGTACCAATACATAAGTAAAAAAAACCGCCTTACACTAGAGACTACCTGGATTTATGAAAAACAGAGCTGGAATGCAAGCTTTCCCCTGGGTAATACGGCTAACCCCTCAGATACATTGAACACGTTCAGGGCCAATGTGAATTATTATTATCGAAGCGGCATAGGTGACATAGGTGGAACAGTGGCCTTCTTCGACACATGGGGGGCGTCTGATGCCATACTTTATTCTCCTAATGAACTGAGCGGGAGCGGGAACGGGAGCCCGAACAGTAATGGGTTCATCTTTGAAGCCGATTATTTGCCATGGAAGTATTCCAAATTGTCTTTGCAGTACGTTCTTTACAACAAGTTTAATGGCGGCACAACAAATTATGACGGATTTGGTACGAACGCATCCTATAACAACACGATTTATATTCTCGCTTGGTTTGCGTTCTGAGATGTTTTGGGAGGTTGTGGGCTTGCCCTTCTCGCCACCCCTTCTTGTACCATTGAGTTAAGACGTCACCAAGTTGGGATTAAACCCTCTTTTAATTTTGGTTGTATACTATCTAAACATTTTGTAGTAGCTCCAAGTGCGTAGCTTTGTCCCGATTATGACGTCAGCTACCGATCGCTAATATTCAGAACTCAAGATTCTTAGGCGATGATTACTGTTTTGTAACTTTTGGACAGTTTCGCCTTTTGAGAACTCTCTGCGGAGTCTGCGCAGTCGGTAGATGGCATCTCTTAGATTCCTCCTTTTAAAATCTGCACAGTTTCCCCTAGAACCTATCAAATGGCAAGTTTCGCCTCTGCAACGTTTATTTGAGGAAGGGAGCATCAAACACGAGTCGGATCTCACCCGGTGTCTAGTTCCAACAGAAACCTTCTGCGGCTCAAAATATTGGTGGTGAGGTGTACTGGATGAAAGACGCACCGCTACTTTTCCTCTACCTTTCGGAGTACTACTGGTATTTATGAGTGTATCAATTCTTGCACAGTGAGACTTTGTCGGTGTAACCGAGTTCTAGGTCTCCACTTATTCCTTCTCATTTAGCCTTCAAAAACAATGCGTGGTTCGGGATGAAATATGCGTTGACTAGGTAATGACCCTCGGTTTATCGATTTTCAAAAGGAACACGCACACTCCGGCGGTAAGTTGGCTACTGTGTTCGATGAATAGAAGACTCCGATTCCAAAAAATACGTGATGCGTTTCGGGGAGAACTTTTCAATATTTTCATTTGCAATCGAAATTTATAACTTTGAAGTTGGCCTATCGCCAAGGGAGAGGTGGAGAAAATTAACCCGGCAAAATTCAATTATCACTTTCAACTTTCGGCAACAATAAAGTACCCGTTGAGGAAATGTCGTGTCTACAAGTATACTAAATGTAGTATTTTCGGCAAGAATAAGTGCCAGGAGGTAAAAAAAGGTCGCGCGGTCACAACACTTTTAGAGCCGCCGTGAAATATGGGGACTTCTCTTTCCTATGGTGATTGCACTATGGTTACAACACTCTATCTGATCAGGCACGGAGTGCCGGAAGGCAGCGGTACAAGGCGCTATACCGGGAGCATTGATATCCCCCTGTCTGAAAAGGGAGCCGAGCAGATAAGGAGGGCTTCTGTCCTTATCGTGAAACATCTTCTCGCTTCGGCTTCCGTTCAGACCCACAACTACCTCAGGGATATCCATGGTCTCTCAGCACCTCGCCCTGATCCGGGAAATCACGACACAACGCTTCATGCAGTATATTGTTCCGACCTGAGCAGGGCGTTGAAGAGTGCTGAAATTATCGCTGAGCCGCACGGCGTAAAAACGGTCGCAGTGGAAGATCTGAGAGAAAGGAATTTCGGCATTTGGGAAGGCATGACCTTCACAGAAATAAGAGACCGGTACCCCGAAGAATTCCAGTCGTGGGCCGATAACCCCCTGAAATTCAGCCCCATGGGAGGCGAAAGCACAATCGAGGTGAGAGACAGAACTGTGCCAGCGGTGCAGGACATCATGAACAAGCATCGCGGTGAACAGATAGCAATCGTCGCGCATGGAGGAGTAAACAGGATAGTCCTCTGTCATGTCATGGGTATCCCTCTCGAAAATATCTTTCGGCTCGAACAGGATCACGGAGCAGTGAATATCATTGAGTTCTGGGATAGATATCCGGTTGTGAAACTTTTAAATGGAATGCGCGACGCTGAATGATGTCCGCTATCAGAGGGGAGCGAAAATGCAGGCTTCCCCTAAGGGCCGCCTGCGCAAAGAACGAGACGAAGTGAAACAGGGTGCAATCCTCGGGGTAACAGCCCTGGGGATTTTTGTTTTATGAAAAAGATCTTGCCTTTTCTGAACCACGATATTCAGGAAACCGGACCACAGTACCTTGAAGACCTGGCGACAGGGTACTGGTTTTCGGAAATTCTCTTTACCGCGGTTGAGATGGATATCTTCTCCCTCATCGAGCCGAAGGGGGCAACGGTTGAGGCACTTTCCAAGGCGCTTCAGGTGAATCTCCACGGGCTGAGACGTTTTCTGCAAGCCCTCAGCGCGATAGAACTGGTAACAAAGGAAGATACGACATACTTTAATACGAAACTCTCGAGCGACTATTTGGTGTGCGGCAAAGAGCATTATCAGGGCGATTCCATCCTCTGGCGAAAATACCTTCATCGGAGATGGAGGGGAATTTCTGACTGTCTTAGGGAAGGCGGGAGGGTCCATTTTGCGGCCGAGGACAGCTCTTCGGAGAGAAAGAAGCGCATAAGAAAGTACATCAGCGCTATGGACAGCATTGCAAAGATCAAGGGTAAAGAGATCCTCCGATTTTTTGAAGATCGGCCGGTGAAAGGCGAGATACTCGATGTGGGAGCGGGCTCGGGGGCCATTGCAGCGGCGTTCCTTGAGCGTTTTCCTCTCACAAAGGCGGTTCTTCTTGATCTTCCGGATGTCCTTGACTATGCCAGGCAGTTCTTGGCGGACAAAGGGCTCAATGGAAGAATGCGGGATTGCCCCGCAAATATTTTGGAACCCTGGCCTGTCAGAAAGGGGCATTTCGATCTTGTCATCCTTTCGAACATCCTTCATGCCTATTCCGAGAAGGAGCTGCCCCACATTCTGAAGTCTGCCTCTCAGTGTCTCCGGAAAAAGGGTATTGTCCTGATTCATGATTTTTTTTTGGAGCACCGCCCTGGGAAGGCAGCGCTCAGCGATCTGAATATGTTCATCAACACGTTCAACGGCAAGGTTTTTTCAGGAAAGTCCGTTCAGCATGAGTTATACCGTCTCGGACTCTCCTGTACGGACCTGATCCCCTTGGAGACGGACACAGCTGTTTTCTTTGCGGCAAAGGATACGGCAACCCTCGGGGCTCTGCATATTGATCAGATAAACCTCCTGGCTCCAAAGATTCTGGCCATGGGTTTTAGAAAAGTTTACCCTATAAAGACAGAGGACATTCACATCTCGGACTGGACGGACCTTCGATGCCGGTTTGGATGTGACAGATATGGGAGCCCTCATTGTCCCCCGAACAGTCCTTCCTCCCGGAAGACCAAGGGCATCATAAAAAACTACACGTCTGCATTGCTCCTAGAGGGCGAGCCACCGACAAGGGCCTTCCAGTTGCGCGTTTTACAGGCGGAACGCGAGGCATTCACTGCCGGCTTCCATAAGGCCTTTTCCTACTGGGCTGGTCCGTGCTCACTCTGTGAATCCTGCGTCACGAAGGGACCCTGCGTGAACACGGCGAATGCCAGGCCTTCCATGGAAGGAGCAGGCATTGACGTGTTCGAGACCGTCAGGCATGCAGGAGCAACCTTGAGAACCCTGAAGACGAAAAAAGACTTTGTGAAATATTTCGCGTTAATACTTCTGGAGTGAACCCTATTGCGAGTCCTATTCATACAGACCCCTTCGATAGAGGGGCCCTCGCAGGAGAGAGTCTACCCTATTGGAATTATCATATTGGCGGGTTCTCTCCTTCGCAGCGGTTATGACGTGGAGATCCTCGATACGAACATCGAGACAGATCCCTTTGGGGCCATGAAAAAGAAACTCTTGAGCTTCAGACCGGATGTCGTGGGGTTATCTTTACGAAATATCGATCCGTTGGCAAACAAGACCAGCTCGCTCGTTCCTCCTTTCCTGGTTACTGCCCGGCTGGTTGCTTCCATCATGCCGGAATCCTGGCTCATTGCCGGCGGCACCGGGTTTTCCCTGTTCCCGGAACGGCTGATGCGTGAGGCCCCGGAAATTCACTACGGCATCAGAGGAGAAGCGGAAATCTCTTTGCCGCTTCTCCTTGCCTCTTTGGAAAATCCGCCTCTCATAAAAGGGCTCTGCACGCGCAGGGGGAAAGCTGTAAGGATCACAGCTCCCTCCAAATGCCTCGATATGGCCCATTGCGCGCCACCCGACAGAAGCTTGCTGAACCCTTCCCTTTATGCAGGGCTAAATACGTATGTGCCTTCCATCGGCATTGAGACAAAACGTGGGTGCCCTTTCCATTGCACCTACTGCGTGTATCCCATGCTGCAGGGGAAGCGCTTACGGTGCAGATCACCGA
>Ga0187856_1003436_pt1 | contig 11057 bp, 11 predicted proteins | sample June2016WEW_8_40_FD_132443 | JGI IMG/M metagenome (GOLD analysis project Ga0187856, IMG submission 132443) | Peatland microbial communities from SPRUCE experiment site at the Marcell Experimental Forest, Minnesota, USA - June2016WEW_8_40 | ecosystem: Environmental > Terrestrial > Soil > Wetlands...
CTGATGGCTTATGGGCCCTTTCCGGAGCCGCTCTTCGGTCAAAGCGCTCGGAAGGCAAACATGTGGCGGCGCACTCACGAGCAGGTTATCATCCGCGAGGATCTTCGGGACATCAGCCGCCTGCCTGACCTCGGCCGGCTGGAATTGATGTCGGCAATGCTCCCGGAGCGCGTCGGTTCACTATTCAGTGTGGCCAGCCTGCGGGAAAACCTCGAGGTCAGTTTCGACACCATCCAACGCTGGATCGCCTACCTCAAAGAACTGTACTACCTCTTCGAGGTCAAACCGTATGTCCGCAGCATCCCCCGGTCGCTTCGCCGCGAGGGAAAGATGTATTTGTGGGATTATGCGTCCGTCCGCGACAAGGCGGCGCGCTTCGAGAACCTTGTGGCCTGTCATCTCCTGAAAGTGTGCGACTATTGGACGGACACGGGGGCAGGCGATTTCCGCCTCTTCTATCTGCGCGACAAGGAGAAGCGTGAATTGGACTTCTTGATTGTTCGGGACGAGGTTCCCTGGTTGCCTGTAGAGGCGAAGCTGACGGACACGGAACCCTCCGCAAACTGGAAAAGGTTCATCGGCCTCCTGCCTTGCAAGAGAGGGCTTCAGGTCGTCGCGGCGCCAGCTTGGAAACTGTGGTCGTTCGGCGACACGAGGGTTCTCGTAGCTGGCGCAGAGGAAGCACTGCACTACTTCGCTTGAGGGAAGCGGTTCCGTCACTGTAGTAAAATGTAGTAATTTTCGCGCGAAACATGCTAAACATGCATAACATACAAAACGACTGAAGTCCTTGCGGGAGTTGCAGTTGGAGCGGAAGTGGCGGCGGGGCAAGAACTTGCGAAAATAGGGGTTTTTGTTCTCATAACCCAAAGGTCGCAGGTTCAAATCCTGCCCCCGCTACCATATGTGTGAAAGGGACTTGCGGCAACGCGAGTCCCTTTTTTATTGGCCGAAAAACAGGCTTTGTCCCCTGTTTTGTACCCTACGGCCAAGGAGGGACCCGCCGGAGTTCACCGAAAGGACGGTGCCTCATGGCGTGTCTCAAGAAGCGCGGCGAAAAATATTACGCGCAGTATTACGTTGCCGGAAGGCAGAAGCGCGTCAACCTGGATACCGACTCCTACCAGCTTGCGAAGGAGAAACTCCGCAAGGTCGAATCCGCCCTTCTCCGTGGCTCCGCTATGCCCCTGCCGACGCAGTCGCCTTACTTCATTGCCGATCAGTACTGCGGCGGAGGTGGCATAGCGGCTCGTTGATCAATGCTTCCGGCTTGACAGTGCACGGGCGAGTCGTCAAAATGGCTCTCAAAACGCAGGAATGCCCGCAGACTCCGAGGCGACATAGGACCGTGCGGGGAACGCGGGAAAAGGGCCCATAGGGATAAACTCTTACAAGAGCGGCTTTCTGCTGCAGGTCCACACTCTCTGGCCCTTCTTCAGTCAGAGGGTGCCTTGTTGGGGAACCCTGATGCGTGCAGCAATTCAATTTCCCATCGTTGATGTTCGCCGACTTCTGGATCAGTATACCGGTCTTCTGCCCGTGCCCAACTGGCCCGCACCCTTGGAGGATGTGGAGTTCATACGCCACTTTGGTCCGATCCGCGTTCGGCCACAGGGGGGCATGACCGGGTGGGTCATGGAAGATCGGATATGCGTGCGCCAGGCGGTTCCTTGGCATGAGCCAGGAGCTGGGCATTCAGATCAACCAATTCACAGCGGTGCTGACTCGACTCCACGGTTAGCCGCCGACGTTTCTGCGAAATGAGAGGAGCATGTGAGTGGTATGCATTATCCTTTGAACTTGGATGGCCGCCGCATCTTGATAACCGGGGCCGCATCCGGCATCGGACGGGCCACCGCCGTCCTAGTGAGCCGCTTGTCAGGGAGTGTGGCTGCCGTGGATCAGAATCGAGAAGGCCTGGAGCAGACGGTGGCGTCTCTTGAGGGGGGTGGACACACGCTCCACAGTTGCGACTTGCGGGACATTGGAAGTATTCCGGAGTGGCTGCCGAAATTGGCGGAACAATGGGGCCCCCTGCATGGAATTGTCCATGCCGCCGGGGTGCCTTGTACTGCGCCGCTCCGTGTTCTGAAACCTGAAAGCTACCGTGACGCTCTGGCGGTGAACACGGAAGCCGCGCTCGCCCTGGCACGGGCTTTTCAGAGCCGGAAAGTTTACGCGGGTAATCACGGTTCAATTGTTTTCATTTCTTCCGTAATGGCGATCGTCGGGTCACCGACCATCGTGGCCTATTCGATGACCAAAGCCGCCCTGATCGGCATGGCCCGTTCGATGGCCCTCGAACTGGCGCCGAAACGAATCCGCGTGAACTGTGTGGCTCCCGGATTTGTGCGGACGCCGATGTATGCCCAAGTCGCCGGGTCCTGGGATCCGGAGCAAGAGGCACGGATTATCGCGCTGCATCCGCTGGGACCGGGCGAACCGGAGGACATTGCCCACGCGATTGCCTTTCTGCTGGCCGATACGGGCCGATGGATTACGGGCACCGTCTTGACCGTCGATGGCGGATATACCGCACAATAGAAACGCCATTACGGCGAGCGGGATTCAGTGGGCGGGGACGGTGGTTGAGAATCGGTGATCTTGGGAGCGCCCGGCAGTCTGCAAATGATCTTGCCCGGGTTGCCGGCGACCAAGGAATACGGGGGGACTTGGATCCGGACCACAGAACCGGCCGAGATGATGCTGCCCTCACCGATGGTGACCCCCGGAAAGACGCTGGAATGCGAACCAATCCAGACATTATCGCCGATTACGACTTCATGCACGTCGTCCGCGGACGGCGGTTTCCAGGTGTGCGTCTTCGCGTCCGCGATCCGTTCGGCCGCGCCCACCGGGTGTCCACTCGAATCCAAAATCCAACAACCGGACGCAAGTCCACAGTTACGTCCGATCGTGATGCGCTTGGCAACGGTAAACGAACAATTATGGCCGATGCCGGTTCCGTCGCCGATCTCCAGCACGGGCCGGTCTACGAAACGATGGGCAAAAGCAAAGGAGCATTTTCCATCGACCAGCACGTTATCACCGAGGATGATGTCCCCTTTGCCCATGACCCAGTGAACGTAGATGTCGGTTCGCAGGTTTCGTCCGTAGCGCTTGCAGTACGCCTTGAAGAGCGGCTCCGCGATGAACACGCGCCTGAAAAAGAACACCAGAAACCGCAACACGAGATACCCCCACAACATCGGCTTCACCACGAGGCGCGGCGCGGGCACATGGAAGTTATTCACGCGCCGGTAAAGCCAGCGAACCGCCCGCGGCATCCGCCGGTTGGAAGTGGCGAGGTACCGGCGGAACGACGCTCGGGTCAACTTGACCTCTTCCGTTGTCTCCGGTTTCTCGCTGGTGGGCGTAGTCATGATTGTTTCCTCGCCGCCAAGGTTGCGTCTTCAATGGGCAAAGCGGGCGGTTGCGCCGTGCCAGGGGTCAACACAAACACCGTTTCCGCGGCGGTCGCGGCAAACTGTTGAAATCCGATCGTGGGATAGAAGTCAGCCACGACGGAATTCTTGGGAGTGCGGCAGTACGAGCCGACGAGTTTGTCAATTCGCCTCTTCTTCGCTTCTGCGACGAGCGTCTGAACCATGAATTGCTCCATGCCGCGTCCCATCACCCGGCAACTCATCAGCAAGGTGTCGATCCGCCACGCGTCGTCACCGTCGGCCAGCGCGATGATCACCCCGATGATACCAGAATCACCCAACCGGTCCCGCAACCGGAACCACTGTGTCCAGTTCTTCCCGTTCTGGCTGACGCGCCGCAGTTCTTCGAGACTGTGGCGCCGCGAGGTCAGGTTGAACTGATTGGTCTTGCCGACGAGCTGGGCCACGCGCGGCAGCGTCGCTTCATCGAATGAGCCGTGGGCGCAGACCATATGCAGATCACGCAGGTACTCCGCTTCGGAAGCCGCGCCGCGCAACAGTTGTTCGCGCTGGGCGTCGGCGGCGTAGCTTTCGGTGCGCTGCCGGTCTTCTTCGGTAAGGCTCCAGGCCTCGAAGTATCGGCCCGCGGCCAGAACGCGAATGAACTCCGCCGGGTCATCTGTGATCTCCGGCACGGCGACCATCGGCAGTTGGGCGCGAACGTGGGCGCGCTCGGCGGGGTTGTCATCGAGGAATACGAAGCTGTCCAGCCCGAGGTTCAGCTTGCGCGCCATCGCCTGGAGGTTGTCAACCTTGTCCTCCCAGTTGGCGAAGAAGGCGGCAAAATCGTTCAGTGCCAGGACAGAAGCTTCATGCCTTTCGAATGGCAACCGCGCATCCTGCTCGTCGTTCTTGCTGCAGACGGCAAGAAGAATTCCGCGCTCCTTCAACTCGCGACAATACCGCTGCAAGGCCTGATGTGCCTCGCCGCGGGAGTCCGGGGGTCCAAGCTGGATGCCCCCGAGGCCATCTTCGCCGATCACACCTCCCCACAGCGTATTGTCCAAGTCGAGGACGAGCACTTTCTTTGTCAGGCCAAGCCCGGCGCGGATCAATGCCAATTGGGCTTTGGCGAGAACCGGAAGGGCCTCGTGGGCCGGGTGCTGCTTGGCCAGATACCACGCGCGGTCATCCTGCCAGCGCTCTCTTCCGAAGTTGGCCGATACTTGGGATTGATCGAGAATGGCGACATGCGGCGGCGCCATCTGGGCCAGCCGAAGATTCAATTCCCGCAGAACGGCCTGCCGGCCCCCGCGGAGTCTCTGGCTCAGGGTGCCAAAGGCCTCCCAGGCCGGGAGGTCGAAATTATGCTGGATGATCCGGCACGGTTGGCGGCTCACAACGGCTTCCCATTGTCCCTTCAGACCGTCCAAGACCCTCTGCACGGTTGACTCTGGATCGCTGCTAAGAGCGGGGAGATTCGAGTCGCGCCAGTGGTTGGCGAACAGAACGAGATCCGGCGAAAACGCGTATAATCCGGAGGTCGGCTTCATCACCTCTTGGGTGAGCGCCCCGTAGGGAGACGTGTAGATTTCCAGCGCCAAGCCTTCCGACCAGGCCAGCACCCGCAAGATCGGCAGGTGGAACAAGACGGTGTGATTACAGAGGTACGCGACCCGACACGCGCGACTGATGCCCGGAGGTGGAGACTGCTTGTGCAATCGGTCGAACAGTTCCGCGGCCTTGGCGAGGAAACCGTACGTCTCGGGTCCCGTGACCACGGCTTGACGCAAGGCCGCATAGGCCCCCGTCACGTCACCGGCTCGCCGGCGTTCCCGCGCTAATTCCAGGATATTCTCAGCAGAGGGCATGATCGTTCGCCATGGTGCGCAAATGTTCCAAAAGGATCGGAACGGGGTCCCGATTCTGGCCCGGCATGAAACTGACGGTCTGATCGGTGGCCATTCGGGGCAGCCTGGGCTTGTGGATGATGAGGCCCGGATGGGCCTTCTCCAGGAACCGGCAGAGCCCTTCCCCTGCCATCTTGGCGGTCGCGTATTCGCCCATGTCCGGCGGGAGTTCGTCAATGAACGCAGTGGAAGGATACAGCACCCGCTGCAACCCGCGGCCGATCAACGGCTCCAACATCCGATGAAAGCCTAGAACGTAGTAGTTGCAGAACGTTTCGAACAGTGAACCGGAAAACACCCCGTTCTTTCCTCGGGCGATGAAAGGCGAAGCCAGGTAATACAGGTGAGTCGGAGTCCATTCGGGCCCCAGTACGCCACCGATATTGGAGGCGCAATCCAGAACATCGAACGGAAGACAACCGGCATGACCGCCTGCCGAAGTGATCTCGGCGACGATTCGACGAGCGTCCGCGGCTCCCCGATGATAGGTGAGTCTCACCTCCGCGCCGCCGGCGGAAAGGAGTTTGGCGGTCACTTCACCGAGACCGCGGGAACCGCCAATGATCAATGCCCGTTGGCCGGCAAACTCACTGCGGTTGACGGTATCATGAAGGGCTCCATAACTGACCTGGTCCTGGGGAGGCGGACGGAAGAACGCGGTCACGACGCCCGTCATGTTCGGCGAACCGATGTCCATCATCGCGACGCCGTAGCGCGTGTCGAGCTTCGTGACCCTGTAAGTCAAGACAGGAGTTATGTTCGCATCGGTCCGGAACAGAATGTCCAGAGACGAATAGAGAGAGTACAGTCCGGGGCATTCCATGCCCACGAGCCGCGTTGTTGCCAGCAACTGGGCGACCCGCAGCGGGGGCATAGCGGCGGCCAGATGTGGAAAAAGCCGGGCGGAAGCTTGAGGATTCAGATACAGAGGCAACGTTCCCGAGGCGTTTTCAGCGTCGCGCATTGCGAGGACTCTGGGCTCTTGGCGTTGCGGAAACCCCACAGCGAAAAGGTCCAGATCCCGGCTGGACGAGGGGTGCCAATGGACCTTGATCTTTGTTGTCACGGACTGGTCAACGAGCAAGTGAAGTTGGACTTGATCTGAGCGTTCGGTCACCGGCGAGCAAGTGACAACATCGCCCAACCGAATTGGCCTCGTGAAGGCCGCATGAATTGCACTGACGGAGACCGGAAGGGGACGATCTCGCAGCCACACGTCCAACCCCCACAACAGGGAGTGGATGCCATGCACCACCGCCGCCCCAAACATCGAGCGGCGGGCAACGACCGGGTCGATGTGGAGGGGATTGTAGTCACCGGAGAGTTCGGCGAACGCCAGTTGATCCGTCAAGCCAAATGTTCGCGTTGTCATCGCCGTGCCGAAGGTCTATGAACTCAGGGGTTCGAGGACGGACAGCATATCTCTGACGGACCTGATCTTGGCCACCTGATCCGTGGTGAAGCGCATGCCGAATTCAGACTCTATGCTTAGCACGAGGCGGACGGTGGCCAGGGAATCCCAATCCCCGTAGAATGAGGGGGAAAACTCCGGCGTCAGCCGGATGGACGGATCGTCGAACACGTCCTGGAAAACGTTCTGCAGCTTCTCGATCGTGGTCATCCGATATCGCTAACTCCATTCAATGGCCGCAACACTCCAGGACAGCCCGTTGCCGAACCCCGACAGCACGAGTCGGTCGCCCGGCTTGACTTTGCCCTGGCGCAACGCCTCGCTTAACAAAAGGGGCGAGGACGCGCCGGCGGCGTTCCCGATGTTCTCCATGAAATAGAACCTCTTTTCCGGCGGCACGTTCAAAGCCCGGTAGATCATGTCCACCATGGTTTTGTTGGCCTGGTGAAGCAGGACGAGGCGGCAATCCTCCACAGCCCAATTCCATTTCGACAAAGCGAACTGGATCGCCTCGGGCACGGTGGTCATGCTGAAGTGAAAGACGGCGGGGCCATTCATCTGCAAGTGTTCGGCCGTAGTGACGCTGCCGGTATCGGTGACGATTTCCCTGCCGGTATCCGCAGTGCGTTTGGCCCGGGCGCCTGAAACCGGCATCACGATGTGTTTCCATCCGGTACCATCAGTTCCGAAGTGGAAGCCATGCAGCCGGCCGCCGCCGGCAGACCGGTCGAGCAACGTGGCAACGGCGGCATCACCGTGCAGCGTCACCAGAGCACGGTCCTTGGGATAGAGCACTTGAGTGATCGCGTCGGCATTGAGTACGAGTGCCCGATTGGCCGCGCCGGTTTCCAGGAGACCGTTCGCGACGCTGAGGCTGTAAGGAAAGGCGCTGCAACCCTGGTTGAGATCGAAGCAGGCGCAGTTCAGGCGAAGTCCCAAACGTTCGTGCAGGACGCAGGCGGTGGCCGGGATCTGGTAGTCGGGGGTCTGCGAGGTGAAGATGAGCAGATCAATGCTTTGTGGGTCGCAGTGCTGTTCAGTCAACAACTGTTGCGCGGCACGCGTCGCCAGGTCCGCGGCCGTCTCGCCGGGCGAAACGATTCGTCGCTCGGTGATGCCGGACATCTTCGCGATCGAACGGACGGCCTTCTCACCGAACCGCAGATACAAATCCTCATTGGTGAGGCGGCCTTCCGGCAGGCAGTAAGCCATGGCTTTGATGTAGGCCACTCTCAATTCTCCAAGGTCGCCGCACGAACGGCGGCGGCGTCGTGACGGAATGCGCCCAGCGTAAAACTCATTCCATGTCCGGGGTAAACAACGGTATCGTCGTCAAATTCGCTCAGAATTCTGGAGACGCTCTCCCGCAATGCCGGCTTGTTGCTGCCGGGAAGATGAGTGGGCGATGTAACCTTTCCAAGGAAAGTGTCACCGGTGAAGAGCGCTTGTCCAATGGCGACGGAAACTCCGCCGGGCGAATGTCCCGGCGTCGGAAACGCTTTGACCTTTCCGGTGCGCCACGGCAGTTCCCAGTCAATTTGCTCCCAACTCCACTCCGCAGGTTCGCAGATCAAGCTGGGCCCCTCATGGTAAGCGGACAAGTTCTTCTTCGGATCGGTGATCGACTGGATGCAGAGCTCGGAACACACAACGGCGCTCTGGTATCGCTGGCGAAGCGTATTGACTCCACCAATGTGATCGAAGTGTTCGTGAGTCAAAAGGATGTACGGCACATGTCGCACACCGGCGGATGCCAAGGCGCCCAATAGCGGCCCGATGTCGGGATTGCCCGGATCAACCACCAGCGCCTCCCGGTGGGACGGGGAGTGGACCACATACGTGCAGGACGAAAACACCGGTGACACCAATTGTGTAATGTGTAAATGATGACTAGCGCGGCATTGCATAGAATGTCTCGTCAATCATACTGTTCAAGAAACGTCGCAGGTGATAGCGATATCCGAGACCGTCGGTCAGATCTCTCACCAGTAACGGCAACGCGTAGAAATCCTCGGGGTGATGGTAGACTCTTACCGCCAAGCCGGGGCGATGAGCCCGGATGGTTTCTCGTGCACCGCGCAGAATGCCGGCCTCCGATCCCTCAACATCCATCGTTATCAATGAAGGCCGGAAATTGAAAAAAGCGTCGTCGATTGACACGGCCTGGACCATGACGTCACCCTTGCCAATCCCCCCCATTTCGCCATCCATCGAGAAGCGAAGCTGCTCAGTTTTCTCCGACACAGCCAGCGGGTAGGCCTGCGCTCCGGGTACGTTGCGGACAACTTTTGTCAGTTTGGCGTAGTTGGCGGGATTGGGTTCCAGTCCCGCGTAGGCCTCAACGGTGTAGCCGGCGGCTTCTGCCGCGGCCAAGTCCGCCCCGTCATACGCACCGCATTCAAGGAAGCGAAGTGGTTCTGGCCACCGTCCGACTTCTTGGTCGCAGAAGTACGAGTAGATCTCGTGATACTGCCAACTGGCCAGTGAAGCGCCATAACGCTCAGGTTTCTTCAAACGCTTGTAGAGTGTTCCCGGCGGCAGGAACGATATACTCCGTTGTTCATGGGCTTTCACGCAGGCCGTGTATAATTCACGGCTAACCTCATCGTCCCAAATGGATTCTGCTTGGGCAATTTCCTCATCGCGTCCGGCATGAACGTTGGGACCTCCCATCCACAGCCACGGGGGCAGCTCTCGCCAGTGGAAGTTGTAATATAACTCAACGGAATACCACTTCTCGTTTTCTAACATCGTGATTATGCTGCGCAACCGTTCTCCGGGATGGTCAACCGTGACGAGCAAGCGCAGGGTGGAACGCTTTTCCGACGGGAAATCAGCCGCGCGAAGCACTGGAACACCTTCGAATTCAGTCAGGCCGGTGAAATCATCCAAGATGGCAACAACGGGCCTGTGGTTCTTCTTCAGGAATCTGACTGCTTGCTGACCAAGAAATGCGCTTCCGAAAACTACAATACCGACCTCATTCTTCATTTAGTCTCTCGTGCCGATCCTGTTAAGTCGTCTGTCGCTGTTTCCAGTATTGTTCCTGCCATTGCGAGTAAACGCCGGTGATGGTGAGACTGGCCTGGGTGATGATTCTAGTGAGCAGTGTAACCGCCATCCACCACCAACGTTGAGCCGGTAATCCATTTTGCTGCCGGGGAGAGCAGGTATGCAATCGCGTAGGCAACATCGCTCGGATCACCGAGCCCCAGGGGATGCTCACGTTCGATGGCAGCCACGTAGTCTTCGGTCAGAGCCTTGGTAAATTGGCTGGACATTTCGCCGCGGATCACACTCGGGGCGATGCAATTCACGCGGATTCGCTCACGAGCCAACTCCATCGCCAAGGAGCGCGTCAGCGCGATAATCGCCCCTTTGGAGGCGGAGTAGGCGGACAACGCCGGTTGGCCGACCAGCCCGGCCACGGAGGCGAGAAATACCACCGATCCGCCTGGGTTGTTCACGCCGCGCTGCCGGTAGCCCTTGGCCAACCAGAGGCTGGCGGTCACGTTGACCCGCCACAGTTGTTCCACCGGCGCCGGTTCCAGCATCTTGAGAGGCAGGCCGATGTGCAGGCCGGCGGAATGCACCAGACCGTCGAGGCTGCCATGCTGTTGGGTCAAATCTTTCAGCCACGCCGGGATGTTCTCATAAGCGCTCAGGTCGAAGACACTCGTGACATGGCCGTTGCCGGTTAAAGCGCTGTGTGTGGACTCGAGCCGCTCCTGATTCCGGGCCACGAGGATGATGCGCGCCCCCATTTGGCTCAGGACAATCGCCGTTTCACGCCCGATGCCTGAGGAGGCGCCCGTGACCATTATCCTGCGCGCCGTCAGTTCAAAGGGATTCAACACCGCCAGGCCTCCGACCGGTTGACCAAGATGACCGGAGGCGACACGAGCGGGCCACAACTCACGGCGCAGGCACCCCATGAATACCCAACACCGAAGCCCGCCAGCAACAGGCGGAGCGGCCGGGAACTGATCTCCTCGCGCAGTTGCGTGGTGATGGTGAGCGGTATGGATGGAGAACTGGTGTTTCCGTATTCCCTCAAAGAGAAGGGCACTTTGTTGAGCGGCACCTTCATGGCTTTGGCCAAATGGGTGAGCATGAATTTGTTGGCTTGGTGAAAGACAAAGTCATCCACCTCCTCCATCTTCCACCCGGCCGCCGTCAGCGCTCGGTTCACAAGGGGCGGGACCTCCCGGATGGTGAAGGCAAAGACTTCCGCCCCGTCCATGTATAGGTCTTCGGCACTTCGTTGATTGTCCGCTTCCGCCTTCCGCCGGATGTGGGTTGTCTCGTCCTGCGGATGCCGGGAGTACTGCAGCCCGGTCGGGATGATCA
>Ga0187856_1003440_pt1 | contig 11055 bp, 6 predicted proteins | sample June2016WEW_8_40_FD_132443 | JGI IMG/M metagenome (GOLD analysis project Ga0187856, IMG submission 132443) | Peatland microbial communities from SPRUCE experiment site at the Marcell Experimental Forest, Minnesota, USA - June2016WEW_8_40 | ecosystem: Environmental > Terrestrial > Soil > Wetlands...
TCCCGGCACATGGCGCAATAGGCGATGTAGTCTGCCGGGCTCTCCTCCATACGCCGCTGGATGACGCTTTTGGCCAGGTCGGGATTGGCGAAGAACATGAGGCCGCCGTAGCCGCAGCACTCGGTGTGCTCACGGCTCAAGGGCAACTCCTCAATCTCCAGTCCTACCCGCCCCAAGATACGCCGCACACTATCGTGAATCTGCCTTTCATGTCTGGTACTGCAGGCATCGTGGACAGCCGCGACCTCGGGAACCGCGCTGGGCGGGTCTTTCGGGAGCCCCAGCCCATCCAGCACTTCCCAGAGGGAAATGATGGGCAGTTGTGGCCGGTGGGTCTTGAAAATCTCGTAGCAGGTGGAGCAGGCCAGGATCAACTGCGGGCTTCCCAACGCCTGCCAATGGGACGTAAACTCGTCGAGGGTTTCCCGGAAAAGCTCAGCTCGTCCCGACCAGTCGGCCGGGGCGCCGCAGCAGCGCAACATGAGCCCCATCCCGCCGGCCATTTTTTGAGTCAAAAGGTTATAGACCTGCTCCACCTGGACCGGAGACGAACCGCTGAGCTGGCAGCCGGGGAAGAACAAGTATCGGCTCGCTGCGGTTCCAGGCTGATTACGCGCCAGGGCGCATTGGTCACTGTTGCTGAAGCCCATGTCCCGCAAGGGAAAGTCATGGACCGAAGGCGGCATCTTACCCTGGTTCACCATGATCTCCCGGGCTGCTTTGCAGACCAGGCCCATGTGCAGGTCTTCCGGGCACACCTCCTTGCAGAGCCCGCAAATGCTGCAGGAGTTGATGAGCTTGTTGGCGTGGCGCTGCCCCATGACAATGGATAGGTTATTGTAGACCTGACGCACATACTTCTTGGGATAGCCGCCGAAACTGTTGAGATACTCGCAGACCTTGACGCACTCCAGGCACTGGCACTGGAGGCACCTTTGGGCCTCTCGGGCGGCCTCTTCGGCGCTATAGCCCCGGGCGGCCTCGGCCATGGCCTCCTGGGCCAGGGGCTCCACTCCCGCCGTGCTGGTAAAGAGGCGGGTCTTAAAGGGCCCCTCTCCGTTGCGGGCCGCAGTCAGGGACACCTTTTGCAGATACCGGTCCAGGGAAATGGCCGCCCGCCGTCCGTCGGCCATGGCCTGGATGGGCGAATGCTCCGGCCCCAGCCGCATCCCGCCACCCGCAAAGACCCCTTCCCGGCTGGTGGCAAAGGTCACCGGGGAAATGGCAATTAATCCTTGCTCATCCAGGGCTAGACCGAAGGTGTCCGGGGGCTTTTCTCCAAGGGCCAGGTAAACCGCCTCGAACTCCTCGCAAAGGGTGGCAAAGGCGAGGTCTCTGCCTATGGTAATTTCCAGCCGAATCTCGACCCCCAGTTTCTCCAGCGCCTGCAAATCGGCAGCGATCGCCTCCCGGGGCAATTCCGCTTCTCTGAAGCGCCACAGGCTGCCACCCAGCCGCGGCTCCTTTTCGAAGACCACGATGCTATAGCCCTTCTTGGCCAGATCAAAGGCGGCGGTGAGGCCGCTGAGGCCCCCGCCGAGAATGGCCAGGCGTTTTTCTTTTCCAGGCAGGACTGTGATTTTGACCGGCAAGTCCGCGGCCCAATCCAGGCAGGACTTCTCCAGGGCGCGGATAGCCACCGGCGCTCCGGCTTCGCGTCGCTTGCACACCGCCTGGCAGGGATGGTCGCAGATACGGCTGATAATGCCGGGGAATGGGATGGTCTTCTTGAGAATCTTTGCGGCCGCGGCAAAATCCCCCCGGGCCACCGCGGCCGCCATGGCCCTGGCGTCCAGGTGGACCGGACAGGCGGCGGCGCAAGCCGGGGGTTGTTCCTGAATACATTGGTCTTCTAGACTGCGAAGTTCTTCCTGTTCCATATAGCCTTTTCAGTCGATTAATGATCCGCGATGGGAAATGCCTGGCCGTTCAAGAAGGTTGGAACAGTTGGGCAGGTGATCAGCCTGGCCCTTCGGGCCCAGGCGGCGCTTCGCCTGGGCCTTCCGAGCCGCGACCTACTCGTTACAACGTTCCACCAGATTGAAGCTCCCTATGATGAACCGTCGCCCCCGGCGCCAGGCCGGCCAGCACCTTCTCCGGCAGGGCGGGCAGCTTGGTGATCCGCACCCCGCAGGCGTTGTAGATTGCATTAACGATGGCCGCGTGGGGCGAAGTCAAGGGCAGTTCGCCCACCCCGGCCGCCCCGAAGGGCCCGTCGGGGCGGGGACTTTCCACGTAATAGATATCAAACTTGTCGGGGATATCCTTGGCATAGGGGATGCCGCAGGCAACCAGGGTGGTGTGCTTCTTCAGGTCTTCAAAGTCCTCGGAGAGGGCCAGCCCGATGCCCTGGGCCACCCCGCCGTAGATCTGGCCATCCACCACCAGTTTATTGTTGATCTTGCCCACGTCAGCCATCACTGTGACGCCTTCCACCATCACCTTGCCGGTCTTGGTCTCCACCGCCACTTCGGTCATGAAAACGCCGTACATGTATGCCGCAAAGGGCTTGCCCTGGCCGTTGCCGTCACAGGGGGTGCACATCGAGGCCGTCCACTTGCCCGAGTAGCGCCGCGGAATATTCTCGGCCACCATTTCCTCATAAGTGCGATAGCCGCCGTTATTAGCTTTGCGCATGGCCGCCAGCAGCAGCTCGCAGCCGTTCTTGATGGCGTTGCCGGTGACCACCTGCTGGCGGCTGCCGCCGGAGGGACCACTGTTGGGGGTGACCGCGGTGTCATTCATCATCAACCTGATCTTCTCGGGGGCCAGACCCAGCGGCCGCAGTCCTTCGTGAGCGGTGCCCAAGGTACCCATATCGGCCCCCTGGCCGTGATCCTCCCAGGAAGTGTAGATGGTGACGCCATCCTTGGTGAGCTCCACGTAGGCTTCCGAGCCATCGGGGCCATCCAGACCGCAGCCGTAGATGCCCACCGAAACCCCCACGCCTTTCTTCACTTCCCCAGTCGATTCCTTCTTGGCCTTCTCCTTGGCCTGGTAGAGGGGCCGCAGCTTGTCGATCATCTCGGGGAAGGGGAACACCTCGGGCTCCTGGCCGGTGGGAGTGGTATCGCCGGGGCGATAGATGTTCAGAGCGCGTAGCTCCAGCGGGTCCTTACCCATCTTTTCGGCCAGTTCATCCATCAGAACCTCGCTGGCCAGGAAGCTCTGCGGCGAACCGTAGGCCCGGAAGGCGGACCCCCAGGCGTGGTTGGTGCAGACCGTGCGGCCCAGGCCCCGGATGTTGGGGATGCCGTAGCCCGCTCCGGTAAACTGGGCGCCGCGCACCGTCAACAGGTCGCCGAACTCCGAGTAGGGGCCGTGGTCCACGATCCAATCGGATTCCATGGCGATGATCTTGCCGTTCTGGTCGGCCCCGTATTTGAGCTTGACAAAGAAGGGCGAGCGCTTCCCCGTGTAGGTGATATGCTGGAAGTAGTCATACTTCAGGAACACGGGCCGACTGGTCGCCATGGCGGCCACCCCCAGCAGGGCCTCCATGGTGGGGCTGAACTTATAGCCGAAGGTGCCGCCGGTGGGGTTCTGTACCAGGCGCAGCTTTTCCAGTTCTATCCCCAGGCCAGGGGCGATCATGGCATGGTGGAGATGGATACCGATGCTCTTGGAATGAATGGTGAGCCGGCCTTCCTCATCGAAATAGGCAAACCCGACATCGGGCTCCATGGTCAGGTGGGGCTGCCGCTGCAGGTAGAAGTCATCCTCCACCACATAGGCCGCCTTTGCCATCAGGGCCTTGGTGTCCTCCCCCTTGGCGATATTTTGCTCGTAATAGACGTTGGGGGTGCCGGGGTGGATCTCGATGGCGTCATCGGCCATGGCCGCCGGGGCGCTCATATAGGCCGGCAACTCCTCCAGTTTGACCTGGACCTTCTCGGCCGCCGCCTTGGCGTGGCATTCGGTGTCGGCGCAGACAATGGCGATGGCGTCGCCGAATTGGAAGACCTTGGTGTCGCACAGAATCGGCCGGTCCCAGCCGTCACCCTTGTTGGTCGGGAAGGTGATCAGGCCGGTGATGCGGTTTTTGCCCTTGACGTCCTTGTGGGTCACCACCTTGACGACGCCGGGCATCTTCTCGGCCTCGGAGGTGTCGATGGAGAGGATATTGGCGTGGGAGACCTTGGCCTGCACCAAAGCCAGGTACAGGGTCCCGGGCGGCAGCTTCAGGCCCAGGTCGGCGCCGTAATCCAAGGTGCCGGTCACTTTGGCGATGGCGCTGGGGCGGGGGTACTTGCTCCCCCAGATGGCCGCGCCCTCGGCCAGCTTGAACTCCAGGGCCTCTTTCTGCATCTCGCCCCGCATGACCTTGGCGGCGTCCATGACCGCATCGACCACCGGTTTGTAGCCGTTGCAACGGCAGGCGTTGCGATATTTGTTAAACCATTCCCGGACGTCCTGGCGGGAGGGGGCGGCGTTCTGGTCCAGCAGGGCCTTGGCCGAGACCACGAAGCCTGGCATGCAAAAGCCGCACTGCGGCGCCCCGTGGGCCACCAGGGCCGACTGAATGGGATGGAGGTTAGCCGGCGTGCCGATCCCCTCGATGGTGGTGACTGCGGCGCCATCCGCCACCTTGCTCATTTTGGTGACGCAGGCCTTGACGAGTTTGCCATCCATGATGATCGAGCAGCAACCGCATTGGGCCATGCCGCAACCCACCTTGGTGCCGGTCAAGCCCAGTTGCTCCCGCAACACATCGGCCAGCGAGGCCTCCGGGTCCGCGATTACCGTATTCGGGACACCGTTTACCTTAAGCACTTTCTTGTCCATTTTTCCTTACCCTCTCCTTTTTACGGAAATGTTCTAATAGATCTAACCGCCTTTTCCAAAACCACAATCCGGATACTTGCACTCTTGACAATGCACACACAGCCCGCCATGGGCCAACTTGACGAAATCCCGGCGCTCGAGGGCCTCGCCGGCGACCACCCGGGGCAAAATCACGTCAAAGATGCTGGTGCCGTGGTACATGACGCAGCCCGGCAGCCCCAAGACCGCGGCCTGGCCGATATAGGCCAGCATGAACATGGCGCCGGGGAGCATGGGAACCCCATAAGTCACCACCCGCCCCCCCGCGGCCCTGATCCCGGCCGGAGTGACGTCATCGGGGTCCACCGACATACCGCCGGTGACGGTGATCAGATCGGCGCCCTCCGCAAGAAAGGCCCGAATCGCCTGGACAATGAGCTCCGCCCGATCGGACACGTAGGTCTGGCCCAGGACCTCGCAGCCGTAAGCCGCCAGTTTCCGTTGGACCACGGGACCGAACCGATCCTAGATGCGGCCATGATAGACCTCGCTTCCGGTGACGACGATCCCGGCCTTCAAGGTTCGGAAAGGGCGCACCTGCACCAGCGGGTAATGCTCGCGGCAGATGGCCTCGACCCGGGCGATGCTGCCCTCGTCAATGGTCAAGGGAATAACCCGGGTTCCCGCCACCGGCTTGCCTTGGACCACCCGCTGGTTGGCATGCAGGGTGGCAAAGGCGATCTGGTCCACTTCGTTGATTTCGTACAGAGCCTTGATATCGATCTTTAACAGGCCGTCCCGGTCCGCCAGGAGATCCACTTTGCCTTCCTTGGGGCCCGAAAAGGCGAGGCCCTCACCGGCAGCGGCCCGGGCCAGGCGCAAAGCAGCCTCATTTTCGTGCAAAAGGCCGTCATGGGTCTCCCAGACAAAGACATGCTCCTTGCCCATTTCGAGGAGTCTGGGAATGTCTTCCTCCCGCAGGATATGGCCTTTCCGGAAGGCAGGCCCCTTGAACTGGCCCGGGATTATTTGAGTCAAGTCATGACATAAAACCGCGCCCAGGGCCTCTCGCACCGGAACCGTTTTCATGACTCACCTCTTTTCTAAAGCTGGTGAAAGCCAGGATAGGTGATGGTCGCCAACCATGAGTGCTATATCATCTGCGACATAACGCAGGACAAAATAACTCGTATCCGATAAATTAAGCAAAATATGGGCCATTTTTTTGAAGTCCTCTCTAGTGCAGGAGGAAAAGGGCTGAGAGGATTGATTAGCCTGACCTGGGAGCCGAAGGAGTGGCGAGAATGGGCAATCTCTGGGGATATCGAGGGAGGAAAAACCTTTATAAAACAAGTAATTTGTTCTGGCGTTATATCCGCTGAGGCATAACGTCCCAAAAGGCCCCAGCTCTTTAGAAAATTTATCGTCAGTCCAATTTGGTTATCGCTCGGTTTAGAATTTCTGGTTAAACCCAAGTTCTACAGTCAGTTTTGCTAATTGCTTTAGCTGACTGCTGATAGCTGTAGGGGCGACCCGCCGGGTCGCTTACCTCGCGCCTTCGTGCTCCAGGAGCCAGCGTTTGCGCGCCAGGCCGGAGCTGTAGCCGCCGAGTCCGCCGTCCGCGGAGATGACCCGGTGGCAGGGGATGATGATGGGAATGGGGTTGCAAGCATTGGCTTGGCCCACGGCCCGGTAAGCTTTGGGGGAGCCGGCTCGTCGAGCCAATTCCCGGTAAGAGATGGTGCCGCCCCAGGGAATGCGCCGCAATTCCTGCCAAACCCTAAGTTGGAAGGGCGTACCCTGAAGGTCCAGGGGCAGGTCCCGAAATTCCGTAGGCACTCCCGCAAAAAAGCCGTAAAGTTCCTTGGCCACCCTCCCGATCACAGGGTCCATGGAGTCTGGAGGGGGGGAGGGCCCCAGGGACATTTCGCCGGGCTCTTCAGCAAACTCCAGGGCTGCCAACCCCTTGGGGGTAAAGGTAAGAATAATTCGCCCCAATGGGGCGTCCGCCAGGCAAACGGTCAATTCCCGGCTTTGATCCCTTCTCGTTTTAGCTCTCATTTCCTCTGCCTTTCTCCGCCGTGTCAAAACCATCGCCGCGTAATGAGTCGGCGGCGGTTTCCATTCCACCGGCTGCTGGCTACCGGAACGACTACCGGCAAGTATTTTATGCTTCACTTCGTGGACGTCGGCGGCACTTTTTACGAAGTCAGCCCCACCGCCGCCATGTAATGTAGGGTAGGCACTGCCCACCATCGACCTTATGGCTTTGATTTTATACTTCGGTTTGGTGGGGCGGCCGTCCCTGGCCGCCTCTAAATGGCGGGCACCCGTCCCACAGAACCGAAAACCGGGGTTGGCACTGCCCACCTCTATTGGAGAACTTATGCCCCCCTTTGACTAACAACCCCAATTTTTCAGATTATCATGCTCTTACCTTCTCCGTCCTTTCCCCCTAAAGCCACTGGATTTCTACACCCTTTTTCCAGCATCCCCCTTTTTTCTCATTTTGTGCAATTTTTCTCATTTCACATGCCATCTTACAATGAGTGGAAAAATAACGCCGGCTGCCTTTGGGGCCCAGGCAAGATGCCAATTTTTCTCCCAAGCACCTCCGTTCCGGATCCTATAACTTCTCAAAGCGCCTCTTCAGCCGCCAGCGGCGCAGCCAGCGGTTCAGTGAACCGGGAGGCGGGCTGGTCTTGGCCTGGCGCCAGCCGGGGTTGAAGATCATCTCCAGCAAGTGCAGGGCCGGCCGGCCGGCCGCGGCAAAGCGGGCCCGGCAGGTGGCGCAGTAGGTGACCAGGTCAAATTGGGCCTCGGACAGGCGAAACTCAGTCATCCGTTGAGCCAAGGCCGGGGCCACCGCGGGCACCATGCCACCGGAGCCGCAACAGATACTGCGCTCGCGGGAATGGGCCATCTCTGCAAAATCATGGCCCAGGGCCTTCAGCAAATGGCGGACCGCCTGGTGGACCCGGGGAGCCTGGCGGGCGCCGCAGGCGTCGTGGATGTTGAAGATTTCCACCTCCTTACCTCCCTTGGCCCCTGGCGGCAGCCCGTTTTCCGCCAGGACTTCATAAATGGAATGGGTTTTGAGGTCCGGCAGCAAGTCCTGGATGGTGTGCTGGCAATGGGTGCAGGCAACAATGAGTTCCTCGGCCCCCAGCTTCGCCATGGCCGCGGCCACCCCGCCGGCCACCTGCTCCAGCATCTGCCGTTCCCCCAGCAACTGGCTGGGCGCCCCGCAACAGTTAAGGACGATGCCGGTGTCCGGAAGACGCTGCCGAAGATGGGCATAGGCCGCCGCCACCAGGTGGGGGCTATGGCCCGCCAGGGAGCAGCCCGGGAAGAACACCCGCCGGGCCCGCCCGCTGGAAGGGTCCGGCCGGCTCAGGGCCATGAGGGGGTGGGCGCCCCAGCGGACGTAGTTCCTGATGCCCCGGTGCTGGGGCAATGGGCCTTGGCCCGCGGCCACCAGGTGTTCTCGAAACTCCAGACAGGCTCCGCCGCCATAGAGGCCCACCGGGCAAACCGCCTCACATAGGCCGCAGATATGGCAGGAATAGGGGATAAGGGGCTCGGCCTCCCCCCGCTCCTCCAGAAGCCGCACCAATCCCTGTTCGGTGGGGGGATAGTCCTGGACGTAGTGTTGAAGAAAGGTGCAGTTTTTGACGCACTGGGAGCAGGTGCAGGCCAGGCAGCGGGCCGCCTCCTGGCGGGCCAGGTCCGGGGTGAAGCCCTGCTCCACCTCCGCCGCCGGAAGCCTCAGGCGTTCTTCCGGGTTGAGTTGCGCCATTTCCTGGCGGGGGGCCGGGGCCACGTCGGCGGTGGCCACCACCAGCGCCGTGCTGCGGCTGGCCACGGGCGGCAAGACTTCGGGCAAGGCGCGGCCCTGCAAATAACAATCCATGGCCAGGGCAGCCCGGCGTCCCGCGGCAAAGGCCGCCACCGCGGTGCCGGGCCCGCTGATCAGGTCACCGCCGGCAAAGACGCCGGGGATGCGGGTGGCCAGGCTTACGGGGTCCGCCTCCAGGCTGGCCCTGGAGGAGACGTCGAAGGCCAGACCGGGGCCGAAGAATTTGAATTCCGCGGTCTGGCCCACGGCGATAATGACTGAGTCCGCCTGTCGCTCGCTTAGCAGCTCCTCCAGATAAACCGGGGCGAAGCGGCCTTCCTCATCAAAGACCCGGGCCACGGCCCGGAGCTGTACCCCGGCCACCCTGCCCTCTCGGCCCATAAGCCGTTTCACTCCCTGGCGCGGGCATATTTCGATACCCTCGCAGGCCGCCGCGGCCACCTCCGCCGGAGAGGCAGGCATCTCTTCACGGGACTCCAGGCAGACCAGGGCGACCTGGGAGGCCCCCAGACGACGGGCGCTGCGAGCCGCATCCATGGCCACCCTGCCCCCGCCGATGACCGCCACCCGAGGCCCCACCGTCAGAGACCCTCCCCATTTGACGGCTCGCAGGAAATCGAGGCCCTGCCAGACCCCGCTCAGTTCCTCCCCGGGCACCTCCAGACGCAGACTTTGGTGGCAGCCCACCGCCAGGAAGACCGCGGCGAATTCAAGGCGCAGCTCCTCCAGTTGCACGTCCCGCCCCAGCCGGGTCCGGAGACGCACGCTAACTCCCAGTTTTTCGATGATGCCCAGTTCCCGCTCCAGGACCTCCCGGGGGAGGCGGTACCAGGGCACGTAAAGGCCCAGGACCCCGCCCAACCGGTCTGCGGCCTCGAACAGGGTGACTCGATAGCCCCGGAGCCGAAGTTCATAGGCCGCCATGAGCCCCGCGGGGCCGCCCCCCACCACGGCAACCTGCTGCGGCCTTTCTGCACCGGGGACCACCCGCAGGGCCGCCTCCGGGTCCAGGTCGGCCAGGTATCGCTTCAGACCGGCAACGGCGATGGGCCCGCCCAGGGATTGGCGGGTGCAGGCGGCCTCGCAGGGCCGGGTGCAGATGCGGCCCAAAATGCCTGGGAAAGGGCAGCGCTCCAGCACCACTGCCAGGGCCTCGGCCGTTTGCCCCGCCTGCAGGAGGCGGAGCTTTTCCCGCACCCGGATATCCAGGGGACAGGCCGCCTGGCAGGGGGGCGGCTCCTGGCCGATGCACTCCGTCAGGATTTTTTGGCGCCAACTAATCTGGGAACTGGTTTGATCATTCATGCAATCGTGCCGGGAGGATGGGAGATTAATGGAAAGGCCTCAGGGATCGGAGGTATTTTGCGCGGGCAGAGCCTCCCCGCGGGCGACCCGCGGCTCGCGTCTGCGAGTCCAAAGCAGGAAGGCCCAGGCCAGCAAAGATTTTCGCTTTGCCATTCCTTTATGACTGCCTGATCTATTTCAGGGCAATCCTTTTGCCAAATATCTGGGTGACTCGCATCTCGTCTCCCTGAACCGACACTCCCACCCCCAAATGGGTATACAAGGGTGGAGAATATTCTGCCGATGGCTCGGGGAAGCCATCCAGCCATCCATGATCATCCGAGCCATAATCTTAATGTCAGAACAATCGAGTTTAGAATAAGCCGCAATATTCTCACCCACGCGATACGCATACTCCTGTTTCGCCGGTTGTTCCTCATCCACGCGCTCTTGGGGGCCCTTGCCTTCGGGGTTGTTATGGCTGAAAAAGTTGCGCCTCAGCAAATCGTCGCTGTATTTTCGAGCCGCCTCCGCCAGTGCCTCATCCGGCTTCAGGGCGGGCAGGCCGTTCTTGTGGCGGGCCTTGTTGGTGATCTGAAAAATCAGCTTTTCCAATTTCTTGGGGTGCTGGATGCTATTCTTTAAGATCCCGGTCAAGGCCCCCGATCGGGTTCTCAGTTGTCCACAGGCCGCGGGGAGAGTAAGGGAGACGGCCAGCAGCACCGCCAGAGACATGCCCCATCTCTTGCGGCGCTTCATTGGCGTCCTCCCCTTTAGGTGTGGCGCGGGAATCCTCATATTCAGCAGTCGACCTCCTGGAAGGGCCGGCGTTGCGCCGTTCCTCCAGCCCAGGGTCGACTCTAAGTTAATCATAACCCCATCCAGGTCGGCAATAAAGATTATTAGCCGGAAAGGAGGAGGCCCCGAGGCTCCGGCAAAATCTTGAGGCAAGGGTGGTGAGACGGGCACTGGTTCTCTTATAAAGCCAGAGGGCCTTCTCCGGGGAACGGGGAATATGAAGACTGCAAAACAACGGCGCTAGTGTCTTGTTTCATAATTAGCTGGACATAATATCAGAACTGGAACGCTGGATTTGGCATGGTTAAGTCCCCCTTTGAAAAAGGGGGATTTAGGGGGATTTCAACAGA
>Ga0187856_1003442_pt1 | contig 11050 bp, 9 predicted proteins | sample June2016WEW_8_40_FD_132443 | JGI IMG/M metagenome (GOLD analysis project Ga0187856, IMG submission 132443) | Peatland microbial communities from SPRUCE experiment site at the Marcell Experimental Forest, Minnesota, USA - June2016WEW_8_40 | ecosystem: Environmental > Terrestrial > Soil > Wetlands...
GTTGTCGGTTTATGATGAGGCGGCATGGCAGCACCTTCAGGCGTATGGCAATTATCCCAAGGTGCGCCTCTTCGATTATATCTGCCGGCCGGAAGACCAGCTTGAAAACCGCGGCGTGCAATCAAGCGGGCCACCTTCCCCCTTCGCCTGAAGCTGCCCTGCCTGCGCCCCTTTAAAAATCTGGTGATTCATCCCACCGGAGAGGTTGTTTTGTGCTGTTCCGACATGTATGCCGATGTGGTGATGGGCCAAGTGGCCGCGCAGCGTTTGGAAGAGATTTGGGATTCCGAGAATTTTCGCCGCTACCGCAACCGATTAGCTTCTACCGGCAGGGTGGGGCTGCCACTTTGTCAGACCTGCTCTCACAAGGGCGCCCCTTGCAATGAAAAATCCCCCTTAGAGGATGAACCTCAAGGTGCGCTTCCTCAGGGATTGAGGCATTTTCTCATCCGCATAACCCCCGAAGGTGTGCAGGACCTTATTAGGCGCCGGATACTGCAGCGGGAGATAAGCAGAATTGAGGGGTAGCATGGAGATAAATTATTATATGCACCATTTTCTAATTGCATCATGAATTACTTCATAATGGCGATACCTGCTATGATTGAATACTTATCACGAAGCCAAAAATCTTCCATATTCAGGACATAGCGAGACTTTTAAATGTGGGCGAGGCCTCGTTCGACCTCGCCCTAATTGCCGTCCATTTAGCCGTATAAATTCTCCATCCACCGCACCGCTTCCACATCGCTGACCTTTCCAAGATACCTTTGGGTGGTGGAAAGGTTGGCGTGCCTCAGAATGACCTTGCTGACAATCTCCACGGGCACCCCTGATCTCGAGGCATAGGTTGCCGCATGGAGTCCTTACCGCCAGTCCAGGCCAAAGCAATCCTATTGGGAAAGCGACGGAGCGCCTCTTGTAATATTTCTCTACTTTTAGTGACTTTTTCATTTATGTGCATAACGACAACTCACAGTTTTTCAACATTTTAAAATCGGACTAGTTGTCCATTGATGGATTCCAGTGATGATAATATTAGAAAGCCAGAATAGATTTGAAAATTATTAAGTTGCGAATTTTCTTTAACGCAGATGCAACAGGGTTCAAAACCAAAAAGGGCGGAGACATCTTTCCCAGCAAATAAAACAATCGTGGCGGGTGCCTGTCAAGTTGAATCTGGGGATGGGAACTAGGGCGCTGCACTTTCGGCCGGGTGAGGATTCATAGCCGGAGCAGACGGCGCGGGCCGTGGGCGGCGGGGTCGTGCTTTGGGGACCGAAGGGCAATAAAAAGGTGGCCGGGAGGCTCCCTGGTAACTTTTCTAGGACTTCTGGTTTTAGAAACGGCAAGTCCAACCACCTGGCCACTCCAGACCAGGCAGGATCTCGTTGAAAACCGCAGGCCGATTCGGTATAATATTTTATATTTTCGTATAAGATCTGAAAACGCCATGAACAACCCGGAAGAGACTGCGGCGCGCCTTGTTCACGCGCTCAGCATTGTCTTTGGAGGCCCTCAGGAGACGATCGCCTCCGAGAGCGGGGGCCCCTACACCCGGTATTCCCTGCCGCGCACTCTCCGCCTGGAAGCCTGCTCTATTTGCCAGCTCAAGTGTCCTTCCTGTTCCCGAAGCACCCCATCGTTTAAAGCCACCATCGGGTCAGGGTTTCTCAAGGCTAAGGATTTCCGGGGGTTGTTGGACCAAAACCCAGGGATCGCCGGGGTGGAGCTTTCCAACTACGGAGAAATCTTTCTTAACCCGGAGCTGTTGGAGATCATGGCTGCGGCCTATGAGCGCCAGGTTTTCTTGGCCGCGTCCAACGGGGTGAACCTCAATACGGCCGCAGACCAGGTTCTGGAAGGATTGGTAAGATATAAAATCCGCCATCTTACCTGTTCCATCGACGGGGCTAGCCCCGACACCTATAAGATCTATCGAGTTAACGGCAGCTATGAAGCCGTAATGGATAACCTGGCAAAAATTAATTATTTCAAGAAAAAGTATGGTTCCCCATATCCCATCCTGAGCTGGCAGTTTGTGGTTTTCGGCCACAATGAACACGAATTGCCTCTGGCCCGGAAAAAGGCTGCGGCACTGGGTATGCGCTTCAGCCCCAAGCTGTCCTGTGATGAAGATTTCTCTCCCATTCGGGACCCAGAGCTGATCAAGCGTCAAACCGGGTTCAGGATGGTATCCCGTCGGGAATATCGGCGCGTCTACGGCTTGGATTATATACAAGAAATCTGCTATAATCTATGGGACCAACCGCAAATCAATTGGGATGGCAAGGTCTTGGGCTGTTGCTGCAATTTCTGGGGGGATTTTGGGGGCAATGCCTTTGAGGAAGGACTCCTGGCCGCCCTCCGACACGAAAAACTGGCTTACGCCAAGGCCATGCTTCGCGGCCAGGCAAAGCCTAGAGAAGATATTCCTTGTGCCACTTGCAAAAACTACCTGACGATGCAGGCCAGCGGCTTTTTCTTCAAGCCCTGGCCCGCGCCCCTGCGCCGCGGCCTGCAATTGCTGAAATTAGTTTATCCTGCCTGCGACCTGCCGCGGTTGCGTTATTGGCTGGGAGTTTAAACTTCCGGGACCAACAGGGCCAAGCTTCCTCCGCACCCTGGTGGCCCGCAAACGCGCCCTTAACTCTGCCACTCCTTTTATTAACCTGCGCTTCATAGTGATGGAGCAAAATGAACACGAAATCCCCCAACTAATGGATTTAGCCCGGTCGCTGGGAGTCGACGCCTTGACCCTTAAAACCCTCTGCACTTATTACCGCGATACCGACCCAATGGCTAGGGTTTATACTGAGCTTCTTCCCAAAGATTTTCGCTTCCAACGCTTCACTTACAGCCGCTCGGGGAGAGATCGTCTCCGAACCTCGCAAAATTTATGTAAACGGCTCTGGATAAATCCCAGTATCCATTGGAATAGTACGATTTGTTCATGCTTTTTTGACCCCCGAGAGGAGAATGTCTTGGGGAGTCTTAAGAGGGATATTTTTAAGACCATCTGGTGGGGACCGGCGTACCGGCATTATGCGCCGACAATTTCGTACCGATTGGCAAAAGCTTTTCTGCCGAGATTGTACCTACGGGTGCGTCCGCGGAAATATCAGCCGGTGCCGGGAAACCATTCCTGAAGCCATTTTTTTCACCCCAAGAGATCGCAATGGGGATCCTTTGTAGTAACTCGCCCGAGCGAATCTCCTTGGCATTTCTCCGTTGATGATTAAAAAAAAATATCCCGAATCGCTACCCTTGGAGCCTGGGAAGACGATGATTCTGCTTCTCCAGGGACGGCCGTGGCCTGTCATTCGCTCTAAGGCGAACTTTAATTGAGGTAGTGGGGGATTGACAAGCGGCTAGTCGTGGGTGGACCCTAACAAATTCCGTTCCTACGGGGCAACGGCATGAGAAGGCACTTTGTAACCCGAAAAGATTTAAGATGATTAAGGTAGGCATTGGCGCCCCAGGTGTTTAATTTTACTAATTTAAAGAAGATCGCCACCTTGATGCGCGATCACCGCCCGGCGCAGATCCTAAACACGCTGCACTTCGCTTCTCATGCGCTGCGGGGCTTCCCAATGATGCGCCTGCCATATGAACCCCTTCATTTGGTGCTTTTCGTAACGGCCAGGTGTAATCTTCATTGCATCCACTGCCTTCGCCGCAATCCCGCAAGCCCTCGCCAACCCCAGCGTTTTCACGATATGACGCTGGAGTTTTTCCGCCAAATCCTGGACCGCTTTCCCCGGGCTATTGCCATCACCGTGACCGGGGGCGAGCCCCTGGCCCATCCTCAGCTCTTCACGATGATTCATCAGGCGCACGAACAACGCCTGAAAGTCCGCCTTTTTACTAACGGCACCATGGTGGCCGGCAAGGTCGAAGCCTTGCTCAAGGCCCCGGTGGAGTTTCTTAATGTCAGCCTGTACGGGACGGACCGGGAGAACTTTATGAAGGTAACTGGCGCCGACGGCTTAATTTTCGACGCCACCCTTGAGGGCGTCGCTGAACTGGCGCGGAGGCGACACTCCTCTGGATATCCTCGCATTCTGCAGACCAGTTTCATCCTCACCAAGGACAACCTGCACCAGGCCATCGACTTCATTCGGCTGAGTGAGAAGATCGGTGTTGATCAGGTGAAGTTAAATAGCATGCGCGTTCACGGTATTTTAGGATTCGCTGAATCCAAGGGACTAGGGGCGGAGGATCAGGAAGTGCAAGATCTCTTTGCCGACCTGCGCCAGCAGCACTTGCAAATTCCGGTATTTCTGCCCCGTCTTTACCGGCATGGCGACAATCGACAATGTACCATGCCCTTTCGGCTGCTGCCTATTGATGGCGACGGTTTCATCGGGCCCTGTTGCGTTGAGGGGACGGCCAGGGGCTTTGATAACTTTTTCAAGGAGCCGGATCTCTGGAACGGGCCCACGATGATCAGCGCTCGCCGCGCCTTGATGGAGTTGGCCTGTCAGTTGCCCCCCATTTGCCGAGACTGCGAAGAAATGATTCCGGAGCGCCCCAGCTTGGGTTGTTGAATCTAGAGCAGGGTTGGGCTGGATAAAGAAAAGGGATATATAAATCAGCGAATTTCGCCTAGAAGCCTGCTCTATTTGCCAGCTCAATTGTCCTTCCTGCCCCAGACACCTGCCCGAGGTGGAGATGAGCCAGGAAAAGAAAGACATATTCCCGGGCCTCTGGGCTATCTAACATTTTCTGAGCGCCGGTGTTATGTTTGCACCACCTTTTGAAACATGGCAATGGCTTCCCGGTTCTTTCCCTGATTCCCATAGATTATCCCTAAGTTGTTGTAAGTTTCTACAAAATTACCATCTATCTGGATGGCTTCCTGATACCTGGCAATGGCTTCCTCGAATCTACCTTTAATCGCGTAGGCCACTCCCAAGTTACGGGGGGAGGCGTATCTGGCCCAAGGCCGGTGGGCCCGGGCCATTGCCGATTTCACCCAGACCCTGAAGCTGACAAAGCGGATGCCCTGGCCTACTCCCGGCGGGCCCAGGCCTATTATAATAAGCAAGAATACCGCAAAGCCTGGCAGTAGGTAAAGGCCGCTCAGCGCCTGGGAAAACCGCTGCCTCCAGAATTTGTGGAGCTTCTCCAAAAAGTTAGCGGCAGAAAGATTACTGCCCATGGCAAACCACTCACCCGTACTAATCCTCCCGGACAGACTTGGCCTTTTCCCGCCCAGTCCGGGCGAGACCTTCAAGGGCGACGACCAGAACAAAGGTAAGGCTGCTGTATATCAAGTAGAGGATATGCAATCCCACTGCTCCCAAGGTAAACCCCACTCCCCCATGGCGGGCAAAAAAGCGGTAAAGGTCGAAATTGAGGATCCCCAAGACCGCCGCCGCCACCAGCAGGCCCAGCCAGGCATGAGAGGACCAGAATACGAGAGCCACGAAGAGCACTGCGGCCCACGCCGATAAAGCACTCAGGCGGCCTCTGAGATCCAGGTTTAGGTCGGCAGGCAGACATCGGTGATGCAGGATCAGGTGGGTCCAGGGAACGGCCCGGTTAAAAATATCTGTGGAAAGCAAACTGACGAAAGACCATTTCTTCAGATGGGTGACCTGCACCTCGGGATAGAGCCGGATGCGGTGACCTGCCTGCCGCAATCGGCAACCAAGTTCAATATCCTCGATGGATGGTCGGAGATAGCTTTCGTCAAACCCGCCCATGGCAGTAAATATGTGACGCCGAATGGCCCCACACCCCGCCCAAAAAGTTGACGCCTCCTCCCGGCCTTGTTGATGGACGTAATGATGCATCAGGTTCTTGTAACGGCTCACCAAACCGGGAGCCGGAGGATTTGTATCATATGAGCCGAACAGAGCGTCAATTTCAGGATGTTCGGAAAAGCATTTCTCCACCCGCTCCAGGGCGCCGCCATGCACGACCACATCGGCATCCAGAAAAACCAAGATGTCACCCCGAGCGGCGGCAGCGCCGCGGTTCCGGGCCCTGGCGGGCCCGAGGGGGGGACCAGGCAGAGGGAGCACCCGCGCCCCCAAGCTTCTCGCCAAGGCCGCTGACGCATCCGTAGAGGCATCATCAACTACAATAACTTCATCCGGAGGCCGGGAAGATCGCGCCACAGCCTGCAAACAGCAGCGCAGCCCTTCGCCGCCGTTGTGAACCGGAACAATGACCGAAAGTTTCATGCTGCGACTTACCCTCTGATCAAGGACGTTATCGAAGTCGTGCGAGTTTTTAGGTTAGCCCCAAACAACTGACGGTCACTCCGCCTCCAGTCCCCAGATCCAGCCTCTTAGGCTGACAACCCGGACTACTGCGGCTATTTCTTTCCTGGAGATCAGTCCCAAGAAGAGCAGCACGCTGCCATAGGCAACCAGAAAGGCGCAGAATAAGGCCAAGTTGAGCGACCAAGACGACCGCAGCCAAAGCAGAGGCAGAAACATCCCTCCCAACCCTATCACCCAAGCATACTTTTTGAGGGAGTAAGGGTTCACCTCCCGCATGCGCCAGGTAATGTAGAGGGCGTGGAAGATTATCGACATCAAGACTGCCAGGCAGCCTCCCACACTTCCCCATCGCGAAACTAGCGGCAGCCCCAGGACCCAGAAGGCGACGAATTTTAGGCCTGCCGCTCGCAACGCGGTTCCTGACCGGCCGAAGACCAGAGCCAGCAAATTCCCCACACTACTTAGTGCCTGGGCCAGCAGCGTCACCATCAAGGGCAGCAAATTGACGGCCACCGGCTGGTAGGCGGCGCCCAGGACTCGCGGCACCACCTCTTTCCCCAGGAGAAGCGCCCCAAAAACCGCGATCATTCCGGTGATCGCTAGCACTTTGGTTATCTGCTCGACCCATCTCTTGATCTCCGCGGTCTCTCCCCGGGCCAGCAAAGTGACCAGAAGTGGCGCAAAGGCCAGGGTAAACACCGGGATGATCATGGTGAGGATAAGATAAATATTATGGGCCAGACCAAAATAGCTGACTTGATCATAATCCCCTGAGACCGTCCGCACCAACAGCTCGCCACTTTGATCAAAACCTGAGTTAATCAGGTCGCTGGCAAAGAACATCAAGCCAAAACCAAGATAGGGGATGGTGGAATAAAAATCCAGCCCCAAATTAGACCAAGAGAGGTACTGTCTTCCCCAGTAGACGCCCACGGCGAGCACCGCCAGTTCTGACAGTAACAGGGCCAGGCACGCCCCCCTCAAACCTCCCCAATAGAAGCCAGGAAGCAGGAGAATCAAGGAAATCCAGCGACGCATGGTCTCGTTCATGCCCCAGCGCCCGGCCTGGTTAAGGCCCAGAAAGAGATCGAAAAAAAGATTTGCCACCCCCCTGATACACAAGGCGCCGCTCATAATGGCCAGTGCCAGCACATCCAGGTCACGTAGCCACAGAAAGGTAAGAAGCAGGTAAAGGCTGGCTCCAAGAGCGCTGCTGGCTAGACGCAACGTTAGCAGATTGCCAAAAAATTTCCCCAAATTCTCCCTGGCTTCCGGCAGGGTGAACTGAGGCATGTAGCGACTGATAATTTGGGTAAAGCCCAGGCCGCCGAACAGCATAAACCAGACGGATAGAGAGGTAATCAGAGCATATTGCCCGAAGATGCCTGGCCCCATCATACGGGGCACCAGAGCCGCAAAGACAAAACAACCGACGAAGTAAAACCCCCGCTGCACTAAGAGCAGCCCAGCGTTATGAACGGTCGTTTCTGCCTGGGGGATCATGTCGTTTGGGCGGAGGGGTGCAGAAGGGCGCTTTCCGGACCATGGTCATCTAAAAGATAGACAATTGCTCAGCCTCCCTCAGAGATGGGGGCAGCCTCTGCGTCGGCTATTGCTTCCCTGATCCTCCAAAGATCGCGATTCTCTCCTAGGAGGTTCCAGACCGCCATCAAGGCGCTGAGCATCGACAGGTCCATATTGTAGTATTGATGCATCCCGTTACGGCCGATGGTCTGCAGATTGTCTAAGGTAGCCAGAAAACGCCGGACTACCTCAAGGTTTTCCCGGTATCCGAGGTTATATACCGGGTAGGCCTTGGGCTGACGGAAGACTACCCCACTCTCGACATCCGCAGCGTCCGCCAGCCCCAGACTGGATAATTCCGCCGTGGCCAGGGCAATGAGTTCCTTTTCGGACATGGCCCAGAGGTCATCACCTTGGGTGCAGAAATATTCCATGCCTATGCTCGTCTTGCGGAGATCGGGTACCAAGGCCGCACTCCAGTTTTTAAAATTCTGGATGCGCCCCACCCTGACCTTCTCGCTGTGGACATAAATCCAGTTATCCGGGAACAGGTCCGCCTGATTGACGATAAGGCCCACTAAAATGAAATCCCGATACTTGAACCGGCGCGCTGCCTCCATCACCTCCGGGGGGGGCCCCGGCTCAAGCCGGCTGAGCAGGTTGCCCAGGGGCATGGTGGAAAGGAAATGCCTGCCACGAAGGGGCGATTGCTTTTCGCCCTGTTGCACTATGATTTCCTTGATATTTCGACCAGTGACCTCCAAACGAATTACGTTACTCCGGAGATGTACCTGTCCACCTAAATCCTGCACCCGTTGCTGAAGCCGCTCCCACATCTGACCCGGCCCGAAAACCGGATAATAGAATTTGTTCAATAAGGTTTTAACATTGTTTTGCTTGAACAAGGCGTTGGTTAATGCAGTTACCAGGGACAACCCGGTGATCCGCTGGGCGGCCCAGTCAGCCTGGATCTCATTACAGGGAATGCCCCATACCTTCTCTGTATAGGCTTGGAAAAATGTCTTATAGAGGCGCCTGCCAAAGCGATTGCTCACCCATTGTTCAAAGGTTTCCTCCTGATGATAGGGCCATAACAGAGACCTAAAATAGCTTAAAAGAATCATGAGGCTTTCACTCAGGCCCAGGTTGCCAATGGTATTAAGGAGATCGAGAGGATATTGAAAGAAACGGTGCCGATAGTAGATCCGGGAAAGCCGGGAAACTTCCCGGAAATCGTCGCCCATGATCGTCTCCCAAAGGTCCTGCACCTCTTTGAACTTGGTGACGAAGCGATGGCCGCCGATATCGAAGCGATAGCCCTTATAGACCTCAGTCCGGGCCAATCCGCCAACCTTGTCGGCCTTTTCCAGGACGGTAGAGGGGAGACCTCGCCTGGCCAGTTCGTAGGCTGCAGCTAAGCCGGCCGGGCCCGCTCCAATAATTATTACAGGCAGTTGGTCCATTAAGCTGTGTCCGGTGCGAGATCTTCTTTAATCGGCAGGATTCGCATGGGTTAAAATGACATTCATAAGAGCATCTGTCAATAAATACTCGGCCCCCTTCTTTAAAACCGCGCTGGCTGGTGGCCCCGGCCTCTCCCAAATTCCCAGCAGAGCGAGCTGAGGGAAAATTCATTTCCAAGTTCCAAGTTCAAAGAAAGGTGATACAATTTGCCATCAAGCCTAAGGATTGTCAACCCCTGTTTCGCCTTCTAGCCTGGAATCTGCGGGGCTACGAGCGGACATGGCTTAAATTTCCGGCACGCGAGAGTCTCGTCTAAAACAATTTTTTGCAACACCTGGCGCTGTGCACCCAGTTTTTGCCGTTTACCTGGCTCTACCATGCGCTGTACGCCTGGGCGGTCCGCTTGTGTATCAAGCCCGCTTTTCCGGGCAGCAAACTTTAATTTTATCGCGTCGGTTTTCCCACCAGTCGCCAATTTCCCGTATCGGCGCTACCCAGGCCTCCTTCTGGGCAATATAACGGAGGAGTTCTTCATAAACCCACAACCAACCCGGGAAACGTCTCAGATCAATCTTGTCAGGATGCCAGAGGAGGGTAATTAGGCCTCCGGTGGCTTCTACCTTGTCAATCATCTCTTGTGCGCGAACTAGTGCCAGACGCGGAGATAAGCCCAAGCCAAGGGGAGATAATAAGGCAAAATCTTGAATATGTAAGGGAAGTTGTAATAAAGGCAAAGGGGAATCATCTCTTAAGTCATAATGGTAAAAAGGGAAGGCCAGTCCATTACGGAAACCAATCATTCTGTTAGAGCCAAAGGTCGAATCATATTTAAAACCCGCCTGGCTTTGAGCTCGGGGTGTCTTGGTAATATTGAAATGCAGAATATGCTGGCGAATACTGAGAATTTCTTTTTGCAAAGCATATTCCAGCTGTTCTTTTTGCCTCTTTAACTCCTCGGCATCATCGAAAGAGAAATAAGTTCCATGGAGACCGATTTCCCACCCCCGGCGGTCTATTTCTCTCATCAGTTCTGCTATTGTGATCATTTGCCCTTGGAAGTTGACGCGATCATTATAGTTATAATTTTCGAAATCTAGATAATGATAACGCGATGCCATGTTCGGAAAAAAGAAAAATGTCGAGCGAAAGCCGTATTGTTTTTCTATACTCAACAACGGTTCAAAATAACAATATTGAGGTCGTCGCGGCAAGCAGTATGCAACACTGGCAGCCGCAAGTTTTAAAGACATCTCCAGGTTAAGCATTATCTCGGACCTATTTTTAGGAAGGGGTCGAAAAAACCTCTTAAACATGCGCCAATATGCGGGTAAGCATAAAGTTACTGTATCTACATCATGGGTCAGGCAAACTGTAAATTTTTTACCTTCCGGCCAGAGAGGCTCTGCTGGGGAATTTCTTGGATCAATGGAGTCTTCGTTTATCCTCTCTTGCAGCCATTGATTAATTACCGGCTTCAGGAAAAAACCCGACCGGGAAAAGGGACTGGGGGGAAGGTCGTGATTGCCGAATTGGTCAAAAGAAGTGACCGACGCTTCTATCCTACCTAACAATAAATCAGCGTAATTTGGGGGTAGGTCTTTGTTGATATTATATCCACTGAACAACGCCAATTGGAGTTGGATAAAGCTCTTCTCTCGATCAGTCAGCATCGTCCCCACCCTGATAACTCTTTAAAAGCTACTTAACTCAAGTTTCGCACCAAGTAACTTTGGATAATTACTTATTATTATTTTAGAAAGAGATCAATAAAATGGAAAAGGCTCCGGATTTGTGGTAAGTTAAGATTGCGAAATCGCTAACCAAAC
>Ga0187856_1003444_pt1 | contig 11048 bp, 12 predicted proteins | sample June2016WEW_8_40_FD_132443 | JGI IMG/M metagenome (GOLD analysis project Ga0187856, IMG submission 132443) | Peatland microbial communities from SPRUCE experiment site at the Marcell Experimental Forest, Minnesota, USA - June2016WEW_8_40 | ecosystem: Environmental > Terrestrial > Soil > Wetlands...
ATACTTGGTAATCCAGACGATGTGATAGCGGTGGTAAAAAACCGTGTGACTGCCGGTGCTGTAGGACATACTCTTCTCTCCAAAAAAGGGCTTGCACACCCCATGGGTGCGCGCCCTTTTTTGGAGAGAAGAGTGTGAAACTAGGGCTCAAGCCAGTCTCCGTCTGAAGACGGAGGTTTGAAACCCAAGAGCGGAAAATGAAGTGTTGTGACGCCGGTCACTTCCGCAGCGAGCGGCCGGCAGTAGCGTGCCGTTCCTGGTTGGAGCATCATCGCTAGAAGGAGCACGCCAATGACCGCCGCACTGGAATATCTGAGCCGAATGACCGAACACTTCTTCGAGTCGCAAATGCGTCGCGCCGCCCGACGGATCCGGCGACAGCAGCCCTTTCCCCGTCACGCGGCCTGAGACGAGCCATGTCGGACCTGGAACGATGGGAGACGCGGTTTGGCGCCCCCGGCTATCTATTCGGCAAGGAACCGAACGCGTTCCTCAAGAGCCAAGCGCATCGGCTGCGCGCTGGTCAAACCGCACTGACGGTGGCGGACGGCGAAGGCCGCAACGGCGTTTGGCTCGCCGAACAGGGGCTCGACGTGCTCGCCATCGATTTTTCTCCGACGGCGCTCGCCAAGGCGCGCGTGCTCGCGCAACAACGCGGCGTGCGGCTCGCCACCGAAGTGGCCGACGTCACCAGCTGGCGCTGGCCCAAAAGCGCGTTCGATGTGATCGCGGCGATCTTCATCCACCTCGCCCCCGCCGAGCGGACCGCATTTTTCTTAAATTTTAAAGCTGCTCTCAAGCCGGGCGGGCTCCTGCTCATGCAGAGCTACCGCCCCGAGCAGCTCAATTATCGGACCGGCGGACCGGCGGACGCGGAGCGCACCTGCACGCGCGCCATCCTCGAAGCGGCCTTCGGCGACCTGTCGGAACTCGACATTCGCGAGCATGACAGCGTGCTCAATGAAGGCACGGCGCATGTCGGCATGTCGGCGCTGATCGACCTCGTCGGGAAGAAATAGTCGGCAGGCTCGCTCGGCAGGCTATTTCATGTCCTTACATGGCAAGGGGAGCCATGAAGTCTGGCACAGAGGAATCCATGCCGAAAAAATCGTCATCGCCCCGATCACGCAAACCTCGGTCGCCATTGCCTCGCCTGCCCGCGCTCGCCGCGGCGCGCCTCACCGGCGAGCAGCAGGCGCTCGTCGAGGCGATCACATCCGGCCCGCGCGGCCGGTTCAGCATGGACGGTCCGTTCGCAGTCTATCTGCATGCGCCCGGCTTCGGCCAGTTGGCGCAGCAGCTCGGCGCCTATGTGCGCTTCGGCACGCGCGTGCCGCCGCGGCTCTCGGAGTTCGCCATCCTGTTCACCGCCCAATATTGGAAGGCACAGTACGAATGGGCGGCGCACGCGGTGATCGCCGAGCGGAAAGGCGTGAAGGAAGCGACGATCCGCGATCTTCAGGCGGGGCGCGTACCCAAATCGGCGCTGCGGGACGAGATGGCGATCTACGCCTTCGTCAAGGAACTCTACGCGACGCGGCGCGTGAGCAATGCCACCTTCGCCCGCGTGCATAAGCTGCTCGGCGATGCCGGCACGGTCGAGCTTGTCGGCATCCTCGGCTACTACGCCATGGTAGCGATGACGCTCAACGTGTTCCGCATGCCGGTCGCCGCGGGCACGCCGGCGCCGTTCCGCGAGCCGGCGAACAAATAAAGCTCAGGCGACGCGGCCGACGGTCTTGTTGCCCGATGGATCGGGGGCCCTGGCGGCGGCCGCGCGCGGCTTGTTCATGCGCTGGCGCAACAGTTCGAGGAAGCGTTCCTTCGGCATCGGCGGCGCGATCAGCACCCCCTGCCCGAAGTCGCAACCCATCACCATCAAGGCTTGCAGGTCGGCCGTGCTCTCCACCCCTTCGGCCACCGCGGCACTGCCGAAGCGGTGCGCCAGGTCGATGGCGGTCTGGCAGATGGCGGCGTTGGTCGCATCGGTCGCGCAGCCCATCACGAAAGAGTGGTCGATCTTGAGCTCCGCGAACGGCAGATCGCGCAGGCTCGAAAAAGATGAATAGCCGGCCCCGAAATCGTCGATCGCGATGGTGATGCCGCTCACGCGCAATTGGGTGGCGATCTCGTTGGCGAGCGCGATGTCGCGAACGATCTGGTCCTCGGTCACTTCGAGGATGAGCCCGGGCCAGCGCGGGGATTTCGGCCGATATTCGGCGACCAGCCGCGGGATCGGCAGCTTGAACAGCACGCTGACCGGCACATTGATGGCGAGATGAAGATTAAAGCCCGCTTCCTCGAACATCGTCCAGTCGCAGAGCGTCGCCAACAGCGCATGCTGGGTGAGTTCCGCAATGCTGTCCTCGTCGACGTCGGGAAGAAAACTGCCGGGCAGCAAAACGCCAAGCTGCGGGTGGCGAATGCGCGCCAGCGCCTCGGCGCCGGCGAGGCATTTGCGCTTGAGATCGATCTTGGGCTGGTACCAGATCTCGAACCAATTGTTGCGCAGCGCCTCCGCGACCGCGATCCGCGGCCGCGGCGCGGCGCTCATCGAATCGACCAGCGACCGGCGCTCGTCCTCGGCCAGGTTCTTGATCGGCCCGGACCAATTGCGGACGTCTTTTGAATCGGAATCGTTCATGCTCATGAACCGCGCAATGACGTCACAATGATACGTCGACTAGTCTTAACCAATCGTAAGGTGCGAATTTTAATTCCATTCGGCCGGCGAGACGCCTGTTCGCCCCGCCGGCCGTCAGTTCGACGGGTTGGTCGACGGTCGCCGTCAATGCTTGTCCATTGGCATCATGCCGCCATGGCCTTCCATCATGCCGCCGCCCGCCGGAACGCCAGGCGCGGCAGCCCCGATGGCCATGATGGGGTACTCGACCTCGACCGTACCGGCCTTCTCGAATTTGAGCGTCGCCTTGACCATGTTGCCCTGTTCCAGAGGGTGCTTGAGGTCGACGAACATCACGTGGAAGCCCGACGGCTTGAGCGTGACGGTCTCGCCCGGCTTGATTTCGAGGCCGCCTTCCATTGGCCGCATCTTCATCACGCCGCCTTCCATGGTCATGGAGTGGATTTGGCATTGCGCGGCGGCGTCGCTCGCGACGCAGGTGAGGCGATCCGCCGCCGTGCCATTGTTGGTGACCGTCATGTAGCCGGCGGCCGAATTTGCGCCCTTCGGGGTCGCGCGCGCCCAGGGTTGGGCGATGTGGATCGGGCCGACATTGTAGTCGGCAGCTTGGGCATAGGCCGCCGAAAGCTGCACCGCCGCCAGCGCAAAAATAGCGGCGAGGCCGTGACCGATGTATTTGCAAGCAAGATGAGTCATTGAATTGCTCCGGTTGGATACCTGCCCAAGGGGCAGAGGGATTGCCGCATGCTCATTGCCGGGATTTTAGGACAGATCGCGGCCGGCTGGAATGGCGGCAGGAGCGGCGTCATTGCGCGGTCGAGCAAGGCGGCGTTGAACTTGGCGACGTCCTTCGCTATACGGGCAGCCACGACCGGAAGGGCCCGCAGCGATCGGGCTTGTTCGGCGCCGTCCCTGCGGCCGGCGCCATTCATGCGGCCAGCAAATGAGCATGCCCGATGTCCAGTACGTTCGATAAGGTTGCTGATATCATTGCGGAAACCTGCGACATTCCGCGCGAGAACATCAAGCTGGAAAGCCACGCCATCAACGATCTCGAGATCGACAGTCTCGACTTCCTGGACATCGCCTTCGCCATCGACAAGACGTTCGGCATCAAGCTGCCGCTCGAGCAATGGACCGAGGAAGTCAATGACGGAAAGGCCACGACGGACCAGTACTTCGTGCTGAAGAATCTGAGCGAGCAAATCGACAAGCTGATCGCGGCGAAGGGCGCCTGAGGCGCCACCTATGCGTTTTGAATATTTCCACATGATCGACCGCATCGTCGCGCTCGACGTCGACGAGCGCCGCGTTCGATCGGTCAGCACCGTGCCGAGAGAGAGCACGGTGTTCGAGGGTCACTTTCCGACCTATCCGCTGATGCCGGGCGTGCTGCTGATCGAATGCATGGCGCAGACGACCGGATGGCTGGTGATGGCGCTCTGTGGTTTCACCGCCATGCCGTTCCTGGTCAGCGTCAAGGAAGCCAAATTCCGCACGGCGGTGTTTCCCGGCGACGAACTCGAATTCGCCGGCCGGGTCGTGCATGAGGGCTCGGGCTTCGCCGTCAGCGAGTGTCAGGGATGGCGGCAGAAGAAGATCGTGTGCGATACCCAGATCACCTATCGCATCATGCCCTTTCCGAGTCCGGAATTCCGCCAGGCATTATTGCACTTGGCGGAGCGGCTCGACGTCCCGGTCAAGGAGTTCATCAAGTGACTGAACGCCGCGAGGTGTGGATCACCGGCGTCGGTCTACTCACGTGCCTTGGCGAAGGGCTCGAAGCGACCTGGAACCACCTCGAGCGGGGCGATCCGCCGCCTTACGACGACAAAAGCTTTGCGCCCTACATCGTGCATCGGCTCGGGCCGATCAATTTTGACAAGCAGATTCCGAAGAAGAGCGATCAGCGGCAGATGGAGATGTGGCAGCGTGTCGGGGTTTACGCGGCCGGGCTCGCGCTCAGCGATGCCGGCATTGCCGGCAAGCCCGATCTGCTCGACCGTACCGACATGATCGTCGCCGCCGGTGGCGGCGAGCGTGATGTCGCTGTCGACACCGCGATCCTCGCTGGTGTGGGCAAAGTAGGCGAACCCGGCGCCTTCCTCAACGAGCGCCTGATGAATGATCTGCGCCCGACCTTGTTTTTGGCGCAGCTCCCCAACCTGCTCGCCGGCAATATCTCGCTCGTCCACGGCGTCGTCGGGTCCTCGCGCACGTTTCTCGGCGAGGAGGCCGCGGGCGTCGATGCCGTGCGCGTCGCGCAGGCGCGCGTTGCCGCCGGACAGAGTGAGTTGACGCTGGTCGGCGGCGCTGCTCACGGGGCACGCTGGGATCTCCTGCTCGTCTTCGAGCTCGGCGCTGCGGCATTGAAGGGCAAGTTCGCGGCGGTCTGGGATCGTGGCCCGAAGGGTGGCCTCGCGCTTGCGACGCTCGGAGCCTTCCTCGTACTTGAAAGCCGCGATCATGCGCAAGCGCGCGGCGCACGGCCACGGGCGCGGATTTTTCCGATTTGTTCCGACCGCAATCTGCGTCGAGAGGGGGAAATCGAGGCAACGCTGCGCCGCCAATGGGACGCGATCGCAGCGCAGGTCGACCGCGCGCGCGCCGCCGTCATTTCCGGCGCCGCCGGGCTCGAACCGGCGACGTCGGCGGAACGCCAGGTGCTCAGGGAAATTGGCCTTCCCGTGCGCAATACCGGAACGTATATCGGGCATGGGATCGACGCCCAGTTCATGGCCAATCTGGGGATCGCCTGCACGGTGCTTGAGCACGGCAAGCTGTTTCCGCCGACGGGGACAGGAGATATCGGCGAAAGTCCGTCCGCGCTTTGCCAAATCGTCGTCACCAGCGTGGGCAGTTGGCGCGGCGAGGGGCTCGCGCTCATCGAACGGGTCAATTGAAGGGGAACTTCATGGCAGGCGTAACGGCAGGCGCTGCAAGACGGGACAAGGCAGGTCGTCCCATCGTTGCCGTCACTGGGATGGGCCTGGTGACCTCGCTTGGCGTCGGCAAATCCGACAATTGGGCGAAATTGACGCGCGGCCTCTCCGGCATCCGGCGCATTTCACGCTTTCCGACCGACGGTCTGCGAACCACGATCGCCGGCACCGTCGACGATGTGTACCGGGACTATATGTCGCCGGCGCAGCTCTCCGAACGCATCGCGCTCATCGCCGGCGAAGAGGCGATCGCCGAATCCAGCATCGGCGCGAAGGGCCGTTTCCCCGGGCCGTTGTGTCTGGCGCCGCCGCCGCTCGAAGTCGAATGGCCCTGCCGGTTCAAATTGGCCGAAATGGCGGCGGCCAATACGGATGCCGGATACCCTGACCTCCTGCGCGTCGCCCGCGAATTCGCGACCAACTACGGGGCATTCAGATTTGGCATCGTCGGCGAGCACCTCGCCGACCATTTCGGCACCGAGGGATCGCCGATCTCGCTCAACACCGCGTGCGCGTCTGGCGGGACCGCTATCCAGCTCGGCTTGGAGGCAATAAGGCGCGGGGAGTGCCAAGCCGTGCTGGTGATTGGCGCCGACGGTTCAGTGACGCCGGAACAGCTGATACGCTTTTCGCTCCTCTCCGCGCTCTCGACGCAAAATGACCCGCCGGAGCAGGCCTCCAAGCCGTTCTCCAAGAACCGCGACGGCTTCGTGCTTGCAGAAGGCGGCGCCGCCCTCGTGCTCGAGGATTTGGATCATGCCCGCGCCCGCGGCGCGCGCGTGCTCGGCATAATCGAAGGATGCGGGGAAAAATCCGATTCGTTCCACCGCACCCGGTCAAGCCCCGACGGCAAGCCGATCATCGCCTGCATGCGCAATGCGCTTGCCGATGCCGGCGTCGGGCCGGAGGACGTCGACTACATCAACGCCCACGGCACCTCTACGCCCGAGAACGACAAAATGGAGTATCTCGGGGTCTCGACCGTGTTCGGCGAGCGCATCCGCGGCATTCCGATCTCGTCCAACAAATCGATGATCGGTCACACCTTGACTGCCGCCGGCGCGGTCGAAGCGGCGTTCACGCTCCTCACGCTCGAACACCAACGCATCCCGCCGACGATCAACCATGCCGTTCCAGATCCCGCGATCCCGCTCGATGTCGTGCCAAATGTGGCGCGCGACGCGACGCTTCATCGCGCTATTTCCAATTCGTTCGGCTTCGGCGGCCAGAATGTCTGCCTCGTCATGGCGCGGGAGCCGTTGTGAGCCTCCTTGTGGGCACGATCCCAGGCGGCGAGCACCCCGCCCCCACCCTTCCCTCCCCCGCAAGCGGGGGAGGGAAGGGTGTGGGCTCCATGCGCGCGCTCACGCTCGTCGCCGATCGCAAGATCGAGCTTCGCGATGTCGCGATCCCGCCGGCGCCTGCGGCGGGCGAGGTGCAGATCGGCATCAAGGCGATCGGCCTCAATCACATCGACGTTTGGGGCTGGCGCGGCATGGCGTTCGCCAAGCGCAAGCTGCCCCTCATTGTCGGCGTGGAAGCAGCGGGCGAAGTCCTCGCCGTCGGCCCCGACGTGGCAGCTTTGCAGGTGGGCGACCGCGTCGTCGCCTACGGCGCACTGACCTGTGGGATATGCAAGGCCTGCCGCGAGGGTCGCGACAATCTCTGCGAAAATGTCGGCGGCATCATGGGCTTCCATGTCGACGGCTTTGCCCGCGATCTGATCAACATGCCGGCGCGGCTGGTGATCCCGGTCCCGGCGGGGGTGAGCTTCCGCGATGCCGCCTGTGCGCCGGTTGCCTTCTCGACCGTGCAGCACATGCTGTTCGACAACGCCAAGCTCGAACCGGGCGAGACTATTTTGGTGCAAGCCGGCGGTTCCGGTATCGGCACGGTTGCCATCAAAATGGCCAAGGCGATCGGCTGCACCGTCATCACCACCGTCGGCGACGACGAGAAAGCGGCGAAGGCCAAGGCGCTCGGCGCCGACCACGTCATCAACTACCGGACCGAGCGGTTCGAAGGCGTGGTGCGCAAGCTCACCACCAAGAAAGGCGTCGATGTCGCCTTCGAGCATGTCGGCCCCGATACCTTCAACAGCTCGCTCCTGTGCCTCAAGCGTGGCGGGCGGCTGGTCACCTGCGGATCGACCTCCGGCCAGTCGACGACCATCAATCTGTTCCAGCTCTTCCTGCAGCAATATCGCATCTTCGGCTCGTTCGGCGCCTCCATGCGCAACATCCGCGAGAGCCTGGCCAAGATGGCGTCCGGTCTCCTGCCGGTGATCGACACCGAGATCGCGCTCGCCGACTTCGAGCACGGTCTCGCGCGGCTCGAAAGCCGGCAGGTTTTCGGCAAGATCATCGTCACGTTCTAGAACGCGAATCGCGTTCTATTTTTTGGTGGAGCATGATCTTTTCGGAAAACCGGTTTCCACCCCGGATCAGGTCCGGGACAAGCTTTTTCCGGATCATGCTCTGATGGCGGAACGGCGCTTCAAGCTGTTGCTCGATGCGATCATCGGCGCGCTCGCGGTTGGACTGCTGAGCGCGATCAAGCGCATGGATCGCAAGCGCACGGCGAACTTCGCCGGCGCGCTGATGCGCAAGGCCGGCCCGCTGTTTCCGGAGCACCGTATCGGCCGCGACAATTTGCGCGCCGCGTTTCCGGAAAAATCCGCCGCCGAGATCGAACAAATCCTCGGCGGCGTGTGGGACAATCTCGGCCGGATTGCCGTGGAGTTCGCGCACCTCGATGAATTCTGCGTCGAGGGCTTCGGCTCGCTTACGCGCGACCTCATCACCTACCCGCCGGAAGCGAAGGAACGCTACGAGCGCATCGTGAAAAGTGGCAAGCCGATTCTCGGCTTTACCGCCCATCTCGCCAATTGGGAACTTCCCGGCGTCGTCGCAAAATTGCTCGGCGCCCCCACTGCCATCCTCTATCGGCGGCCGAATATCGCCGCCATCAGCGACGTCATCGTCAAGCTGCGGGCGCCGCTGATGGGCGAACTGATCCCGGCCGGCCTCGCCGCGCCGGTGAAGCTGGCGCGGCTTTTGCAGTCCGGCGCCCATGTCGGCATGCTCGCCGACCAACATTACGGTAAAGGCGTTGAGGTGACCTTTTTCGGCCGACGGTGCCTTGCCAATCCGCTGATCGCGCTCTTGGCCCGGCAGACCGAATGTCCGATTCATGGAATGCGCGTGGTGCGGCTGCCCGACGGCAACAGTTTTTGGGCGGAGATCACCGACCCGGTCGAGCCAGCGCGCGACGCCGACGGCCGCATCGACATTAAGGGGACCATGCAGGCGATCACCGCGGTGACCGAGGACTGGGTGCGCGAGCATCCCGAGCAATGGCTCTGGCTGCACCGGAGATGGAGGTGAGGCACCACGTGGCGAAATTCGGATTTATTCTCGTGGAGACCACTGGGCTTATTCGAGCTTGTCGACAACCCCGTCGGGCACCACAACGGAACGCAAGCGCCCGGAGCGCTTCACATCGCGAGATTCGAGCCTGTCAGCTCCAACCGCGCGCGTGGTTCCACGACAGCCGGCTCGAGTGCGGCAATCATGGTCTCGAGATGAGCGATCACTTCGCGCGAGAACGGCCCGACGTGCAGGTAAAGTGCCATCTGCACCACAATCCAGCGGGTCGAAGCCGGATTGCTTGAAATGCACTCGGTCAACGTGCGACGGAAGAGGTCGCGCGGTTCGGGCAGATTTGTAATGACACGGTGCAGCACTTCGAGATTGCCAAGCCCGCGCCGCGAATGCTGCGCGCCCGTCCGCTGCTTGCGGCTGGAATGGTCGAGCATTTTCGCCAGACGCCGGAGACGGCCCGCATAGGCGACCGGATCATAGATGCGCTCGAGAATACGCACGTAGTCGGCGAGGACCTCCTGCCGTGGCCGCCGCGTCTCGAAGTTAAGGCCCATCGTGCACTGATCCGCACTCTTCAGATTCTCGCGTTCGGGATGCGGATGCAGACGGCCTTCCTTTTCGAGTCGGCGCGTGAGCTGCGTGTTAGGCAGCGCGTAAAGCAGGCCCACCATGCACACCGGGATCGCCGCTTCCTCGATCAGATCGACCATCGCATCCGCCACCGACTGCGTCTCGCTGTCGAAACCGACAATGAACCCGGCGATCACAAAAAGACCGGCTGCGTAGAGCTTGTGGATGCTCTGTGCAATATTGCGGCGCGTGTTCTGCTTCTTTCGCATCGCAATCAGCGTCGCTGTGTCGGGGCTTTCGATACCGACAAAAACCCCGACGAAATTGGCCTGGTTCATCAGCATCAGGAGTTCGTGATCATCGGCGAGATTGATCGATGCTTCGGTCGTGAACTCGAACGGATAGTCGCGCGCTTCGAGCCACTTTGCGAGCTCCGGAAGGAATGCCTTGACGGCCTTCTTGTTGCCGATGAGGTTATCGTCCACGAAGTCGACATGGCCGCGATAGCCCAGGCGATAGAGTTCGTCGAGTTCCGCTAGCATCTGGGCGCTGGATTTGGCGCGCGGCATGCGCCCGTAGAGTTCGATGATGTCGCAGAACTCGCAGGTGAACGGACAGCCGCGAGAGAACTGCACGCCGATCTGGAGGTAGTCATCGAATTTCAGGAGATCGAAGCGGGGGATCGGCGTCTTGGTCACGTCGACCTGAAATTTCTCCGCCTCGAACACCCCTTCGCGCGTGCCCGCCTCCCAGGCTTCGACGAATTTGTCGATGACCCCTTCGGCTTCACCGAGGACGCGAAAATTCGCCGTCTGATAGAGATGGGGAGACGACGTGACGCCAGGCCCGCCCACGGCAACGGACTTTCCCCGCGCACGGCAGAGATCGACGACATCAAGCGTGTCGCTCTGCTGCGGCAGCATGCCGCCGGTGAAGATCAGATCGGCCCAGTCAAGGTCGTCGTCGCTCAATTCCTCGGTGTTGCGGTTGGCCAGGCGGATCGGCCAGGAACGCGGCAGCAGCGCCGCGACGGTGATCAAGCCCAGCGGCGCCGCTGGATATTTGGCGCCGAATACTTCGGAGGTTTTCTTGAAATTCCAGAACGTATCCGCGTCGAAGCGAGGATAGATCATAAGCACGTTGCAGGCTTGTGCATCCAACATACGCTCTCCTCGCCGCCCGCCGCTGGCGGCGCAGGCACCACAGACTAGGTCGAATCGGTGCGCAAGTCCATTGTTGGGGGTTCTAAAACGTCCCGCTTTCGATAGATGTGCCGAGTGATCGGGCGTCTACAACGCCGCGGTCCCCGCGCGCTACCTCGCGGAACACCTTCTTGCCATATCTTGTCGGGATTGTCCGGCTGGCAGACCTTGCAGGTTGGCGCTGGGAAGTCGGGACTTAGCCTGACCCGGCCTCACCTCCCGGTCTTGATCCGCGTCCACAGCCGGTTGATCAGCCGCTGCGTCTTCTGGTCGTGCGCGATGATGGTGTAGAGCTTCGCCATGGTCG
>Ga0187856_1003447_pt1 | contig 11044 bp, 7 predicted proteins | sample June2016WEW_8_40_FD_132443 | JGI IMG/M metagenome (GOLD analysis project Ga0187856, IMG submission 132443) | Peatland microbial communities from SPRUCE experiment site at the Marcell Experimental Forest, Minnesota, USA - June2016WEW_8_40 | ecosystem: Environmental > Terrestrial > Soil > Wetlands...
CGCGCCACATATTCCGTATAGCCGCCGCCGTAGCTGTGAACGCCCTCGGGCGTCAGTTCGAGCACGCGATTGGACAGCGCCGCAAGGAAGCGCCGGTCGTGCGAGACGAACAGCATGGCGCCCTCATATTTCGAGAGCGCCCCGATGAGCATTTCCTTCGTCGCCAGGTCCAAATGGTTGGTCGGCTCGTCCAGCACGAGGAAGTTCGGCGGGTCGTAGAGCATCTTCGCCATGACCAGCCGAGCCTTCTCGCCGCCGGAAAGCACCCGGCATTTCTTCTCGACGTCGTCGCCCGAAAAGCCGAAGCAGCCGGCCAGCGCGCGCAGCGAGCCCTGTCCCGCCTGGGGGAACGAGTCCTCCAGCGACTGGAACACCGTGCGCTCGCCGTCCAGCAGTTCCATGGCGTGCTGCGCGAAATAGCCCATCTTCACGCCGACTCCCACGGCGACGTCGCCGTCGTCCGGCCGCGCGGCGCCCGCCACGAGCTTCAGCAGCGTGGACTTGCCGGCGCCGTTGACGCCCATGACGCACCAGCGTTCCCTGCGGCGCACCTGAAAGTCCAGCCCGTCGTAAATTCTTCGGGCGCCGTAGCCCTTGCGCACGTCTTTCAGGGTCGCCACGTCCTCGCCGGAGCGCGGCGCCGGTGGAAAGTCGAACGACACCATCTGGCGGCGGCGCGGCGGCTCCACCTTTTCGATCTTCTCCAGCTTCTTCACCCGGCTCTGCACCTGCGCGGCGTGCGAGGCGCGCGCCTTGAAGCGCTCGATGAACTTGATTTCCTTGGCGAGCATCGCCTGCTGACGCTCGAACTGGGCCAACTGCTGTTTTTCGTTCAGGGCGCGTTGCTGCTCGTAAAATTCATAGTCGCCCGAATAGGTCGTCAACGCGCCGCCGTCGATTTCGACGATCTTGGTGACGATGCGGTTCATGAACTCGCGGTCATGCGAGGTCATCAGCAGCGCGCCCTGATAATCCTTGAGGAATTGCTCCAGCCAGATGAGGCTCTCCAGATCGAGATGGTTGCTGGGTTCGTCGAGCAGCATCGCGTCGGGGCGCATGAGCAGGATGCGAGCCAGCGCCACGCGCATCTTCCAACCGCCCGACAGCGCGCCGACATCGCCGTCCATCATTTCCTCGGTAAAGTTCAGCCCCGCCAGCACTTCGCGCGCCCGCCCCTCCAGCGCGTAGCCGTCCAGCTCCTCGAAACGCCCCTGAACCTCGCCATAGCGCTCGACGATTTTTTCAATGTCGTCCAATTGGTCCGGGTCCGCCATGGCGGCCTCCAGCTCCTTGAGCTCGGCGGCCACGAGGCTTACCGGCCCGGCGCCGTCCATCGCCTCGGACACCGCGCTCCGGCCCGACATCTCGCCCACGTCCTGGCTGAAATAGCCGATGGTGACGCCCTGATCGACGGCTGCCTGGCCCTCGTCGGGGCTCTCCTCGCCGGCGATCATCCGGAAGAGCGTCGTCTTGCCGGCCCCGTTGGGGCCGATGAGGCCGACCTTTTCGCCCTTGAGGAGCGCCGCGGAGGCCTCGATGAACAGGATCTGATGGCCATTCTGCTTACTGATGTTTTCGAGACGAATCACGCGCGCGGACCCCGGGAAGACGTTGCGCCGCCCCTTACGCGATGTGGAGCTTCCGCGGAAGGGTGTTCAAAACGGCGAGCCGCCTGTCTTGACAGAAGCGCCCCGCCCGTGCGCTTTTCCGCGCCAACGCCCCGGCCGGAGCATCCGGCCCGCCTTTTCCTTGAACAAGAAGACCGCAAAATGCATCGCTATCGTTCGCACAACTGCGGAGAACTCCGCGACGGCCATGTCGGCCAGAAAATCCGTCTCTCCGGCTGGTGCCACCGCATTCGCGATCATGGCGGCGTGCTGTTCATCGATTTGCGCGACCATTACGGCCTGACGCAATGCGTGGTCGATCCCGACTCGCCGGCCTTCCAGGCGGCGGAGACGCTGCGCTCGGAATGGGTCGTGCGGCTCGACGGCGAGGTCAAGCATCGCCCCGCCGGCACCGAGAACGCCGAAATGCCGACCGGGCTGATCGAGGTCTATGTACGGGAGATCGAGGTGCTCGGCGCCGCCGCCGAACTGCCGGTGCCGGTGTTCGGCGACCAGCCCTACCCCGAGGAAACCCGCCTCAAATACCGCTTCATCGATCTCCGCCGCGAGAAGCTGCACGCCAATATCATGCTACGCGGACGCATCATCGACAGCCTTCGCACGCGCATGAAGCGGGAAGGCTTCTTCGAGTTCCAGACGCCGATTCTGACGGCCTCCTCACCCGAGGGCGCGCGCGACTTTCTGGTGCCCTCGCGGCTGCATCCCGGCAAATTCTATGCGCTCCCCCAGGCGCCGCAGCAGTTCAAGCAATTGCTGATGGTCGCGGGCTTTGATCGCTATTTCCAGATCGCGCCGTGCTTTCGCGACGAGGACGCTAGAGCCGACCGCTCGCCGGGCGAATTCTATCAGCTCGATGTCGAGATGAGTTTTGTCACGCAGGAGGACGTGTTCGCCTCCATCGAACCGGTGCTGCGCGGGCTGTTCGAGGAGTTTTCGAACGGCAAGCCGGTGACCAAGGTCTTTCCGCGCATCGCCTATAGGGACGCGATGCTGCAATATGGCACGGACAAGCCGGATTTGCGCAATCCGCTGGTCATCGCGGATGTGTCGGACATTTTCAATCGCGACGATGTGAGTTTCAAGGCTTTTAAGGGCAAAACCGTGCGCGCGATACCCGCGCCCGGCGCCGGCGCGCAGCCGCGCAGCTTCTTCGACAAGCTCAACGACTGGGCGCGCTCCGAAGGCGCGCCGGGGCTCGGCTATGTGATCTTCGAGGAGGAACACGGCGCGCTCGCCGGCAAGGGGCCGATCGCCAAATTCATCCCCGCCGAGGCGCAGGCCGCCATCGCCGCCAAGGCCGGCGTCAAGGCCGGCGACGCGGTGTTTTTCTCGGCCGGCGAGGAGACTCCCGCAGCGAAACTCGCCGGCGCCGCGCGCGTCCGCATCGGCACGGAGCTGGGGCTCTCCAAGACCGACGTGTTCGAATTCTGCTGGATCGTCGATTTCCCGATGTACGAATACAACGAGGACGACAAGAAGATCGACTTCTCGCACAACCCCTTCTCCATGCCGCAGGGCGGGCTCGACGCGCTCGACACCATGGATCCTCTGGACATTCTCGCCTGGCAATATGACATCGTCTGCAATGGCGTGGAGTTGTCCTCCGGGGCGATCCGAAACCACCGTCCCGACATCATGCGCCGCGCCTTCGAGATCGCCGGCTATGACGAGGACGTGTTGATCGAGCGCTTTGGCGGGATGTATCGCGCGTTCCAATATGGCGCGCCGCCGCATGGCGGCATCGCGCCGGGCGTCGACCGCATCGTGATGCTGCTCGCCGGCGAGGAAAACCTGCGCGAGGTGACGCTGTTCCCGCTCAATCAGCGCGCCGAGGATCCGCTGATGGGCGCGCCCTCGCCCGCGACGACCAAGCAATTGCGCGAGCTGCACATCCGGCTGAACCTGCCGGAGAAGAGCTAAGCGCGTTTTCAGCCAAGCGCCGAGGGAAAAAATTTCCCTCTTCGCCGGCCTAACGAGTATAGATTCTCTATATATTTATTAAAAGCGCTCGTAATATTCTAAATGTTACCTGGTCTCCACGCCGAGACTATTACGCCTTGCCAGAATAGTTGAGTTGGCCCATTCTTCCCTTTGTAATTCTTGACCAACGGGAATAGAAATGGGAGACGCAAATATGAATCGTAGAACTTTCGCTCTCGCTCTCAGCCTCGGAATCGCCAGCCTTCTGGTCCCGAGTCTCGCCGTGGCCGAGGACCATTTGGCCGAGGCGATCAGCCACACCAAAGAAGCCATCGACCATGGCAAGCAAGGCCATGCGAAGGTGCTCGTAACCCATGCCGAAGCCGCGCTGAAGCATGCCAACGCCGCCGAAAAGGCGTCGGATAACGAACACACGAAACAGGGAATCACCCATCTCGACGAAGCCATAAATCAGGGCAAGCAGGGCCACGCCGACGAAGCGACGAAGCACGCCGAAGAGGCATTGGGGCATCTCGAACAAGCCGCGAAGTGAGGCTTTTAGGCGGAAAGCGGCGGGCGCGCCGCCTTCCGCCTTCGAAAACGCGGAGCGCGGCTGATACTCCCTCGCGGGCGAGACATTTCTCAGCCGTGCGCAAATGTTTTGAGAATATCCTTCAGCGGTTCGGGTCCAATGTTCACAGGTCCCGTGAAAGGATGGTCAAATGATAGGGTCATGAGGAGTGACATAAATATCATGGCCGCCAAGATACCGGTCATTGATACTTGAGCGACGGTATTCGCCAAGCCAAAAAAGAACGTAAACACAACCGTGAGCATGGCTCCGATTATCAGAACCCACCACATCATATCAGGGACTATGCCGCTAGAAAGGTGTACCCGCGTTCGACGTGCTTTAGTTATGTTGTCCAGTTGCTTTATCAGCTCTATCGCCAAGGCTGGGGCCATGACTTCGTTCGACGGCGGAATAATAGCTACTTTCTGTGCCCGGCTAGAGGCTTTAGTTTGTGGTGGCGCCGAATTCGGCGCGGGCGCCAGGGATGCTTTTTGTATAAGTCGAATAACATCGATATAAAGCTCGCCAAGCGCGCCGCCTACCTCCTCGCTTTCCTGCTCAACTTCCATTGCCGGCCAATCTTTCTCGATTGCAAGCATCAGGTATTTGCTCAAAGCCGCACGGACCGCCAGTTGATCTTGTTCCGGCCCATTAGTAAGCTGATAAATTGCATTGGCCGCCGCCGCTTCTTCAATGACCGCGACGTGCGCCTCACTAAATTTTTCCCATGCGGAAATCGTGGCCAGGGTCAAAAACAATCCGTAGACTATGCCCACAACAGCGAATTTGAACCCCGCGACTTCGTTGTTGATGACGAGACGCTCCAGGCCAAATATGCGGCGCACGACAATCGAACCGACCATCGTCACGGCGGTAGGCAGAATCACAAGCAGAATAGCCGCCTTCCATGGGGAAAGCGCGGAAAAGAATAGCTGCCAATCGTGTTCCATGAGGAGCGATACCCTTCAACGATTTGATAGGACGTTGCCAGTATAAATCTTTGCGGCCGAGCAAATCCTCCTCCGATTTGACGGTCTTGGCAAGCGCGAGCCGCGCGGGCGGCGCTCCTCCAGCGCGCTCTTCCGTCAGCTCTTGCTCGCGTAGTCGCCGATCACGCGCTCCAGCACGGAGAGCGGCACGGATCCCGAGAGCAAGCCGGCGTCGTGGAACGCGCGCAAATCGAATTTGGCGCCGAGCTTTCGTTTGGCCTCGTCGCGCAAGCGCAGCCAGGTCAGCTTGCCCACCATGTAGCTGCAAGCCTGCCCCGGCCATACGCAGTAACGCTCTATTTCCGTCACCGCCACGCTTTCATTCTCTCCGAGCGCGTCGACGAAATAGGCGATCGCCCGCTCGCGGCTCCAGTCCCTGGCGTGCAGGCCCGTGTCGACGACGAGCCGCACGGCTCGGAACAACGCCGCCTGAAGCTGGCCGACGCGGCCCAGCGGATCGTCATCATACATGCCCATTTCGACCGCCAGTTGCTCCGCGTAGAGCGCCCAGCCCTCGCCATAACTCGAGAACCAGGTGGTCTTGCGGATCAGCGGCAGATCCGGCATTTCGTTGGCCAGCGTGATCTGCAGATGATGACCGGGAATCGACTCGTGATAGGTCAGGGTCGGCAGCTTCCAGCGCGCCAATTCGGCGGTGTCGCGAAGGTTGATGTAGTAAGCGCCGGGCCGCGCGCCGTCGAGGGAGCCTGGCTCATAATAACCACCCGGCGACCCCGCTTCGATTTCCTTGGGGATGCGCCTGATCTCGACCCCCGCCTTGGGCAGCGCGCCAAAGTAGGCCGGCAGTTTCTCGCGCACCGCCGCGACCTTCGCGTTGAGATCGGCGATCAACTTCTCCTTGGCCGCGTCGGTGTTGTCGTAAAGGAATTTTGGATCGGCGCGCAGCGCCGCCAGCCTTCGCCCAACGCTGACGCCGCCGGCGACGCCCTGCGTATCCAACAAGGCGCCGATTTGCGCGGAAAGCTCGGCGACGAGCGCTCGTCCCTGTTCGTGAAGCTCGTCCGGCGAAAGCGTCGATGTCGTGCTTTCCTTCAACGACACCCGATAGTAATCCGCGCCCTTGGGCAATCTGCCGACGCCGGCGAAATGCACGGCGCTCCCGCGCAATTCGGCGAGATAGGCCGCCTGCCGATCCAGCGCCGGAAGAATCTTGCCGACATAGGCCGCCTCCGCCCGGCCCGCCCAATCGCCGGGCAAATTTTTCGCCCCGGCGCGGCGGACCAGCGATTGCACCAGCGTGGCTTTGTCGGCCGGCGTTCCCAGGAACGCCTGCATCTGCACGAGGGCCTTGTCGATCGCGAAATCCGGAGGCGCGACGCCAACGCCAACGTCGTGCCGCGCCAGTTCGAGCTCCTCGTCCATGAGCCGGGCGAATTCGTCGAGCCGCGCGAGATAGGCCTCGGCGTCGTCAACGGTGTCGATCCGGTGCTTGGTGTCGAGGAAATCCGGAACCTCGCGATAGGAGCCGCTTAATTGGCTCAGCACATAGGGCTCGCCCGATCCGCCGCCGCCGTAATTGAAACTTCTGTCGCCTTCGTTGCGGACCTCGGTGGTGAACAATACGGTGTCGTAGCTTACGGCGTCGGGGCCGGGAAGAGCGGCGCGGTCAATGCTCCGCAGTTCGTTAAGCCGTCGTTCCGTGTCGGCGGCGTTCCGGGCGACCGCCGCCGGCGAACGCTCGCATAAACGCCTCTTCAGCCCCGCCAGATCGCCTTTGTCGAGACCAAGGCTGGTGGCGAGTTCCGGGCTGCGCAGCAGATGTTGTTGGAAGAACTCGTCGAATAAGGCGCGCAGCTTCGCGCTTTCGCTCAACCGCGCCGGCGCGGCTTGATCCGCGAACGCGGGCAAGGACGGCGCCAATCCCGCGGCCGCGCCGCCAATCAATAATTCACGACGATTAAGCATGGCCAATGCTCCCTGTGCGCGAGAAGCCCGGGCAAAACCCTCGCTAATTTAAACAATCCAGGTCAAAGGGAATAATATTATTGCGACAGGAATCGTTCCGCGCCGATTACGCGACAGTGGATGTAAACGAGGGAGCGCGATGATTTCGAAGGGCGCTCATTTTTTAAAAAACGCCGCCGCCGCCGCGTTGGCCGCCTGCTTTTTCTCTCGCGCCGCCTCGAGGCGCGAGATCTCGGCGCGCAGCAGGGCGATGCGCTCGTCGAATTCGGCGATCGATAAAGCGTCGAGCGGCTGACCGAGCGTGTGGCTCGCCGCGGGACGGGGCTTTTCGTCGGATTCCTCGGCCATTTAGGATCCTCTCCGATTCGCGATTCGGCCCGCCCCCGGCGGGCGAATATATGATAAGGTTTCGCCGGCGGAAATCCCCGCTCCGCCGCTGTCGGCTTTTCGCTTTAGCTCACGGTTGGCTCGCGAGCCAAGCCGGACAGGGCAGGATTTTTGTCAGGAGCGAATCATGACCATCGACGACGCCACTCCCCCGACCAGTCCGCTTCCCCACGACATCGGCCATGTGCTGGAGCATTTGCGCGACCGCTGGCGGTGGTTCGCGGCCTTCGGCCTGCTGACCATGTTTTGCGGCTTCGTATCGCTCGGCGTCGCCGGGGTGGCGACGCTGGTTTCCGTTTATTTGATCGCCGCCTTCGTGATCCTGATCGGGGCGATCGAGATCACGATCGGCGTGAACGCGCATAGATGGAGCAGCCGCATCTTCGTCGTGCTGGTCGGCCTGCTCTATGTCGTGGCGGGCTCGTTCGCGCTGGCCAATCCCATTAGCGGCGCGATGGGCTTTACGTTGATGCTCGGCGCCGCGCTGCTGGCGACGGGCGTGGCGCGCATAATTTTCGCGACGCGACTGCCCGAAGGCCCGAAATGGTATGTCGCCTTCGCCGGCGTCGTGACGGTGCTGCTCGGCCTGTTCATCATCGCCGGCTGGCCGGAAAACTCCGCTTACGTGCTGGGGATTTTCCTTGGCGTCGACATGATCATTTACGGCGCGAGCTGGCTGAACTTCTCGCTGTTTCTGCGCCGCCGGGCGGAGCGCGCCAACTGACCGCCGCGCGCGCCACCGCTTCGCGCTCCCACTCCGCCGGACATCTTAACGCATGAGCAAATGGGCCTATAATTTTCGTCAAGGCGAAGCGGACGGCGCGGCGTCGATGAAGGAGCTGCTGGGCGGCAAGGGCGCCGGCCTCGCCGAAATGGCGCGGCTCGGCCTGCCGGTGCCGCCCGGCTTCACGCTGACCACGGAAGTCTGCGCCTATTTTTACGCGCACGACAAAACGTTGCCGCCGGATTTGAGCGAGGAGCTCGACGCGGCGCTAACGCATCTCGGCGACGTCGCCGGTCATTCCTTCGACGATCCCGACTGGCCGCTGCTCGTCTCCGTGCGCTCGGGCGCTCGCGCCTCGATGCCGGGCATGATGGACACCGTGCTCAATCTCGGGCTGAACGACAACACCGTCGGCGCGCTGGCCAAAAAATGCGGCGACGAGCGTTTCGCCTTCGATTGCTATCGACGCTTCATCGAAATGTATTCCTCCGTCGTGCTCGGCGTCGCGCATCACGAATTCGAGGAGGCGCTCGAACAATACAAGGAGCGGCGCGCGATCATTCTGGACGCGGAGCTTCACGCCGACGACTGGCGCGCCGTCGTCGCGCTCTACAAGGAGATCGTGGCCGAACACAAGGGCGCGGATTTTCCGCAGAACCCGCATCAGCAGCTCCTGGGGGCGATCAAGGCGGTGTTCTCCTCCTGGATGAACCATCGCGCCATCGTTTACCGCGAATTGCACAATATCCCGGCCGACTGGGGCACCGCCGTCAATGTGCAGGCGATGGTGTTCGGCAATATGGACGACAATTCGGCCACTGGCGTCGCCTTTTCGCGCAACCCGTCCACCGGCGCGCGCGAGCTTTACGGCGAGTTTCTGATCAACGCCCAAGGCGAGGACGTCGTCGCCGGAATGCGCACGCCGCAATCGATCAGCGAGGAGGCGCGCCTCACCGCGAAATCCGACACGCCGTCGCTGGAGGCGACGATGCCGGCTGTCTTCGCCGAGTTCAAGGCCTTTGCGGAAAAGCTGGAAGCGCATTACCGCGACATGCAGGACATGGAGTTCACGGTCGAGCGCGGCAAATTATGGATGCTGCAAACGCGGGGCGGCAAGCGCACCGCGCCGGCCGCGCTGAAGATCGCCGTCGATATGGCGAACGAGGGGCTCATCACGCGAAACGACGCCTTGATGCGGATCGACCCGGCCTCGCTCGACCAATTGCTGCATCCGACCGTCGACCCCGACACCGGACACGCCGTTCTGACCAGCGGCCTCCCGGCCTCGCCCGGCGCGGCTTGCGGCGAGATAGTGTTTGGCCCCGAGGAGGCGATGGAGCTCGCCGGCCAGGGGCGCAAAGTGATTCTGGTGCGCGTCGAGACCAGCCCGGAGGACATTGGCGGCATGCACGCCGCGCAGGCCATTCTCACCGCGCGCGGCGGCATGACCTCGCACGCCGCCGTCGTGGCCCGCGGCATGGGCAAGCCCTGCGTCACGGCCGCCGTGGGTTTGCGCATCGATTACGAGGACCAGAGTTTTTCGGTCGCCGGCCGGCGCTTTCGCAAGGGCGACACGATTACAGTCGACGGCTCCTCCGGCCAGGTGATCGCCGGCGCGGTCAAGATGCGGCGCCCGGAGTTGACCGGCGAATTCGCCGTGCTGATGGGCTGGGCCGACGCCGCGCGACGCCTGAAGGTGCGCGCCAACGCCGAGACGCCGATGGACGCCAAGGCGGCGCGCAAGTTTGGAGCCGAGGGCATCGGCCTCGCCCGCACCGAACATATGTTTTTCGAAGGCGAGCGCATCGTCGCCGTGCGCGAGATGATCCTCGCCGACAGCGCCGACGGCCGCAAGGCCGCGCTGGCCAAGCTGCTGCCGATGCAACGCGACGATTTCAAGGAGTTGTTCGAGATCATGGCCGGCCTGCCGGTGACGATCCGCCTGCTCGATCCGCCGCTGCACGAATTCCTGCCCCATAGCGACGCCGAAATCGCCCACGTCGCCACCGCCATGGGCGCGGACCCTTCCAAGCTGCGCAAGCGCGCGCAGGAGCTTTCCGAATTCAACCCGATGCTCGGCTTTCGCGGCGTGCGTCTCGGCGTCGCCTTTCCCGAAATCGTCGACATGCAGGCGCGCGCTATCTTCGAGGCGGCGATCGCCGCAGCCGCCGAGACCGGCGAGCCCGCGCAAATCGAAATCATGGTCCCGCTGGTGTTCTCGAAAGCCGAGCTGGACTTGATCAAGCGGCGCGTCGACGAGACCGCGCGAGCCGTCGAGGCGGAGACGGGACTGCGCTCCAGCTATCACATCGGCGCGATGATCGAACTGCCGCGCGCGACGCTGCGGGCCGGCGACATCGCGCTGACGGCGGAATTCCTCTCCTTTGGCACCAATGATTTGACGCAAACGACGCTGGGCATTTCGCGCGACGACGCGGGCGCGTTTCTGGGCGCCTATGTCGCCAAGGGCGTCTTGCCGGCGGACCCTTTCGTGACCATCGACCAGGAGGGCGTCGGCGAACTTGTCGCCATCGGCTGCGAGAGGGCGCGCAAGGCGCGGCCCAACGTGGCGCTTGGCGTCTGCGGCGAGCACGGCGGCGATCCCGCGTCAATCGCCTTCTTTGAGGAGGTTGGCGTCGATTACGTCTCTTGCTCGCCCTTCCGCGTGCCCATCGCCCGCCTCGCGGCGGCGCGGGCCGCGCTGCGGCGCAAGGGCTGACCGTCGTGAACCGCTTGGTTCGACCGCTCGGAAGCCGCGCCGGCTCTGCTCGGAGCGAGCGGGACGCCGCGCGAAAAAATCCCTTAGCTGCTTGGTTCGCGCTTCGGTGAGTCGCGAAAAGCCGTAGGCGATGGCGATGACGGCGGCTATCAGCGCGAAAGCCAGGGTCCAGTGCGA
>Ga0187856_1003449_pt1 | contig 11038 bp, 10 predicted proteins | sample June2016WEW_8_40_FD_132443 | JGI IMG/M metagenome (GOLD analysis project Ga0187856, IMG submission 132443) | Peatland microbial communities from SPRUCE experiment site at the Marcell Experimental Forest, Minnesota, USA - June2016WEW_8_40 | ecosystem: Environmental > Terrestrial > Soil > Wetlands...
CGAGTGTCGCGGGCGGGGCTGTCGGCAAGGGAGAATGAGATGGCGCGCGTAACCATTACGGTGAACGGCAAAGAAGAGACCAGGGATGTCAAGCCGCGAACGCTGCTCGTGGAATTTCTGCGCGACCACCTCGGTCTTACCGGAACGCACGTCGGCTGTGACACGACCCAGTGCGGCTGCTGCATCGTGCTCGTCGATAGTCGCTCGGTGAACTCTTGCACGATGCTGGCGGTGCAGGCCAACGGCGCCAACGTCACCACCGTCGAAGGCCTCGCCAAAGGCGACAAGCTGCATCCGATGCAGGCGGCGTTTCGCGAGCATCACGCGCTGCAATGCGGCTTTTGTACGCCGGGGATGGTCATGAGCGCGCTCGAATTGGTGCAGCGGAACAAGAACCCGTCGGATGACGATATCCGCTACTGGCTCCTGGGCAACATGTGCCGCTGCACCGGCTACCACAACATCGTCAAGGCCATCAAAGCCGGCGCCGCGGCCATGGCGCGGGCCGGATGATGCACGCAGGCGAAGGAGCGATCTGTCATGCACGACTTCACCTATCACGAGCCCAAGTCCGTTGCCGAGGCTGCCGCCATCATCGGCGCGGCCCGCGACGGCAGTTTGATCGCGGGCGGCATGTCGCTCATTCCGGCGCTGAAGCAACGACGTGCCAGGCCGTCGGACCTGGTCGATCTGCGACATATCGAGGAACTCAAGGGCATCCGGCGTGAAGCCGACGCCATCGTCATCGGCGCCATGACGCGGCATGCCGATGTCGCCGACTCGGATCTGGTGAGAGGCGCCATTCCGGAGCTGGCCCGTCTGGTCGGACAGATGGCTGATCCGGCCGTGCGCAATCGCGCCACGCTCGGCGGCTCCGTCGCGCACGGCGATCCGGCGGCCGATTATCCGCCGGCGCTTGTGGCGCTTGGTGCCACGATCATCACCAGCACGCGCGCCATACCTGCCGACGACTTTTTTACCGGCGCATTTACGACCGCGCTAGGAAAGGGCGAAATCGTCACCGCCGTCAGCTTCCCCATCCCGGAAACGGCCGCCTACGTGAAATTCGCCAACACGGCGTCGCGTTACGCCATCATCGGAGTGTTCGTCGCCGGAAGCGGACGCATTGTGCGCGTGGCAGTCACCGGCGCGAAACCTTGCGTCTTCCGCATCAAGGAAATGGAAGCAGTTTTGGCCAATTCCTTCAGCGCCGATGCCATCAAACACATCGTGATCAATCCGCAGGGATTGAGCGCGGATATCCATGCGACACCCGAATATCGTGCTCACCTTATCGGCGTGATGGCGCAGCGAGCGGTCGCGTCGGCAGCCAGTGCGCGTCGACGAAACTGAGCGGGTAGCGGGGAGGGCGGGCAAAAATCGTCTGCTCTTGCGCGACCGCACCGCGCAGCCATGATTTTATTTTGCCCACGCGGCTAAGCTTTGCAGTGCGGCGCCCATCCTACGATCGCTCATCGCAAGCACTATCGTTCTCGCGACGCATCCGCGCCCGAGCTTTGTTTGATTCGTCTCCCCGTCTCGCTGCGTAGGGGCGGGTTTTATGCCCGCCCCAACGGAACGAGGGGAGGCGGAGCGCCGACAGGCGCATCCAACCATTGTCCGCGCCACACAATCAGATGTTGCCACCTGAATGTGCTTCGAGCGCGGAAGCAACCCCCTCCCCACCCTCCCCCGCAAGCGGGGGAGGGTGGGGAGGGGGCCGCTCGCCTCTCGGCGCTCCACCGCGGCTCTCGCTTAGGCGACCGAACGCCACCGCTCAGCTTCGGGCCGCGCTTCCTGGAAAAACCGGATGCGAACGGGCTTCTGGCCCTCTCCGATGCCAGCGCAGCGAGCTCCTCGGCCGGGCGGGGTCCCGAAGCCGCCCGGAGCGGAGTGTATCGTTCCGCGCGCGGGCACCGCTCTCGCTCCGCGTTCGGGAGTACCCTCGCGAAGGCATAATCGCCCTTGCGAGAGTCTGCTCAGCCTCCGATAGCCGACGAATCATTGCTTTGCAGCGAAAAGACGAGATGGGCATTAGCCGACATGCGCATAGGCAATCTTCACATGCGACAATGAGACTGCGTTGCCAGCCGACTTTCGCCGGATCGGATTGCGCCAACCCCATGCCAGGTTATCGCGCTAACGTTGCCCCGCTTGAAAAAATCCAGCATAATTGCTGCGGCAATTGCGTAGACACAACGGGGAGTTTTTGGGAGCTTTATTTAGATGACGCTGCATTCGGGCTCCTTCCCGCACGGCTAATCACGCATCTGGCAAATCACTCCTCCAACGGTGATCCGATGGCTAGCGAGCAACCTGTTCCGCCCGGCGAACGCCGCTTCCAACTGTCGCGCAGCACGATTTTTCCTTTAGTGGGGGGCCGCTCGACGTGGTCGCAAGGACATCTGCTGCCGATATTTGCAACGGTCCTCGTCGGCGTTACGCTGATCGCAGTCCCCATCCCGGGGATCCAGTTCAGCACCAACGATGAGATCAATCAGGCCTGGGAAGTCTATTCGATTCTTGCCCTCTACATCGCCTTCCTGGTGAACTACTACATTAACCAGATGTGCGGCCGCGCCAGGCCGGGGTGGCTGATCGCGGGCGTCGCCCTTTTCACGTTTCTGCTGCTGTGCAGCCCGTTTTGGGTTTACTGGCATGACCTGTTCTACAACGTGCTGCCGGCAGCGCAGTGGCAAAAATCTCCTCACGTTGCGGTGCGCCTCGCCGGGTGGTGGTTCGGTACCGGGCTTTGCGAGGAAGGTTTCAAGGCCTTGCCGCTCCTGGGATTGGGCCTCTTGGGGGCGGGCTTGGCTTTCCTCAGCCGCCATACGAAGGGCAAGCCTAGCGCGCTTCTGGCGGGCATCAAGAAGCGCATCGGCCTTTCCGAGCCGCTCGACGGTATCGTTTTAGGCGTGGCGTCGGGGAGTGGGTTCTTTATCGCGGAAACCTTGGGGCAGTACGTGCCCGGGGCCATGAGCCAGGTAAAGTACCCCGGAACCCAGGCGTTCGACGGATTGGTGCTGTTGCTGGGGCGCGGGCTTCCAGAGATTGCCGAACATTCCGCCTGGTGCGGCTTGTTCGGATACTTTATCGGACTGGCGGTGCTGCGGCCCGGAATGGCGATATCTTTGCTGCCGCTCGGATGGCTGAGCGCGGCCGCTCTGCATGCAGGATGGGACGGCATCGACGCGGTCACCAATTCCGGCATCATCGTCTTGGGCTTCTGGGTCTTCGTGGGAGTACTCAGCTATGCCTTGCTCGCCGGAGCGATTTTTAAGGCACGCGAGATTTCTCCCACGCGCGCCTTCAATCTTGCGACAGCCGTGAGGCCGCAAGAGGCGAGCCCCTACGCTACGCCTGCTCCCGCGACTGCGCCGCACTCGGGATCGGATGGGTCCGAATGGGATTGACACCAGATGCCCGGCGCTAGAGCGCAATCGCTTCGGGTGAATCGATCTGCGCTCCCCAGTCGAGGCGGCTCTTGTAATTTTGTTGCGTCCTGGTCACTCCGTCCTACGACTTGCGTCGGAGCATCGCATCGAGCGCATAGCGGCCCCCGCCGGTAACGAACAACAATATCATGCCGCCCATAATCGTGACGTTCTTCCAGAAGTGGTTGAATTGGTTGACGAGCTGCGCCGGCTCCGCGGTCCAATAGCGGTGCGCGATAAAGGTGCCGATGATGACGAACAGCAGCATCACCAGCGACGTGTAGCGGGTGGCGAGGCCGATGATCAGCAGGACACCGCCGACGAACTCAACGAAGGGCGCGACATAGCCAAGGAAACCCGGCACGCCGCGCTGCGACAGCGTGGCGGCGAAACCCGAGATGTTCATCAGTTTATCCCAGCCGCTCATGATGAAGATCAAGCTCATCATGATGCGGGCGAGCAGCATCAGTAAGTCCTGCCATTGCGCGGCGATGCCGTCGGTGCAGGTCAGCCAGGATGACGGTGCACCGGATTTCTGCATGGACGTAATCGTGTTTCTCCTTTTGCGAGCTGCGTTGCAGATGCGGCTTTTCGCAATTTAAATCCGCCCCCGCGCTTAGCACAACGGGCCGTACAGCGTCACGTCGGCACGCTGGAAAGGATCGTTTTCGCCGGCATCGGCCGATCGCCCCGCTTTGAGCGCACGGCCGGCGTCTGAAAATCCTCGCATAAGCAGACAATGCGTCCGGATATGATTTGCGGAAAGGCAGGTCGACTTTCCTCGACACCGCTGTTTAGCACCTGTCTGAGGGGATTGACGTCAGCCGCTCGCGACCGCGATTTCCAGTGGAAAGTCGTCAACGATCTCGTGCCCGGTGTTGGTGACGATGAATGTGTGGCCGAGGAAAATGCCGAAAAGACCGTCTGGCGTGATCGGATTGGGTTCCGCCATGATCACCATGCCGGGCTTCAACACCTCCTCAAATTTTTCGGCGGAGACGTGCTCCGCGACGACGTGCGGATTGTCGGTGACCAAGTCAATTCCGTGGCACTGGGTCGGCCGCGATTGGTAGCCCTTATCACGAAAGAATTTGCTCGCGAGGCGCATGGCTTCCACCGGCTTTCCCGGAGCGATCTCGGCAATGATGCGCCGATAACCGGGTAGCGTGATTTCATTCCAGAAGTTTCTTACCATTTCAGTGGGCTCGCCCACGCAGATGGGTGAGCCGATCTGCGCTGTGTAGCCGCGATAGCCAGCGGCCAGCTCCATATTTATGATGTCGCCCTTTTGCAGCACGCGGCCGGAAGGGCGCGGGTTGCCGAAAATCATCGTCGGGTTCGCCATCGGCGTCGAACCGATGATCAGAAAGTCGATATCGCCGCCGCCTTCGAGGATAGCAGCGCCTGCCGCTGCGCGGAGCTCGTACTCTTTCACCCCGGGACGAGCCCGCGCGACCATCGCGTCCATTGCATTGCGGCACAGCATCCCGGCCTTGCGGACGCAGTCGAGCTCCTCGGCGCTATGGATCGAAAGTAACTCGTGCAAAAAGCCCCGGGTGAATACTAGCTCCGCGTCCGGGAGATTCGCGCGCAGCACGTCGTATTGGTTCACCGGAAGATAGTCGCCGTGCCGCGGATCAATCTCCATAAGGCCGATCCGGCCGCGCTCGAGTTTTAGTTCGCGGATGCGCTCGACCATGATGTCGGCATAGCGGCCGCTGCGGCTATGGCGGACGTCCTTGACCGCGACCTCGACCTGTCGACGCACGGCTTCAGCGTGCGTGCCGCCCATGGAATAGATCAACGTGGGCTCGCCTTCGAATGGAACGAGCATGTAGCTCGAAAGCGCATGCCATTCCCAATGGACGGTCAGCCACAACATCCCGCCGCCAAAGCTCCAATGGCTCGGACCGCCGGGGACTATAAGCGCGTCGAGTTTGTGTTCGCGCATTTTCTCCCGCAATGCGCGATAGCGGCGGTCGTATTCGGCCTTCGAAAACTGCTCCCACACAGCATCGCGGTAATAGGGCGTGTCGCGCATATTGGCGAAAGGCAGCGACTGGTCGAGCTTTGTTCGCACGACGTCCCACGGCTGCGGGCCGATACGGGGCGGGCTGATAGTCATTGCGAGCGTTCCTCAACCTCGTAGATGATTATGCTCTTCGGGGGCTGCACATTGAATCGCAGCTCAGTCGAGCGGTTCGATATGGGCTTCTTTGGCGAGCTGCACTGTCGCGGCGAGATCGTCTCTGAAGAATTGGCCGAATTGTTCCACGCTCATCTGCCTTGGCTCGACCCCGAGCTTGGCCAGATTTTCCCGGAGGGCGGGAACGTTAAGTGCGTTTTCGGTCACGTCGTGCAGTTTTTCAACGATGTCGCGCGGTGTTTTTGCCGGCGCCGATAATCCGTTCCAAAAGCGGAACACGGCGTCCGGATAACCGGCCTCAACTATCGACGGCACATCCGGCAGAAGTGGCACGCGATTCGGCGAGCTCACGGCCAGCACTGCCAACTTGTCGGCTCCAAGTGCCGAGGCTGCCGCCGCCAGCGGAATGAAATAAAAGTCGATACGCCCAGCCATCACTTCGAGCAGCCCACCTTCGCGGAACGGCACATGGCGGACATCGATCTTGGCGGCGAGACGGAACCGCTCGGCCGCCATATGCGAAGAGGAGCCGATTCCCGCAGATGCAAAAGTCAGGGTAGCAGGCTTCGCCTTGGCGGCAGACACCAGGTCAGCCACTGTATTGAAGCCGCTCTGTTTTGAGGCGACAAGCACATTGGGTGACGTCCCGATTAAGACCACCGGAACGAAATCGCGGACCGGGTCGTACGGCAGGGTCTTGTGCAGGACGCTTTCGGTGGCCATCGAAGACGAGCTGGTCACAAGTGTGTAGCCGTCGGGGTTGGATCTGGCGACCGAAGCGAAGCCGACGCTTCCTCCGGCACCGGGCCGCAGCTCGATGACCATTGGCTGTCCGAGCAATTGCGATACCTAGTCAAGTGCGACGCGACTGACAGTATCCGAGGCGCTTCCGGCAGGGTACGGGCTGATCACTCTAATTGGCCTAGTCGGCCATTGCTGCGCCCGCGCCGCAAGCGGCCATGCCGCTGCTGCACCGCCCAGAAGCGTGATGAATCGACGTCGCCTCATTTCCGACCCCAAGCCAAGGAGACGGCATTTTAGCAGCTCGAACGAGTACTTGACAGGACCTGAAAGCGGCATCGAGAACACCGCCGTTGTGCGCGGCTGATGTCGCAGATGGATCATTCTCGACCGAGACAGCCAAGGCAACATATCCACGTGCTTCCGCAATGCCCCGACAGCGGACGCAAAGTTACGCAGAGCCGATCGCCCCCGGATTTCGTCGCCGCTCAACCGAGGCTACGCTTGCTGGAATGGAAGTTACCGCTGCCCGCCGCCGCGCGTGAGAGCGGCGCGGACGTTCTCCATCTCGCGCGTCCACTGGTCGGTGCGCGAAGCGATCAGCTCGCGCAGGCGTTGCGCGGCGTCCGGATAGCTTTCGAGTATTTTAAGGAAGGTCGCGCGCGAAATGCGCAGGACCGTGGTGGCCTCGCGCGCAGTGGCGGTTGCCGGCCGTCTCGTTTCCGCCAGCAGGGCCGATTCGCCGAGCAAAGTGCCCGGCCCGGCAACGACCTCGGGTTCGCCGGCCCGTTCCGGCTTGAGACTTAACGAACCCTGCTGGACGATAAAAGCGCCGTCGGCGGCCTCACCGGCCGAGAACAGCACCTCGCCGGCTTGCACGGGGTAGCTTTCGGCGGCGATGGCGAGGCTGCGCAGCGCGCCGGCGCCGAGCCGGCGGAGAATTGGCACCCGTTCAAGAAATGCGATTTCGTTGTCGATGGTCATGACAGCCGTGATCACGGCACGAGTTTATAGCCGCCCGCTTCAGTGACGAGGATGGCGGGCGCGCCGGCATCCTTCTCGATCTTCTGCCGTAGCCGATAGATGTGCGTCTCGAGCGTGTGAGTGGTGACTCCCGAATTGTAGCCCCAGACCTCCTGCAACAGCGTCTCCCGCGATACCGGCCGCTGGCCGGCGCGGTACAGGTAGCGCAGGATCGAGGTCTCCTTCTCCGTCAGGCGGACCTTGTTGCCCTTGGGGTTGAGCAAGAGCTTCGAACTGGGCCGGAACGTGTACGGGCCGATCGTGAAGATCGCATCCTCGCTCGCCTCGTGCTGGCGAAGCTGGGCGCGGATGCGCGCGAGCAACACGGCAAAGCGGAATGGTTTTGTGATGTAATCATTGGCGCCCGATTCGAGGCCGAGGATGGTGTCGGAATCGGTGTCATGGGCCGTGAGCATGATGATCGGCGCCTTGAAGCCGTTCTTGCGCAGGATACGCACGGCTTCGCGGCCGTCGATGTCGGGCAGGCCGACATCCATGATCACGAGATCAATCTGGCCCGTTTTGGCCGCCTGCACGCCCTTGCTGCCGTTCTCCACTGCGACGGCTTCGAATTCCTCGTGCAGCGAAAGTTGCTCGGTCAGCGCGTCGCGCAGCTCGGCGTCGTCGTCAACAATGAGGATTTTACGCGTATTCGGCATCAATCCGACCCCCGCAGCCGCCCGCCGCCCGCACGCCGGTCATTGACGCGGCCGGCATCGGATGGCCGCGACTTTGCCGCGCCGCTTGGCGCGAAGTAGAACACTCACGGCTAAAAGAGCAAGCGGGAGTTGGAAATTGGGACGGTCATGGCATGCGACGGACTTCGCTTCGCGTCATCCGCGTCAGCCCGCGGCCAAGCCGGCGATCGCAGGGCTGGCTGTTCGCGGGCCCCTTGGCCATGCAGGTTGCCCTTGGCCGCAGCGGCATCCGGGCCGATAAGCGCGAAGGCGACCGCGGCACCCCGCGCGGCCGGTTCCACCCGGTGCGGCTGTGGTGGCGGGCCGATCGCCTGCCTCGGCCGCGCACATTGCTGCCCGTTCGCCGGATCGGCCCCGCCGACGCCTGGTGCGAGGATCCGGCTGACCGGCGCTACAATCGCGCCTTCAAGCGGTCGGCCACTGAACCAGGCGACCGGCTTCGCCGCGATGACGGCCTTTACGACATCATGATTGAGATCAATCATAATACGCGGCCCCGAGTCGCCGGCCGCGGCAGCGCGGTGTTCATCCACGTCGCCCGGGACTGCTTCGCGCCCACCGCAGGATGCATCGCGCTGCGACGCCGCGACCTCGAAATTTTGTTGACCCGCATCGCGCCGAAAACGCGAATCATGGTTCATTTCTAGGCAGCCGGCCTCGCCCCGAAAATCGCCGTGCCGACCCTCACATGGGTCGCGCCGAACGCGATCGCCGTTTGGAAGTCCGCGCTCATGCCCATGGAGAGCAGCGCAAGTCCGTTGCGGCGGGCAATCCGGGCGGTCAAGGCGAAGTGCGGCGCCGGCGCGTCGTTCAGCGGCGGGATGCACATGAGACCCGAGATGGCGAGGCCATAGCGGTCGCGGCAAGCGGCGAGAAAGTCATCGGCGTCCTGCGGCTTAACGCCGGCCTTCTGTGGCTCGGCGGCGCTATTGATTTCGACGAAAAGCAGGGGACGGCGTCCCTGCCTGGCGATCTCCTTGGCGAGCGCCTCGGCAAGGCTCGCCCGATCGACCGAATGAATGGCGTCGAACAGCGCCACCGCATCCCTGGCCTTGTTCGATTGCAACGAGCCGACGAGGTGCAGTTCGAGGCCGACACCGCGCGCTTTTTGGCGGGCGATGAGCGGCGGCCATTTGGCCTTGGCCTCTTGCACGCGGTTCTCGCCGAAAACCCGCTGGCCGGCGGCGATAACCGGCTCGATCGCTTCGGCGCCAAACGTCTTCGAAATTGCCACCAACGTGACGGTTGCGGGATCGCGCCCGGCATCGCGGCAGGCCCGCGCAATCGCCTCGCGGACTGCCGCAATGCCAGCCGATCGATTCATGCTTTCCATTTGGTCAATGCTTCACCGGACATTTCAAATCTTGTCGATCGCGCGAAGACCATTTTTACGCTTGTCCGCTACGCTAGGGAACCGGGACTAGAGGGTGCGTGATGGCGGACGAGCAGGTCAAGTCTCGCAAGACCTTAGGGCGCAGAAAGCGGATTCTGAGCATCCGCGCGCGGCTGATCGTTCTCGCGCTTTTGGCCATCGCGCCGCTGATGTTCGAGCGCGTGCATGGACTCGAAGGAGCCCGCGCCAAGAGCACGGAGCGCGCCTATGCCGAGGTGATCGATCTGGCGCGGCGCGGGGCCGAGGCGCAGCGCGAGATCATCTATTCGACGCGCGCGCTCCTTCAGGTTGTGGCACGCGTATACGCCAGGATGCCGTTCGATCCGGATCACGGCAACCAGTACTTGACCGATCTGACCGGCAACGTTCCCTGGATCCAAGCGCTGTCGCTTGCCGGAACGGACGGCCGAATCAAATATTCGACTGAGCCACGGGCGATCGGATTGAACGTGTCCGACCGTCCTTATTTTCAGAATGCGCTCCATTCGCGCGATTTCGCCCTCAGCGATTATCTGATCAGCCGGACCCATCGGACGCCCAGCCTGATCGCCATTTTTCCCGCCGTCAGGGATGACGGCTCCGTCGCCGGGATGGTTCTTGCCGTCATCAACCTGCAATGGATCGGCCAACTGGCAGCGACCGTCTCCCGGCGTTCGGGAACTTCGGTGGTACTGATCGACGGCGGGGGTACGCTCGTTGCCGCCGCGGCCGACGAGGAAGATCTTATCGGAAAGCGCTTCGCAGGCCATGGCCTGGTGCAGGACATGCTCGCACACGACGAAGGCACGATGACGACCGCGGGCTTCGACGGCGTGCGGCGCATCTTTGCCTATGTCCGCGTGCCTTGGACGCAGGCGCGGCTTGCTGTCGGCCTCGACGAGAACGCCTTGTACAGCAGCATCGACCGCGAGATCGACATCGCCTACCTGCAGCTTGTCCTGGTCGGCATCTTCGTTCTTCTCGTCGCATGGTTCGGCGGCGAGCAGCTCATCGTGCGGCCGATCCGCTCCCTGGTGCGCACAGCCGCGCGGATCGGCCGCGGCGATCTGCATGTGCGCGCGATGCAGGAAACGTGGGTCGCCGAATTCGAGCCGCTGGCGGCCGCCTTTGACGACATGGCGCGCAAGCTCGCCGCACGCGAGGAAGAGCTGCGCATTGCCAATCAACACCTCGATGAGCTGGCGAGCCTCGACGGCCTCACCGGGCGCGCCAACCGGCGCGGCTTCGACCGCGAGCTCGAGCGCGCGTGGCAGCGCGCTGGCGAACGCCGCCAACCGCTTGCACTGATGATGATCGATATCGATCATTTCAAGCTTTACAACGACTGCTACGGCCATGTCGCCGGGGATGCCTGCCTGCGCGCGGTCGGCGAGACGTTGTCCCTCGTCACCCTGGAGAAAGCCGTGCTGGTCGCCCGCTATGGCGGCGAGGAATTCGCCGTGCTGCTGCCGCGTCTCGATCTCGCGCGGGCAACCGCGCTCGCCGATGAGGCGCGCAAGGCGATCGAAGATCTTGTCATCACGCACGCCGAAGCGCCCTGCGGTCTCGTCACCATCAGCATCGGCGTCGAATCGCTGGTGCCGGAGAACGGCCGGCCGGCCGC
>Ga0187856_1003450_pt1 | contig 11037 bp, 11 predicted proteins | sample June2016WEW_8_40_FD_132443 | JGI IMG/M metagenome (GOLD analysis project Ga0187856, IMG submission 132443) | Peatland microbial communities from SPRUCE experiment site at the Marcell Experimental Forest, Minnesota, USA - June2016WEW_8_40 | ecosystem: Environmental > Terrestrial > Soil > Wetlands...
ATAACTAAAACCACTACTGGGGAAAACCAGCATGATCATCGCCGCCAGCAGCAGGACGCGCCGTGCGGGAGAAAGTTTCTCCAGAACGGCCCAGAAAAATTCCTTGACGATGTGCAGGCGGCGTCCGCGCTGGGTGAGATCGTCGGGAGTCTTGGCGGCAACGTCGCGGGAATAGAGGCGGTAACTGGCGCGGGCTTCGGTTTCGAACTGCGACCAGAGTTGCGTGAGCTCGAGACCCTCAGTGACGCGCCGCCAAAACCTCTGCAGCCGCACTCCCAGAGGAGGGCGTTGAGCGGAGGCTGGTGGGGAGGCAGTCGCCATGAGATTCAGTGATTATAGAAGAAGCGCGCAGCAAGATTTCCGAATGTCGATTTCCGATTGCCAGGCGCTAACTTCCAAAACAATCCGCAATTGCAATCGGAAATTGGAAGTTCTTAGAACAGAGTAAATTGTTCATCCACGGCCTGCACCGGCCATTTGTTGGCATACATCGTTCCTCGCGGGACGGCGCGTTTGATGCCATATTTCTCGCGAAGGCGCGAGATTAGCTGGGCTATCCGTTCCCGTAAGACGCTGGCAGAAACGAGCGGTCCTGGTAGCGTACGCGGTAGTTCTCCACCAAATGCGGGAAGTGTTGCGCAAGGAAAGGGAGAAAAACCGCCGCCGAACACGGCTGTAAGAACAACGGTCCGGCGAAGATGTGACCCGCTCCGGTCGTGGCGGCGGCGCGCACCACGGCCTCAAGATCCGCGGGTGAATCCGTAATGCCGGGCAGGACGGGCGAGCAACTTACGCCCACGTTCAGCCCCGCTTGGTTGAGCTGGCGAACCGCATCCAGGCGCAAGTCCGGGCGAGGAGCGCGGGGCTCCAGAATCCGCGCCAGTTCGACGTTTAAAGTGGTTACGGTGATGTGGATCGACAGCGAGTTGTTGCGCGACAACTCACGCAGGAGGTCCAAATCCCGGACGATGAGATTTGATTTGCTGACGATACCTAGCGAGAAGCCGCGATGCCGCGCGAACTCTTCGAGAATGCCGCGCGTGACTTCGTGGCGGCGTTCGGCCGGCTGGTAGGGATCGGTGGCCGTGCCGAGCGCGATGGCTTCCCGAGGCTTGACGCGCCGGAGTTCGCGTCGGAGCAACTCCGCCGTGTGCTGCTTGACATAGATCTTCTGCTCGAATTCCGCACCGTCGTGCATTTCCATGAATTCGTGAGTGTAGCGGGCATAGCGGTAGCGGCAGGCAAATTCGCAGCCGCGGTAAGGATTGATGGTCCAGGTGAAAGGCAAGCTGCGGCGGCTCACACAACGGTTCAGCAGGGATTTCGCCGGCAGAGTGAAGTATTCAACGTTGTGCCCGTCACGCAGGGATTCGCCCTCCGCCGCCAGCCGCCGATGCCGACCAGCGGCGACTTTTTCGGAAGCGGAAACAAGGGCAGGGAAGACATATTGCGTATATTCGTCTTTTGTTCGCTATCATAACTCGCCCGGAGGAACTTGTCGAGCCTGGATTTGCGAGCTTGGATTTGCGCGCAGATGCTTTCACCGCTGGTGGGCAAGAAGACTGTCTACGAATCGCTGAGTTTGATCTATGTTCTCCGACAGTTGTTTTGCCTTCTGGGTTGCGGAGGCCGCTTCATCGGCGCGACCGCACTGCCTTAGAGCGCCAGCCAGCAGGAGGTAGCCAACGTCGGTTGGCACAATCGCTACCGCGCGGGAGTATGCCTGAACAGCCGCATCAAGGTCTCCGGATTTTTGCGTAACCACCCCCAACCCAACCCAGGCGCGTTCGTTCCGAGGCCGAAGATCCGTTGCGGCCTGGAAGCTTTTCCTGGCATCTGGCAGATTTCCCAGTTGCTCATAAATACCGCCCATATTGACAAATGCGCCAGCTCTCAATCTCTCATCCTGTGTAAACTCTATCGCCTTCTTGTATTGCGCAAGAGCACCTGGCAGATCCCCGTGATTAAGCTGATAAAACGCGATATTGATGTTGCTGAGGGGATCGGAAGGACGAATAGCTGCTGCCCTCCGAAAGTGAGGGATGGCACCTTCGAGGTCTCCTTGCTCCAATAGGGAGTTGCCTATGCCGTCCTCGGCAACATAGTTGTTGCTCGTGACCGCCGCAGCGTGTGACCACAATGCCAGATCGCTCTGCCAGTATCCGATCTGCCTGTGGGTGGCCATAGCCAGGCCCGCCAGGACCACCACGCATATCGCGGTCAAACCCTTGGAAAGATGCCGGTGCTCGGCGAAATCGGCTGCGCTCCAGCAGATGGCAAGAAAAAGTCCGATGAAAGACAGGTACGCATAACGATCCGCCATAGCTTGCACGCCAATCTGAACCAGGCCAATCATGGGGACCAAGGTTCCCAGAAACCAGAACCAGCCAACTATGCAATAGGGCCGCTTCCTTGCCACGACGACTGCCGTCGTCACCAACAACAAGAGACTTGCCAAAATTACCTGTGACAGCTTCAGGGAACCTGGCGAATATGGATACATCACCGAAAGATTTGAAGGCCAAACTGCCTTTACCAGGTAGCGCGCGTAAGAAACGACGGCGTTCTCAAGTCGGACCGGGAGGGGAGACTTCGCAAAGGAAGTGATGGCGCCTGCCGCTCTCTGCGCTCTTAGGGTTAAAACCGCGTCCACCAAGGACATTCCGAGAAGCGGGACCTTTTCTAGAACGAGCCAATAGACGGGCTTCTTTTCGAGGATACTTATCGCTTTGACGCCGGCAGGTTGGCTCGCCGCCAGGTCCATACGATGCAGAGGCCAGTAATCCCAGAGGAGCAAAACGAAAGGCAGAGTGATTATCTGGGCCTTGGCCATCAATCCCAGCGCAAATAAACCCGCGACAACTGCGTAGCGGCTGAGCCGGGGATTGCTCGCGTACCAACGATAGGCACCCAGCGTGATGAGAAAGAAACACATGCTGAGCAGGTTCTTACGTTCGGCTACCCAGACCACAGACTCCACGTTAATGGGATGCACTGCAAAAAGCGCGGCAACCATCAAGCTTCGCCCAACATAGCTCGTTGATCGGCGGAGCACCCAAAACAGCAACACTACATTCAGGGCGTGAAACATCACGTTCATGTAGTGATGCCCAGATGGATTTAACTTGAACAGTTGGCAGTCCAGCATGTGTGAGAGCCAAGTCACCGGATGCCAGTTACTCTCGTCGTAACTTGTGAAGGCCCACTTTATTGCTCCCCAGCTCAACCCATTCTTGACGTGGGCGTTGTCGGATAGGTAGCGACTATCGTCGTAGTTGAGAAACGCGTACCGGCCCACGGGGTTGTAGAGCGCAAGAGAAGCAACAAAGAGGAGGAGACCGAGAATAACGGATTGTCCTCCCAGCGAATGGAACCAGTCGGGTTTGGACGCCGAGGATGGGACAGTTATCCGTTCGTGAATGGCAGGATCCATACTCCTCTTAGTAACCGCGGCTTCCATAACTCACTACTATTGCTGAGATCTCCGCGGGTCGGGAAGCGTATATCCGGGCTGGCCGATGACTTTGGTCATGGTTTTCGAGCTCTGCTCCGCCAGTGTAAGCGCAAGGATCGCCATGCGGCGCCCGGAAACCGGGTGCCTGCCTTTATGGTTGGGCCGGTGTTTTCTCTGCCGGCTTCTCGAACAATTTCGGATCGACTGCCGGATTGAACTCCAGCGTTGAGTACTCTGATGTGCTTGAGTCCTGACCATTCTGCTTGTTGTGGCGCAGGAGCGGAAGATTCAGGCCGTTCACTGGCTTCCAGTTATCCAGGTCGGTCTCACCCTGCACGGGCTGACCTTGGCTGAGCGTTCTGTAAGTCTCTTTCAAAATGTGGCCGCTCTGCGGGTCGACAAACCAAGGGAGGTCGTTGCGCCGAAGTTGGTGGGGGAGCCGTCACCATGAGATGTTGCGATTATAGAGGAAGGGAAGCGAGCAGCTACATTTCCGACTGATGATTTCCAATGGTCAGTCGTTCGAGAAATCGGCAATTGAAAATCGCAAATTGAAAATCTCTAGAACAGCGCCAGCTGTTCCTCCAAAGCTTCAACCGGCCACTTTTCTGCGTAATTTTCTCCACGCGGATCGGCGCGCTTGATGCCGTATTTTTGACGGAATTGCGCTATGAGTTGCGCTATGCGCTTGCCGTAGGATGGCGGCAAGAATGAACGGTCTCGATAACGCTGGCGGTAGTTCTCGACCAAATGCGGGAATTGTTGTTCGAGGAACGGTAGAAAAATCGCGGCCGAGCATGGTTTCAAGAACAGCGGCCCGGCGAAGATGTGACGCGCTCCGGCAGTCGCGGCGGCACGCACAACATCCTCCAGACTCGCAGGTGAATCGGTGATCCCGGGCAGGACGGGCGACGCACTCACGCCTACGTTGATTCCGGCGTGGCTCAGTTCGCGAACCGCATCGATGCGTAGATCAAGACGTGGCGCGCGCGGCTCGAGGATGCGCGCCAGCTCTACATCCATCGTGGTCACGGTGATGTGAATCGAGAGCGAGTTGCTCCGCGCGACGTTACGCAAGAGATCGAGATCGCGGACGATGAGATTTGATTTGGTGACGATGCCCAGCTCGAAGCCGCGATGACGGGCAAACTCCTCCAGGATTCCGCACGTGACTTCGTAACGGCGCTCGGCTGGCTGGTAGGGATCGGTCGCGGTGCCGAGTGCAATTGCTTCTCCACGCTTGACTCAACGCAAGTCGTGCCGCGTCAGTTCCGCCGTGTGCCGCTTGACGTAGATTTTCTGCTCGAACTCCCTACCATCACGCATTTCCATGAATTCGTGCGTGTAGCGGGCATAGCAGTATTTGCAGGCGAACTCACAGCCGCGGTAGGGATTGGTGGTCCAGGTGAACGGCAGCCGTCGGTTACTGATGCAACGGTTCAGCAGGGAACGAGCAGGCAGAGTAAAGTACTCAACATTGTGGCCCTCGCGAAGCGATCCGCCTTCCGTCGCGAGGCGGGCAATGCCTACGAGCGGCGACTTCTCGGGAACAGGGAACAGGGAACAGGGGCAAGGTGGGGGCTGTCATATTCGCCGTTTGTTCGCCTATGATAGAGCGGGCTGAGAGGGCAGTCAAGAGCGATTCGGGGTAGTGTACAGCGACGGCAAAAGTGCTACACCCCTCCCCCACCATCACAGAATCCACGCAACGCCGGAGAAGCGAAGGACAATGAAACGCATTCGAAGTACACCCTAAACCCACGCCTCATCAGATCAAGATCTGTGGAGTCTGTGGAGCTGAGGGAGTGAAAGGACGATACTGCCGCATGTGTGCCGTCGAAGTGTCGAGGGATACTATGGCGCGGGTCGCTCTGCTCGGGCACGCAAAGCCGAAGAGCAAGATAGCCAAAACCCGCATTTCAAAGAAACTGAGTGATCACGCTGTCGCGAACTCGTGGTGGAATCCATCCAGCCTGCCGAGTTGGCTGACTGAGGAACGATACGTCAATAAAATTCAACCCCTGCTTAGAGGCAAGAAAGTTCGTGAGATAGCCACTGCGATGCGGGTCTCGACCCCCTACGCTGCTCTTGTTCGTTCCGGCCAACGCAGACCGCATCCGAGGCACTGGGAGGTTCTGGCGCAGTCAGTACACGTTTACAGCGTTGAATGAAAACTATCCTTCTGTAACTGTCATCAGCGACGAATCCAGTCTGGTATCGAGCGGTCAACTGCCGCATCGCGGTGGAGCGAATCGTGACCCAGGTAACTTTCGAGTGCTTCTTATGCCAGGGATAATAAAGAGCGCGACGGAGGCAAGCATGAAGCGATAAATGCTTCTAGCGGGCCAAAATGGAAATCCCGGATTAGAGCGGGAATTGGCGATGAAGCAGAAGACAATACTGGTGACAGGAAGCAGCGGGCTGATTGGATCGGAGGCGGTGGAGCACTTCGACCGGCAGGGACACCACGTAGTTGGCGCGGATAACAACATGCGCTGCAAGTTCTTCGGCCCGGCGGGCGATACGCTCTGGAATCTGGAGCGTTTGAAGAGATCAACTAAACGATTCACGCACGTCGACCTCGATATCCGGGATCGCCGCGGGATCGAGGAGCTTTTTCGGTCGAACCACTTTGATTTGATTGTTCACTGCGCCGCTCAACCGTCTCATGACAAAGCGTGCGACATCGCGTTGACAGATTTTGAAGTGAACGCGCTGGGAACGGTGAACCTGCTGGAGGCGACGCGGCAGCACTGCCCTCAGGCGGTTTTCTTGTTCATGAGCACGAACAAGGTCTATGGCGACGCACCCAATGAGATTCCGTTGGTGGAGCAAGAGACCCGCTACGACTACGCGCGTCCAGAAGACTTCGCCGGCGTGAATGAGACCTGCCGTATTGACCGCTGCATGCATTCGTTGTTCGGCGCGTCCAAAGCTGCGGCGGATCTGGTGGCGCAGGAGTACGGCCGTTATTTCGGGATGAATGTGGGTGTCTTTCGCGGCGGATGTCTTACCGGACCATCGCATTCCGGCGTCGAGCTGCATGGCTTTCTTTCCTACCTGGTTAAAGCGACGCTGAAGGGCGGGAATTACTCGGTGTTTGGCTACAAGGGCAAGCAAGTTCGAGACAATATTCACAGCAGCGACGTGGTGAATGCGATCGAGGAATTTGCAGCCAATCCGAGGCCTGGGGAAGTTTACAACATGGGAGGCGGGCGGGATAACAGCGTTTCGATGCTGGAGGGCATCGCGCGGATCGGAGAAATGACCGGTCTCAAACTGCATTGGCAATATGTCGAGCCAGCACGGAAGGGCGACCACATTTGCTACATTTCTGATTTAAGCAAATTCAAGAGCCACTATCCAAAATGGAAGATCACCCGCGGACTGGATTCGATTCTGGAAGAAATGGTAAGGTCCGAGACGTCCCGCCAGGCTGCCGCGAGCCGCTGAAAGGCGCATTACCTTCGTAAGGGCTCGTCCTACTAGCCATTCGGTATAGTTTTTACATGCAGAATGGCCACGAAAAAAGTGGAACCGCCTTGCTGGCACCCGAGGCGAGATTGTCGCCATCGAGTTGTGTTGAACCACTACCCGCAGGTTTGGCTGCCGCGAGCGCTTCATCCGAAGAAGCGTCGGCACCCGCCGCCCGCATCTATCGCCATCCCGTTGCGATTGCGATCAGCTTTGGTTTAGCGGCCCTGGCGCTTTTGTTGTTCGGTATCAAGACGCCGACAAATATGTTTTATGACGAAGGCTACTTCGTGCCGGAAGCGAAAGTCTTTATTCTGGGCCCGAATCCGAATTCTCATGCTCAACAAGAGAAACCTCCTCTGGGGAAACTACTTCTGTCCATTGGCGTCAGAGCCGCCGGAGACAACGCATTGGGGTGGCGTGTTGCGGCCGCTGTGTGTGGCGCCCTGGCACTGGTAGCGATCTTTCTTTGGACCTATCTGCTACTGCAAGATACACGGCTTGCTTGCCTGGCGGCGGGGCTGACTGTTTTCAATAATTTTTGGTTTGTAATGTCACGCATCGGGATGATGGATGCATTCCTGATGGTCTTTCTGACGTGGAGTTTGGCTGCTTTCACGGCATCTCTCGTCCTGGATGTGGGTATTCGCCAGCGCCGGTTTCTTTTCTGCTCATCCGGTGTTCTGATAGGGTTAGCGGGCGCGTGCAAGTGGAATGCGATCGATACCGTGGCCGTCTTTTTTCTCGTCACATTTGCGCTGTGGTGGATCGCACGCCACCCGATGGAAGCTGCAGACTCCTCCCTTTCCGTCTGCGCGGACCGGGTCCAGCAGATTGGGATTCCCATTCTTCTGCTTGGCTTGATCGTCGCTCCGATCGCGTCCTATAGTCTCACTTACTGGCCTCTCTGCCAGGCGATTCATCGACCATTCAATATTGGCGAATTAGTGGCGATGCATAAGTCCATCTGGCATTTCAACAGCAGTACAACCTGGAATCGAGCCATTATTTCCCCTTGGTATTCTTGGCCGTTCAACTTGGGTCCGCAGCGCGCGCTTTCATATTTGGTGGGAAATCCTGTAGTCGCTTGGGGTGGCTTGGCGGCGATGGCGGTCTGTCTGCGGCGTTTTTGGAAAGAGGTTTCTCTCCAGGAAGGGTTGCTCTTCCTTCTTTTCGCCGCAAATTATCTGCAATGGGCCGTGACTCCCGAAAAAGGTCTCTTTTATTATTACTACTATCCCTCCGTCATGATCCTTGGCGTGACGATAGCTGTTTCCCTGCGCAGCTTGCCGACTCGCGTGTTTGGCGTGCGCATCAGCCTCCTTCTGCTGATGGCTGCTGGGACTTACTTCCTGCGGTGTTATCCACAGATGATGCATTCAGAAGCTCCGTGGGACTGCGCCTTTGGATGTTGGCCATAGTAAGGTTCATGGGTTTGACGCTTTTTCGTGAGACTGCAAGCGCGAAGATGACTCGCTATGATTGCGACACAGACGGAGGTCGGTAACAGAAAGGCCTGGGGGCCTGATGCGCTTGCCGAAGTCCGCGATGCCCGGCGCAAACATCAAGAGACGATCACTGACCATCGCGACGAATACATTCAATCCAACCGCTATTTCTACGACCATCTCAAGCGAGTGCTGCAATTCATCATCGAGCCGGGCAAACATGTCCTCGACGTTCGTTGTGAGACCGGCCATCTGCTTTCTTCCGTCCGGCCAGCGTTTGGGGTTGGCGTTGAAATCGGCGCTGCCATGGTCGAGCGTGCGAGCCGCCAGCATCCAGACCTGCATTTTGTGCAGAGCGATCCCGAAGACCTCGAGCTGAACCAAACTTTCGATTACATTTTCTTCAACCACATTTTTGACACCGTCGATATTCTTCGCGCACTAGAACGCATCAAGCGGCACTGCACGTCCGAAACGCGGATTGTAGTGATCAACTACAACCATGTCTGGACGCCCATTCTCGAAATTGCCAGCAAGATCGGGCTGCGCTCGCAATTCGTCGAGCCCAACTGGATCAGCGAAAATGACATCCGCGGTTTTCTGAAGCTGGGCGGTTTCCGGCCGGTGCGGCTCCATCGATTGATGATGTTTCCGAGGTGGATTCCGGGCCTTTCGCTATTGTTGAACGGGTTGCTTGCCCGGCTGCCAGGTTTGCGAAGGCTTTGCATGATGCAGATCATGGTGGCCCGGTTGGTCACCGAGCCCAAGCGCGAAGAGGAAGTCACCGTATCTGTAGTTGTGCCTTGCCGCAACGAGGTGGGCAACGTGCAGCAAGCCGTGGAACGCATCCCCACGATGGGGAAACACACGGAGATTCTCTTTTGCGACGACAAATCGACGGATGGTACGGCCGACGAGGTTCGGCGCATGATGGCCCTTTATCCAGAGAAAGACATACGGCTGGTGGAAGGGCCGGGAATCTGCAAAGCCGAAAATGTTTGGACCGGATTTCGCGCTGCGACCGGCGATATCCTGGCGATTCTCGATGCCGATCTAACAGTAATGCCGGAAGAGTTGCCAATGTTCGTGAACGCTCTGGTGAATTCACAAGGTGAATTTGTAAACGGGAGCCGCCTGGTCTATCCTCTGCCAGAGCTGGCGATGAAATTCGCAAACACCATCGGCAACAAGCTTTTCGGACGAGTCTTTTCATTCTTGCTGGACCAGCGTATCAAGGACACGCTATGCGGCACCAAAGTTCTTTGGCGCAAGGACTGGGAATGCATGGAAATGAATCTCGGCATGTGGGGAATCAAAGATTTGTGGGGTGATTATGAGCTGTTGTTCGGCGCGAGCAAACTGCATCTGGAAATTGTCGAAGTTCCCGTGCATTATCAGGAACGAGTTCACGGCGTTACCAAGATGACCAAGGTGTTCTCCAACGGACTGCGGATGTTGCGCATCTGCTGGTACGCCTGGTTTCGGCTGGGAGGTTAGTTCCTCTTGCCTGCAGAAATGTTCCGGCGTTTGCTTGCGCATCCACTTACGGCTTCGCTCTCCGTGGATAATCCGGCCACGACGGAGCTGCGAAATCAAATCATTGCGTCAAAGCCGTTTTTGAAATGCATCTACGACGAGTGGTACGCCACGCTGGCCAAAGAACTTCCGACGGGAGAAGAGCAGGTGTTGGAGTTGGGTTCGGGCGCCGGGTACTGCGAGCGATTCATTCCGGGTTTAATCACTTCAGAGATCTTTCATTGTTCCAGAGCGAAAGTTGTCGCCGATGCGCAGCAAATACCGTTCGGCGACAGGTCGTTGCGCGCGATTGTGATGACGGACGTTTTACATCACATGCCCCACGCAGAGCGTTTTTTCGCAGAGGCATCGCGATGCCTCTGCAAGGGCGGGAAAATCCTCATGATTGAACCGTGGGTCACGCCGTGGTCGCAATGGGTCTACACCCGCTTGCATCACGAACCGTTTCGGCCGGAGGCCGAGGATTGGTCCTTTTCCTCGACAGGTCCGCTTTCCGGCAGCAACTCTGCAATTCCCTGGATTGTGTTCGTAAGAGATCGCCGCAAGTTTGAATCCCTTTTCCCGGAATTGTCGATCGCGCAGATTCGCCCGTTCATGCCATTTCGTTACCTAGTATCTGGCGGTGTGGCGTTGCGAAGCTTGATGCCGGGTTTTACCCACGCCGCATGGGCCGGGCTTGAACGCATGCTGGAGTCCCAGATGCCGCAGTTCGCCATGTTCGCCTTCATATCCTTGCACCGTTCCTAGTTGTGATCAGGCGCACTCGGGCTCTCACGAGCCCAGCCCTTCCTGCGCACAGGAACCTCGACCCCGCCGGGCCTGCATGCTGGCGGCGCTGCGCTGGGCTAGCTCGTGAGCGAAAGGAGCTTGCCCGTGCGAGAGACAGGATAGGAAGCGTTGCACAGGGCAGCGCGAATGGGGCGCGAGAGCGAGAAAGCGAGAACGCGCGTGGGCGGGCCCTGGCCGGGTCAAAACCGGATTCTGTGGTGGTGGGGGGAGGGGTGTAGCACTCCACTGGTACGGACCGGGCACATCCCTGACAAAACAGACCGGGGAGATTCCTGACACTGTGATCGATTTGCGAAGGCGTGTAAAAGAACGACATGCCTTGGAAAGCGAGCAGTG
>Ga0187856_1003453_pt1 | contig 11035 bp, 9 predicted proteins | sample June2016WEW_8_40_FD_132443 | JGI IMG/M metagenome (GOLD analysis project Ga0187856, IMG submission 132443) | Peatland microbial communities from SPRUCE experiment site at the Marcell Experimental Forest, Minnesota, USA - June2016WEW_8_40 | ecosystem: Environmental > Terrestrial > Soil > Wetlands...
ATACCTCACGATGGGCGGTGAAGACGAGGCGGCTCACTACGTCGAGGAATGGGGCTTCGATTGGCATACCACGCCCGGCGCGATCGACTGGCTGACGAAAGTTGCGGCTGAAATGGCGTCAACCCCGACGCAACGGCGATCCGTGCATTGATGATGCTGATTGGGAATTGATGGTCGGAATGGCCGGATTGGCCGAGTTGGCCGTGGCTTCGTCAACCATGTGAGGATAGTGCTGCGGCCACAGCCTGCAGATTTACCGACACCAGTTCATTGGTGGCAAGTCTTGCCAGTTGATTTAGTTTGTCGCTCGCGCGGTCGAAGAAACGGCCCTTCGAACATTCTGCCGCATTGGGTCGGGAGAGAGCCGCGAGGAGGCGGGCAGCCATCCGCTCGATAGCGGTGGCGGCCGCGTCACGGTCGTCGATCAGGGCGGTGCACCGCGCCAGCGCTGCGCCGTCAATATGGTACAGGGTGATTGGATAGTTCTGCAGCTGAAGCTGAAATACATGTACCAATGCCCAGCACATTGCTTGCAACGGTTCGTTGCCGGCCCGATCGAGAAAATAGCTCTCGCTGGCGGGAAAGAGGCTTTTGATGCCATGGCGTGCGTCCAATTTCAGCACGTAGCCGCCGACCATACCCTGAGCGGTGCGCCGTTGGCCGATGGTAAGCGCAGTGGCCACGATATTGTCGGGAGAGCCGAAATGGGCGCGGATTCGACGCCGCTTGGTGCGAAACTGCTTCAATTGATGAGCGAACAGGAAGCCGCACAAGCATTCCGTAATAGCTTGCGCGTCGGGGTTCGATTGATGCCGGTAGCTGTCGCGCAGACCGCCACTGGCGACAGGAAGGTGTTTGTCCGACGCTGATACATGCACAAAGGAGCCAACAATATTCAAGGCGAAGCCGGCTCGGAAGATCATCAGGGCTCGGCCGGTAAAGGCTGCCAAAGACGCAGTATCGTAGCGTCGCAAACATCGATGGAGTTTGACGGCCAGCGTAGTGCGTTGGACCACGCTCCGACGCCGGAGTGATCCGCGAGTCCGCTCATGAACCGCATCGAACGGGTGGTCGTTGACGAATGCGTTGGCCAGGAATCCCCACTCGTGGGGCAGCTCTGCGAGCGCTTGGGTGAGCGGCCGGTCAAGTTTGTATTTCTGGTAACCGAGCACCCGGGGATTCCAGACATCGAGCTCCTCGATAAACTGTTGGATGTGCGTTCCGCGCTGCTGACGCAGGATCGAGTGCTGCACAACCTCGCCATCGGCCGCGGCTTCCAGTCATTCGTCTATACTCCGGAATTCGGCCTGACCGACCGCCGTCTTGTCGCACAGTGTCAGTGCTGCGGAATTTGGCGATCGATTGTCGACGACCCCGTACCTCGCTGCGCTCGACCGGCGCCGTCACCATCGCCACCATCGCCGCCGCCCCGACCCGGCGAAGCCGACGTCATCATCGGTCGTCATCATCGGTCGCCCCGACCGCCCGAGCTCCATCGTCGCCACCAACCAGATTCACTAAAACGAAAATCTCGACGGCGCAGCCGTCGACCTCACCATCGTGCGGCCAGCAGCCGCTGCACCGCCCAGGCGGCTCGAGCAGGTCGAGCAGCATCGCGCCGCTCGTCTCGCGCGCGCGTGAGGGCAACGAATATGGTCAACGCTCGTCGCTGCGAGGCGGGTCCGTTTGAGCGCGGCGGCAAACGCTTTTCGCAGTCAGAGTTGCGCAATTCAGTTTGGTCGGTATGGATCAATTTCAACAGATTGACGATCTCCGAGGTATGTCACCGCATCGCCTGGTAGTCGCGTGATGATCGAACCTGTCCCAATCGGCATAGCTTCTTGATTCTTGAGTTCTAGCCACAGCCGATCGTCACTAGTCATTTGGCTGAGCTGACTGGCGGTAAGCGGCGCAATAATATCTATCATCCGATTAAGAATGCCGATTTGCTCGGCAATGAGCACGGAAAAATCCGGCTGCTCCAGCGAGATCATTTCGCGGCGCGAATAATCGGTCACTTGGACGGTTCGTTCCGCTACTTTTCGTTCTTTAACGAGGCGGCCAACGGCCCGGGAAATTTCTTTCGACATCGGACCCACTTGCGTGCGCGTATAATGCTTCAGCCCGGTGATTGATACGCCATGCGATCGATAGTGTTCCAAATCGGAATACCACAGAACTTTATTCAGTTTTACGTAGCCGAGCTGACCAGAGTCCGCTTTAGCAATGACGTAATGAACAGCGGCCGCCACACGCTGCATTTCCACAGAGACATCGTTCCCCGACATTTATTTTTGTGGAACTCCCCTTCTGCTCAGGGATAACCCTGGGGTGCTCATCGCCAGGACTCTTTGTTTCAAGAACTTGGTGCGGAGCAGGCGATAAATCGCGCTCCCCCGACGGTACGCGCCTGTCGGCATTTATAATTTGGGAATCCCCACACGCCTCCCCAAATGGCATTTTGGCGGTTTTCCGATCTTCCTGCAAGACAGACGCAAGGTGTGGACGGTTATTGGCACCTCGGGCAGCCCGGGCGAAGGTCGCGGGGTTAGTGGGCCTCATCTATTCCGGTTATAGCGGCTGCTACTCGCCTGTAGAGGCGTTGCTTGCCGACGAAGATCGTCTCTACCGGCGTCTTCATGTTGTCGTAGATGCCGCGCCCGCAAGCGCCCTTGAACAGGGCGAAGGCCCGGTCGTGGGCGTCGCGGCGTCGTAGCCACCGTCGTAGCTGCGCCCGCGTAGTTCTTCGAAGATGCTCTCGCGTACACCATTCTCGTCACCCATACGCGCGCGAGGGGCGCGCCGACACCATGAGCGAGCTCGGCCAGCGCAAGCGAGCTCGGCCAGCAGCGCGACCCGCTCGGGCCGCCTGGGCGGCGCTGCGGCTGCTGGCCGACGGCGCCACTTCGTTTTAGTGGAATCCGGTTCGGGGCGAACGCTGATGCTGATGCGGCGCCGGCGGCGATGGACAGCAACCGGCCACGGGGTCGGCTGCGCCTCCGCCGCGCTCGCCAAACCACAACACTGATCCCGCCGGCCGGAAAATGTAGGGGACGCGCGTGCATAACGGGGCTAATTCCTGAGCATTTTCAAATGTGTGGTACGCTGCGACGTTGCAATCCAGTATCCACCCAGAACCCACGTCACCAGACTGGGTTGCTTCGCTTAAGCCTGTCATCGGGCCGGCCACTTCGGGCCGGACCCGTTGGCTGGCAATGACGAGTTGGGCGTCAGGAGCCGCCCGCGACCTGTGAACCGGCCCCGATTTTGCCTTCCGTTCCGCGCACAAGCCGCGCGATGTTGGCGCGATGCGTGATCCACAGCAGCACCGACAGCAGCAGAAACACTTGCGCGTCCTGCACGTCGCCGCTCCACCACAGGAAGACCGGCGTCGCGGCGCTGGCGATGAGCGCCGCGAGCGAGGAATAGCGGGTCAGCGCCGCGACCGCGAGCCAGATCACGCAAAACACGATGGCCGCGGGCCAGTCGAGGCCGAGCAGGACGCCGATATAGGTCGCCACGCCCTTGCCGCCGCGAAAGCGCAGCCAAACCGGAAACAGATGGCCGAGGAAAGCACCGACCGCCGCGACCATCGCAAAGTTATGGCCAAGGAAATGCTCGGTCAGCAGCACGGCCGCGGTGCCCTTGAGCATGTCGCCGGCGAGCGTCGCGGCGGCAAGTCCCTTGCGGCCGGTGCGCAGCACGTTGGTGGCGCCGATATTGCCGGAGCCGATGGCGCGAAGGTCCGGGCCGCCGGCAAGCCGCGTCAGCAGGACGCCGAACGGTATCGAGCCGCAGAGATAACCGAAGACAAACGCCGCAACGTATTCGATTGCCAGCGACCAGTTGATCGGATGCAGCATGGCGGCAGCCTACTTGTCCGCTCATTCCCGCGAAAGCGGGAATCCAGCACCGGCCGCGCGGCGGAAAGCGCTGGGTCCCCGCTTGCGCGGGGGACGAACGGTATTCGGATTCCGTCAGCCGGCGTGGACCTTTTTCCCGCTCTCTCGCGGCTGAAAACCCGCGGCTTGCGCATCGGCTTCGCTGTTATGGATGACGAGATGCTTGAGCTTCTCGGCGGGCGCCCGCAGCAGCGCGGCCAATCCCGGCGAAAACGTCTTCCGCGTGGTGTCGCACACGACGAAATGCGCGGCGGCCTCCGCCTCGATGTCGGTCTCGCAATAAAGGCAGCGCAGCATGCATCGCTGCGGAGAATCTTCTTCCACGACATAAAACTTGTTGGCGGCGTATTGGCGTTCGGCCGGATCGCAGGTGATGCAGTTTAAGTTGGCGCATTGAACTCCGATGCCGATCGGCTGACGATAGATCGGATATTCGGGCTTGGCGAAACCGCCGGCGAATTTGTGCAGCGACTTGTTCTTGTGCAGATGCAAGAGCAGCGAGATCAGCGCCATGCGAACGGGAACGCCGTAGGCGGCCTGGCGGAAATAGACCGCGCGGCGGTCCGTATCGAACGCGGCGTCGAGCTCGTTGACGCGCGGCAGCGGATGCATGACGCTGGCCTCGGAGTATTTCGGCTCGCCGAGGAATTTGGCGTCGATCTTCGGATAGGGCCGTTCTTTCTCGGTCCAGCGCTCCTTCTGGAAGCGGGTGACGTACACGGCGTCGATCTTCTTCTGTAAGACGAGGCCGTAATCGATTTCCGGCTCGGCATAGAGCGATAGCTGATGCGGCTGATCGGCAGTGACATAGAGCGCGTCGATCGAGCCGCCGTCGGCCTGTCCCGGGGCCTTGGAGATCATCCGGCAGTGAAATTCCTCGCGCAGGCGGCGATCGACGTGCGGCGGCAGCTCCATTCCGGGCGCGGGGAGGGGATCGATGGTGGCGCCGAACCGCGCCAGCGCATAGACGAATGAATGAATGGTGCGGCTGCCTTTGAGGTCGCCCGAGATCGCGACCTTCATGTTCTTGAGGCTCTTGTTCTTCGAGCGCAGCGTGAACAGATCGCACAGGGTTTGCGTCGGGTGCTCATGGCTGCCGTCGCCGCCATTGATCACCGGGATTGGCGAATATTCGGCGGCAAGCCGGGCGGCGCCGTCGCGCGGGTGACGGATGACGATGAGGTCGGCGTAGTTGCCGATGACGCGGATCGCGTCGGCGAGGCTTTCGCCCTTGGCCGCGGAGCTGACGGTAGGATCGGCGCTGGTGATGGTGGCGCCGCCGAGCCGCAGCATGGCGCTCTCGAACGACAGCCGCGTCCGCGTCGAAGGCTCGTAGAACAGGCTCGCCAGGATGAATTTGGACGCCATGCTGGTGCTGCGTCCGATCCGGTAGGGGACGTTGTCGTCCGCGAGGTCCTGCAAAAGTCCTTGGGCGACCTCGAAGATCGTCTCGATCTCCTTATTGGTGAGATCGTTGATCGAAACGATGTGACGCGTCAGCGGCTGGGGTTTCGTCATCAAAGCGGTGCTATAGGCCCATTTCGAGCGGTCCGGCAAGCCCGCTTTGGCCCGTTCGTGGCCAGATCGGTCGGGGATGCACCGGAATTCGCCGAATGGACCGTGCTACGATGCGTGAAGCCGAGAGAGGTACCGCCATGACCACCGCCTTGCGCTTGGATACGCACGAGGTTTTCAATCAGTCACCGCCTTTCGAAAACATCGATCTGTTTTCGAGCGACGCGCCGCTCGTGGCTGCGGTCAGGGCCAATGGCGCCGAGCACGAAACTGCTGCGCTCTCCGCCTTCGGTCGGCAATGGGGAACGGCGGAGAGGTTCGCGCTGGCACGGCGCGCCAACGAAAATCCGCCGAAGCTTTACAGCTTCGACCCGAAGGGTTTTCGCCGCGACACCGTCGAGTTCCATCCGGCCTATCATGATTTGATGCGGGCAAGCGTCGCGGCGGGGCTGCACGCTTCGACCTGGACCGCATCCGGCCAGCGTGCGGCGCCGCCGGCGGAGGTGGCGCGCGCGGCGCGCTACTACATGACGGCGCAGGTCGAGAGCGGGCATCTGTGCCCGATTACGATGACGCGCGCCGCGCTGGCGCCGCTCGCGGCCGAGCCGGCGCTCTTGGCGCAAGTGGCCCCGAAGGTCGTTACAACGACCTATGACCCAGCCTTCCGTCCCTGGTGGGAAAAACCGGGCATTACGCTCGGCATGGGCATGACGGAGAAGCAGGGCGGCACGGATGTGCGCGCCAACAGCAGCAGCGCCACGCCCGCCGGAGATTCTTATACCATCACCGGCCACAAGTGGTTTCTCTCCGCGCCGATGTGCGACGCCTTCCTGGTGTTGGCGCAGGCGCCGGGCGGGCTCACCTGTTTTCTCATGCCGCGTTTTTTGCCCGACGGCTCGGTCAACGCGCTGCGGCTGCAACGGCTCAAGGACAAGCTCGGCAACCGTTCCAATGCGTCGAGCGAAGTCGAATTCGCCGACGCCTTCGCCTGGCGCGTCGGCGGGGAGGGAACCGGCGTGCGCACCATCATCCAGATGGTGCAGTTGACGCGGCTCGATTGTGCGCTTGCCTCGGCCGGTTTTATGCGCATGGCGCTGGCGCAGGCCGCGCATCATTGCCGCTATCGCAGCGTGTTCCAGAAGCACCTTTACGACCAGCCGATGATGCGCGCGGTGTTGGCCGACCTGGCACTCGAGGTCGAAGGCGCAGTCGCGCTGGCGATGCGCCTTGCGCGCGCGTTCGATCGCGCCGCTGCCGACCCGCGTGAGGCGGCCTATGCGCGCCTGCTCACGCCGGCGGCAAAATATTGGGTCTGCAAGACTGCGCCGGGCTTCATCTACGAGGCCATGGAATGTCTCGGCGGCAACGGCTACGTCGAGGAGAGCGTGTTGCCGCGGCTCTATCGCGAGGCGCCGGTCAATGCGATCTGGGAAGGCTCCGGCAACGTCATGTGCCTCGACGTGCTGCGCGCGCTCAGGCGCGACCAGGAAGCAGCCGACCTCTTCGGTGAATTGGTGCGCGAGGCCGCGCAATTGACCGGCGGAACCGCGGCGCTGTTCGCGCCTGCGAACGAGTTCGCAAGCGAAGCCGCCGCGCGCGTCACGGTCGGAAAGCTCGCAGTCCTGGCGGCCGCGGCTGCGCTGGCGGCCACCGCGCCGGCTGCGTTGGTCGAGGCATTCGTGCAGACGCGGCTCGTTCAGTCGCACGGCGCGCTTTACGGCGCCGACGGCATCGACGCGCGCACGGCCGATATTCTGCTGCAGCGCGCGCTGCCGGAGGGGTGATTCCACATCCTTCCCCGCTTCGCGGGGCAGGATGAAGAGCGCGCGCGCCGTCCTACCGCGCCAGCCGGTCGAGGGCGCCCTGGAGGATGTAGGCGGCGGCGTGCTGGTCGATCACGGCTTTGCGCCGGGCGCGGCTGGCATCGGCGGCGATCAGGGCGCGTTCGACCGCCGCGGTCGACAGCCGCTCGTCCCACAGCGCGATCGGAAGCTCGCTCAACGCGGCGAGATTGCGCGCAAACGCGCGCGTCGCTTGCGCCCGCGGACCTTCCGTCCCATCCATATTGATCGGCAGCCCGAGCACGAAGCCGACGGCGCGCCGCTCGCCGGCAAGCGCGAGGAGGCGCTCGGCGTCGAGGCTGAAACGCTTGCGCAAAATGGTTTCGACAGGTGCCGCCAGGCGCCGGTCGGGATCGCTCGCGGCGACCCCGATGGTTTTGCTGCCGAGATCGAGACCGATCAGCGCGCCGCGCGCCGGCAGGAGCGCGGCAGCGTCCATGAGGGCAAGAACGGGCATGGCGTCCCGTTAGCATGCGCTTCGCAACGCGGCCAACGCCACCTTTCGCGCGCGCCGGACCCCGACTATCCTCTATGCACCGCGCCTTCGCGCAAACTCACATTCGGCAGGCACATCATGCAGATCACCTGGTATGGCCATTCCGCCTTTAGGCTCGATTTCGCAGGCCAGGCGGTGTTGATCGATCCATTCTTCACCGGCAATCCGGCGTTCGTTTCCGACAAAGCCGAGGCCATCAAGGGCGTCGCCCACATCGTGCTCACCCATGGGCACGGCGATCATGTCGGCGACGCGCTCGATATCGCCAAGAGCAACGAAGCCACCGTCACCACCAATTACGACCTCGGCATGTGGCTCCTCGCCAAAGGCCTCGAAAAGTTCAATCCCATGAATACCGGCGGCACCACGGACCTCGGCGGCTTCACCGTGACACTGGTGCGCGCCGACCATTCCTCCGGCGCCATCGTCAACGGCACGCCGATCTATCTCGGCAATCCCTGCGGCGCCATCATCAAGGCGCCCGGCGAACCGGTCGTCTACCATTTGGGCGACACAGATATTTTTTCCGACATGGCGCTGATCGCCGAAATTCATCAGCCGCGCATCGCCATGGTGCCGATCGGCGACCGCTTCACCATGAATCCTGCGACCGCGGCCATGGCGGTGCAGCGCTACTTCAAGCTCGACGCCGTCATTCCCTGCCACTACGGCTCGTTCCCGATCATTGAGCCGAATGCCGATAAGTTTGTCGCCGCGATGAAGGGGCACGGCACCAAGGTCATCGTGCCGGAAAAGGGCAAGCCGGTCCGAATCTAGCGATCCCCAAAAGCACAGCGCCCGCACGAGGCGGGCGCTATGCTGCAAATACAAGCCTGCCATCAGCTATGCGCATGCTCCCAGGCGAGCCGCGTGATATCCGAACGAGTGATCCCGATATCGGCCAATTCGCGGTCGCTGAGCTGCGAAAGCTCCTCGACGGCAGCCCCGTAGCGCTTCCAGGCGTCGAAGAAGCGGGCAATCGATGCGAACATATGACAGCTCCTTTCCAATACTCCGGCAACAGCCGGAATCGTGCGAGAAATGTAGGACGCCGGGTGCACTGCACAATCAATTTTGTTGCAGTGCAGCTAAGAATAAAATGCATGCCAGATTATTGAGCCATAAAGAGATTTTTAATGTTGGGGAGTGGCTAGTCCCCAGGCATCGGCGGAACGCCCTTGCCGCTGTTGGCGCCGGGACGCCGGAGAGCGGCGCCGATGGGCGAAGACGTTCTCGCCGTTCAGGCGTCGGATTGAGCCTGGGAAGACGGGGAGGGCTCGGGCCGTAACCTGCTGCCGAGCCGTTCGGTCACTGTCCGTGATTGTCGAGCACTTGGCGGCAAGCGACGCTGATTTTCAGCCGTTTGGTTTGCAGGCAGCCGAGGATAGCGAAGACGTCCGCTGGGGCGTCCTCCTTCACTAATTCTCCGCAATGCTTGATCACATCCGGAGCGCAGGCGGCGCGTTCTTGGTCGGTCCCTTGTGTAAGCGGATTGGCCACTGGCGGCGGCTGCGGCGGCAATTGCGCGAGCACCGCTGTTCCCACGGTCAGCAAAAGAGCCATCGTGAACACGAACGTCCGAAGCATGATTCCTCCCTGGGCATAGGCCCGCCGCTGCGAGACGCAAGTATCTCACATTTTCTTCCTGCGCGTCACTGTGCCTGGAAGGCGGCCCACGATCTTATGACCTGCGTGAAATCGCCGATACGGCGGGCCCGCAGGTGTTCCCGCGCACAGAAATGCGAGGCCGAGCGCAGGGAGGGGCGAGGCAAACTAGAAAAGGCCCGGATTGCTTCGGCCGGTGCGCCTCGCAATGACGGAGAACAGCGGCCAGGTTATCTCAATGTCCCGGCTCACACTTGCGCGCCGCCACCCCGCGGAGATAAATCTCGCCGCAGGGCGGTTAGCTCAGCTGGTAGAGCGTCTGCTTTACACGCAGGATGTCGGCGGTTCGAATCCGTCACCGCCCACCAATGATTTCAAAGGCTCGCCAGTAAGCTCGTAAGGGTTGCAAAGCGGAAATTCCCCGCCGGTTGACGCCGGGGCAGAGATCGCGTGGCGCAAATGCCGGAAGCAATTTAGCGGACTCGAGCCTATTTTGAGCGATTGGACTATTTGATTAACATCAAGGAGACTTGAGCTAAGACGCTTACTGTCATGTTTGGTTCAGACGGAATCCCGGGGATTTAATCTGAGCCGGGCGGCTTTGACCGAGCCCTTCACTTCCTTAGTGGCACCGGTCCTGGCCGCCTTCGTTATGTCGGGGGGCCTCAAGTCGAGCCTCCGCGGCTGTTGCCTTAGAATCGGTCGGGAGTTCCCCGATCACTAGGAGATAATCGGAATGAGCATCTCAGAAGATTTCTTGAAGAGGGAAGATCTTCGTTCGCATCTTTTTCGGGAAACTTGGCGGAACTTAATTCCTGAAGTTTTTCGGGATGTTCCGACCTATTACGATAAAGGCAATGCGGTCGCATCGCTCGGGAATTGTTCACGATGGAGCAATAGGTTTGCCACTGCCATCCAGAGACATCTACCGCCCGGAGCGTGCCTACTCGACGTTTGTTCGGGCACCCATGACATTCCGCTGAGGCTTTTTGCGATTGATCCAACGCTCCAGGTCCATGCCGTGGACGGAAGCGAGCATATGACAGCCGAGGGTCAGCGCCGCGCCCGCGAGCGCAATCTGATGATCCATGCGCGCGTCTGTGACGCCCATGTGCTGCCATTTCCCGACAACTCGTTCGATGCCGTCACGCTGCAATTCGCATCGCGCCATCTTGAGATTATTAAGGCATTTAAAGAGATCTATCGGGTTCTCAAGCCCGGCGGCATCTTCTGTCATAACGACATGCTTCGTCCAGCATCAAAGGTGGTCGAAATACCATACTTGGTCTACTTGCGCTTCTCGGTATGGTTCACGGCAATGATTTTCGGGAGTTCTGCGCAGAGCAAGAAATGTGTTGGTTACTTCGCGAACGCCATACGACACTTCTACACACCACGTGAGTTGGAAGTGCTTCTCGAGGGGGTTGGTTTCGCTGGCGTCGAAAGTTGCGATTTTCTCACCGGCGTTCTGACCTACCACATCTCGCGCAAGCCGAAAATCTAGATGCTCCAGTGTGCCTGCGCTGAATGAGAATTTTTATGTGACCGCACGTTAGCCGAACTTCGCCGATTCGACCTGAGATTTCGGGATTGTCGCGCGCCAAGTGATTGAGATGCAAGGGACGAAGTGAGCGGAGGAGGGCAGAAACGGCTGTAGTGCCGACCTACCCTATTTG
>Ga0187856_1003454_pt1 | contig 11035 bp, 10 predicted proteins | sample June2016WEW_8_40_FD_132443 | JGI IMG/M metagenome (GOLD analysis project Ga0187856, IMG submission 132443) | Peatland microbial communities from SPRUCE experiment site at the Marcell Experimental Forest, Minnesota, USA - June2016WEW_8_40 | ecosystem: Environmental > Terrestrial > Soil > Wetlands...
CCGCTGTGCCAATTGGCTGATGGCCAAGCTCAGCGGCGTCAACATCCACGACTTTGGGACAACCTTCAAGGCGTACCGGGGCGACCTGCTGCGGCAACTACCGCTCTATGGCGAAATGCACCGTTTCATTCCGGCTTTGGCATCGGCCTACGGAGCCTCGATCTGTGAAATACCCATTCAAAACAACCATCGGAAGCACGGCGAATCGCACTACAACATTTCTCGTACGTTCCGGGTATTTTTCGATCTCATGACGATCCGATTTCTTCTGCGCTACATGTCGCGCCCGCTTCACTTCTTCGGCCGGCTCGGCGTGATCAACATTGGTCTAGGATCGGCGGTTGCACTCTGGCTGCTAATTTGGAAGGTCCTTACCGGAATCGATGTCGTGCAGCAACACGGGTTGCTGCTGGTCTTTGCGGCCGTGCTGATCCTAGTAGGGCTCCAACTGGTGGCGCTCGGACTTCTCGGTGAGTTGCAGGTGTGGCAGTACTTCAATCCATCTGCACGTAGACCTTACGCGGTGTCTGAGGTACGTGATCTGCATGACAACCTGAGGGTTCCCCTTACGTCGGAGGTGGGTTCATGAGCATGCAACGAGGTCCCCATAGCATGAAAAATAGCGACTCAGGAACTGTCAGTAGCTCCGCTTGCCCGGTTTCTCTCAAGAAATTGGACTCGAAAGTAGCTGTGTTGGCGACAGAACAGGCATTGGCCGAACTAGGGATACATGCGCCGCTGAGCGACCTCGTTCGGAGAGCTCAATCGATCGAGACAGCAATCGTGCAATCGCGTTCGCGCCGCAAATCGGAGCATCTGTGCTGACTGAGATTCAATATCGTTGCGTTGGCCGGTATCGGGAAGCCGTGATTGTACTTCTACTGACGGTCCTGGCATTCTCAGTTCGCCTGTACCGGGTCGACTTCAACAGCCTGTCCGAGGATGAGGTGGCCAAATGGGCGGCCGTTCAAGAGTATCGACACGGACACTTTGTCGGCGTGAATAGCGAGCACCCGATGCTGCCGAAGATGCTGGCTTGGGCCAGTCTGACAACGGGTGAACGATGGGGCCGAGTGGCCGCGACGCATGGCTGGCCCTCGCTAAACCCTGAGGGCTGGCTTCGTCTGCCCAACGTGCTATTGGGCGCCGCCAGCACCGCAATCCTTTATTTGCTTTGCCGTCGAATGATGGGTGTTGCCGGGTCTTTTGCGGCGAGTTTTTTCTGGGCAGTTGCGCCGTTGCCAGTGATGTTGAATCGGCTTACGAAGGAGGAAACGCCGCTCACGTTTTTCACCCTACTCGCTTGTTACTTCTACTGTTGCGCCCAACATGCAGACGCGGGCCGGACTGCACGGCGATGGTACGACCTGAGCGCAATCAGCTTTGGCCTGGGTCTTGCCTCGCAGTACATTCTTCACCTTCTTGGCTTGAATGCACTCGCCTGGTTTCTTGCCGGAAGAATGGGGCTGAATCGCAAGCCGTCTCAATTTAGCTATAGACGGTTTTTCCTCGTGATGTTCCTCACCTTTGTTGTGGTGAACCCGGTCATTCTCTCTCCGGCCAACTTCAATGCCATCGTGCATTGGCTCCATCATGACGGGGTCAGGCACAGTGGCTACGATTTCGACGGCAGGCTATATATGAACTTCCCCTCGCGTCTGCTTGCTGGAGTGCCGTGGTTCTACTATCTCTGGCTGGTGCTGGTAAAGACACCGATTCCGATCCTCATGGCCGTCATTGTTGGCTCCGCACTGCTTTTGCGAAATCGGCGGACACTCGCGTCGTGTTTTTTTCTATCGCTGGGGGTGGTTCAATTAGTTGGGCTGTCTGTCAGCGGAGCCAAGTGGATCCGATATTCACTTCCGCTCCTGCCCTTCCTCTACCTGGCAGGCGGATATGCGGTTCAACAAACACTGAAGGCCGCGAAAGGAAAAGTCCTGTCCCAGGCCTTTGTGGGTCTTGCCGCCGTCATTTTGCTTGGATGGCCGCTCCTGGAATTGCAGTCTTGGGCGCCCTACTATTCGTTCTACCTGAACTCAATTGGCGGAGAAAAACAGCACATCACACGCTACTTTGCACCGGATGAGGTGTCCGAGTTTGACACGCGCGAGGTAGCGCAAAAGGTGTGTCCGTTCGCGCCCGCTGCGGCGACGGTAGCAACCGCAAGACCGATGAGCATGGCCTATTACCTGCAGGCCTGCGGGCGCGCGGACCTTCAGATTGTGCCGCTTTACGACACGCATTATGCACCGCGGGACGGAGATCTGATCGTGCTTGAGCCTTCGCGCCGTTTCTTTGAGACGCAGAGATTCTTCGATGCTTTGGGAAACTCTAAGATGCCCCACAGCGAAGTCCGCGTTGGACCGGTTTTGGCGAGCACGATTTATCTCTTCGACCCGTCCGTGCCGGGACCAAATAGCGGGAAGGAAGAGTTCACGCTAACTCAGTTGCGGGGCGCGCCACCTCGGTTCGACAACAATGCTCAAGAAACCCCATCGCCAAACACGAGCAGGTTTGGATTCTCAGATCTTACCAGGAGACTCATACAATGAATCCGCTTTACCACGCAAGGAAATCTGATGGGCGCTGGTTTGTGCGCGCATTCGCTTTGTTGATTATCGGCTTCCCGGCAGTTGCACAGCAGGCAAATGTATCTGCACCTCTGAGCGCTGATGAGGTGATGGGACGTGTGGTCGAGATGAACGAAGTGCGTGCCAAAGCACTCGAAGGCTACTCCAGTCTCCGCACGTATCACCTGGAATGCCATTGTGTGTCACATAAGAAGGCCGACATGGTCGTTCGTACTGACTACCAGGCACCGAATAAAAAAGAGTTCACGATCGTGTCAGAGAGCGGCTCTGGCACGGTGCGGGACCGTGTGTTCAAGAAACTCCTGGAAGCGGAACAGGAGTCGATGCGGGATGAGAATCAGCAGCGTTCGGCGATCACACCCGAGAACTACACATTTCAAGTCTCTGAGTACCAGAGGACCGATAGGGACGAATTCTATGTGCTCGATGCGCAGCCGCGAAGCAAGAACAAGTTTCTGTTTCGAGGCTACATTTGGGTGAATGCAAAAGACTTCGCGATAACTCGAGTCGAGGGCGAGCCGGCTGTCAACCCCTCCTGGTGGACTGTCAAAACAGACTTCAAACGTCGCTACCAGAAAATCGGTGACTTCTGGTTACCGGAATCCAACGAGAGCGAAACGAAGGTGCGCGTTCTCGGCACAGCGGTTCTAAGCATTGAATATCGCGATTACCAGATCACGCAGGCTGGAGGCGCAACACACGCCTCGCCCCACAGCGAAGCACTAGCAGCTACAGTAGCCGAAGAGCTTTAAATGCGGGTTCGCAGTTTCATCATCGCTTACGCGCTCGTGCTCGCCGTTCTGCTCTTCGCCGACCGGCGCCCCGGTTCCACGCAGCAGGATCGCTATTCGCACGTGGTGGACCTGACCGATGGGAAAAACGCGTCCGCGCTCCATGCCACGGCCGCGGAATCCAGAACCCGCATCATCGCTCCCGCTGCGCTTATTCCCGGGACTTGGGCCGCCGGGGAGATTCCGCCTGGGCGCCTCGTGGCTCCGCTGGTAGTGATGGATTTGAATGCAACGCTTGAGGGCAGCCCGCAGATTTCTCTCGACGATATCGCCGCGTGGGAATCGCGCCACGGCATGATTCCGCAAGGAGTCGTCATTGCCATCCGCCGCGACGGCACGCGCGATAATCTGTCAACAACTGCGCTGTCAACCACGCCGTTTCCCGTCGCGCGCGACGCGGCTGAGTTCCTCATGGAGGCTCGCTACACCATCGGCTTTGCCATCGAGGCGCCTGTGAACCTGACCTCCGACCGCACGCTGGCGCAGCAACTCGCCCTCCACGGAAGCTATGTGGTGGAAGGAACCGCGCGCCTCAACTCGCTGCCTGCCACCGGTTCGCTCATCATCGTCGCTCCGCTAAAAAACAAAAAACCTGGAGAGCCCCCGGTCCGCATCCTGGCCATGGTGCGGTAGTCGCCCGATCGCTATTCGCTGGCCCTGGTCGTTTCCTACACCAGCCTGCTTACGGCAGAACAGAAGCAGCAATACCTGACCGACATCGAACAGACTCCCGCCCGGCTGCGTGCCGCCCTCCGCGGACTTTCTGACCAGCAACTGGATACTCCTTACCGTGACGGCGGCTGGACGCCACGCCAGGTGGCCCATCACGTCGCAGACAGTCACATCAATCTCACGTCGGTCGGCGCAGATGGGGATCCTTCAGCGATCCCGGGGAGCAGAACGCGCAAAGAAATGCGCTGACTATCCTCCATTTCTCTTTCTTGAACACAGTTGAGAGCACCATAATCAAAGCAGAAATAGCGCACCGATTGAGGGTGCAAGGGATCTGGTCCACGGCTGTCGACCTTTGATGTTTCGACTTCGACACATGACACAACGAATTTGCGTATCAGTCCGTGCCCAGACCCTGCATCTGGTTATGACCTTTTGAAGGCAGCTGCCCTCATGTGGGCACACGCAATGCGATTTCTATGGTCCATCTCCTTCGCCTACAAGAAGTTCCACTTGGCCCTCGAAATGCCTTTATCAAAAGCGCTATGGCAGCCTGTGATCATCCTTCCGACTTATTTCATCGCGTTGCATACCCGTCTCTCGGGAGACCAGGGTTGCGAACTGATTGGCCGCTTCCAGCATCGCCGCCGGAGGAGGAAAAACGGTCTTCTGCCTCTTCCAGCCTGCAAGGAGTAGAAGCTGGCGACATATTTCGCGAAAGTCTAATTGCATCGGGCAAGTCACGGCCGCGAAATCCATGGGCGGCAGTCGGAGCGCTGGCCTTCCAGTTGCTCCTCCTGCTGGCGTTAGTTGTCATTCCGCTGTTTCTCACGGATCCACTCCCCAAAAGGGAAACGCTGACGATGTTATATGCACCGCCGGCCGCAGCTTCCAATGCCACGCAGCTTCGAGCGCCCACGCCCGCGTACGCCTCAACAAGCATTCCCACCTCAATTCCTACGACGCAAGAAGCGCCGCCACCTCCGGTCGACACAACGGGCGGAGTGGTCGGGGGAGTCCCTGGCGCACTGGTCGGCGGAGTTCCCGGTGGAGTGCTTAGCGAAGTGGTGGGTAGCACGCGCAGCGTCCCCGTCCTTGCGAAAACGTCCGAGTCGACGCCGATTAAGAGAATTCGTGTCGCCTCCCGGGTAGCCGAGGCGAACCTGATCCACGACGTTGCGCCGCAGTATCCGCCGGAGGCTGGTCGGGCGCGCATTGAAGGGGCGGTAGTGCTGATGGCCGTGATCGGCAAGGATGGCAGCGTGGAGGACGTGCGAGTCGAGAGCGGTTTACCAATACTCGCGCAAGCCGCCGTGGAGGCGGTCAAGCAATGGCGTTATCGGCCGTACCTGTTAAATGGAGAACCGGTCGAAGTTGACTCCCGAATCACAATTAATTTCACCCTGTCCAGAGGCTAAAAATGTCGTCGATACACAACAACACACCTACGACGCCTGACCGGCGACTGGGAGCGTTCCTGAAAGTAACACACGTGTTGCTACTGATCTTCTTGGCTGGTGGATCGCTCCTTGTTGTACCCGCGTCCGCGCAGTCTATTGAAGCGGCAAATACAAAAACAGGAAGCATCCTAGGCACGGTGGTCGATACCAGCGACGATCCGGTTCCCGATGCCGCCGTCGTCCTTCAAGGGCCAGTTGGCAACCGTCTCGCCGCGGTAACAAAGGAGGACGGATCCTTTGCATTCCCCAATGTCACGTCAGGAATTGTCTACCTGGTCACCGTCACTGCCGAAGGATTTGCAGAGTGGAGCTCGCCCGTTGCAGTCGAACCCGGGCAATACAAAACGCTAACTGACGTTAAACTCCGCATTCTGGCTGTACAGCGGGCAGTGACTGTGAGTTATTCCGAAAAGGAGGTTGCCGCGCAACAGCTCAAAGCTGAAGAACAGCAGCGCATTCTCCGCTTTATACCGAATACTCAGGTAGTTTACGAACCTCACCCCGAACCTCTCACCACGAAGATGAAGTTCGAGCTAGCCTACAAAGATCTCACCAATCCAGTTTTCTTCGCCCGCGCGGCTGCATGGGCCAGCGTCCAGCAGGCCAATGACACCCCTAAGTATCGCCAAGGTGCAGAAGGATATGGCGAGCGGTTTGGGGCAGGCCTCGCCGACGCCACTACCGAGGGCCTATTCGGCAACGCCATTCTGCCATCGCTCCTGCATCAGGACCCTCGCTATTTCTACCAGGGCACCGGTACAAAGTGGTCCCGGGCTCGCCACGCCATGTTAGCTGCATTTGTATGTAAGGGAGACGATGGAGCGTCGCAGCCGAATTATTCTACGTGGGGCGGCAGTTTAATTGCATCTTCCATTTCCATGGCTTACCTCCCAGATTCGAATCGCGGTCCCGGGCATGTATTCAGAACTTTTGGAATTGGCATGTCCTTGCATGTTGTCAGCAGTTTGGCGCAAGAGTTTATCTTGGACAAGTTTACAAGCAAAGGTAAGCACTAATGAGTTGAAGGTGTTTAGCTCCGTCTTAGATTGTATGGGCGCCATCGGGGGGCGAAGACGACTGACTTCATGTCCTCTTTAGACAACCGTCAAGTTTTCATGAGGTCATCCATGGTTAAAGTCCATTGGCGAGAACAGATGTTGCGGCTCTCAGCCGTGCTCCTCGGCGTCACAATGCTGGCCTGTCTGGTGTTTCGAACCGGCGCCCACACCGTCGTCCAGCAGACGGAGGCCGTGGGCTGGGGGATGGCATTAATAATCGCCCTAGGCGGAATCTCTCATCTCATAAAGACCTGGTCTTGGCGGCTTACATTTCTTTGCGACCTTCGCCAACTGTCATTCGGTCGTGCGTTCGCACTTCGCTTGGTTTCCGAGGGTATAGGGAAGTTAGGCCTTGCCGGACAGGTAGTCGGAGAAACTACCAGAGTATGTTTATTGGGTTCGTCGGTGCCTATCGCGAATTCCGTCTCTTCAGTGACACTCGATCGTGGACTCTACTTGCTAAGTTCGGCGATAGTGAGCGTAGCCGGAATTATTTCGGCTCTGCTCCTGGTTTCGCTTTCTGAAAGCTGGCGACTCTATCTCGTTTTGTTAACAAGCGTGCTGCTGCTGTTGCTGGTTGCAACTGTCGTAGCTATGCAACGTCGCTGGCCCCTGTTGTCCCGGTGCGCGGGTATGATCGCGCGCCTGCCATGGTGCAGAGTCTGGGTAATGGACAAGCAGTCAGTAATTCGTTCCGCTGAGAACAACCTCCAACAGTTTTGCCACAAGGCACCGGGACCTTTCTGGGGGAGCCTGAGCCTGAACCTGGCGTGTCATTGTTTGGCAATACTGGAGGTTTATTTGGTGTTGCACTTCATGCGAGTTCCGGTCAGCTTGGTGCAGGCATTGATTCTCGAAGCTCTAACCAAGCTGATCAATGTCGTAGGAATCTTCAATCCGGGAAACGTAGGGACCTATGAGGGCGGAAATATGATTCTGGCGAAGTTGATCGGGGCCAGCAGTGCAACCGGTTTGACGTTGTCCTTGTGCCGTCGCGCCCGCTCTCTCTTCTGGTCAACGATTGCGGGGTTGTACCTGATTACGATCTCGATCTCTAACAAATCTCCAAAACTCTATGCACTGGCAAACGGAGTAGCGGTAGCCGGCGCGGCATGCCGCACCCCATAGCAGAATGCACAAGATTGACTCTTCCCCACGCTGATCTGCCGCCGTCGCATGAGCACTGCCCGAAATCGGGCAATACTCCGAACAGCGCGAGTAGGTAGTGAGCTAGTGTTGCGGAGAATTACCGCTGGAGATGTGGCAAAAGGCAAACCGCGTGCTAAGGATCTTGAACAAAGGAGGAAACGACAATGTTCGCTACATCACTCACTCTGCAGGCAGCAACGATGGCGACGAAGCCTCTCACCCAGGCTGCTTGCTGTGACATCTGCCAGCCAGTTGACGAGAAGGACCAGGCAGAATTTCGTCCTCTTCACATGAACTGGGCCACGGTCACCGACACTGACGGAAATCGCCTGCCTCAAATGTGCTGGAGGGCTAACTAATACGCGTGCCAGCCACAAAAACTTATATGCGACCAAGCACAGGCCAGTGGCTTGGACTAACTTCGGCTTGCTGCCCAAACTCGGTCAGTGCCCTTGGCAGGTCATTCGACGTCTGTGTAGGAGCTTCCGATCCAATTGGTAGGCAGGTATTTTCATCCACTTACAACTGGCCACTTCTGGCAGTCGGATTGCGAATACGAAGTGCGATCTTCAAATTGCTCCAGGGGAGTAGGCCATGCTCGGAGAACTGATGGACATCCCGACTGACACACTCATTGACATGCTGTACATAATCCTCGCCGGCGACTTCGCAATCACTGCAAACGATGCGGCGGAAATCGAACAAATTCAACGAGAGTTGCAACGTAGAGGCGGGGAGCAACGCTGGAGCTTTCAAGCTGTCAACTGAGAGAAGCGTGCAATTAGTTTTTGAATGAGTGTTGAACCAGGACGAAGGCGGACGCTTGCTGAACTACCCCAAAGTGTCAAAAGAGCACAAAGACGAGTAAGGAATGGAAAATGACCTCGCTAATAGCAACTGAAGAACTAGCCGGACCACTGAGCGCCGAAGGGATTGCACGATCAACCGTTGCAGGTGCGCCGCTAGGCGTCGATGAGCTGAATAGAATCGATGCTTTTTGGCGCGCGTGCAAATACCTTGCTCTAGGAATGATCTACCTTCAGGCGAATCCTCTCTTACGGGAGCCCCTAAAACCGGAACATATCAAGAGCCGACTGCTCGGCCATTGGGGTTCAAGCCCGGGGCTCGCCTTCATCTACACCCATCTGAGTCGTCTCATAAAGAGAGACGACCTCGAGATGATATTTCTCGCAGGCCCAGGACACGGGGCGCCGGGAGTTTTAGCGCCTATATATCTGGAAGGCACATACAGTGAAATCTATCCGGAGAAAAGCGAGGATGAGAAAGGCCTGCGAGAGTTCTTCAAGCAGTTCTCATTCCCCGGCGGTATTGGCAGCCACTGTACACCAGAAACGCCGGGTTCGATTCATGAAGGAGGTGAACTGGGATATGTCCTCTCGCACGCTTGCGGAGCCGCGTTTGACAATCCCGACCTGATCGTGGCGGCGGTCGTGGGTGACGGCGAAGCCGAGACCGGCCCGCTGGCGACATCATGGCACATCAGCAAGTTTCTGAATCCCATCCGCGATGGGGCTGTGTTACCCATACTTCATCTTAACGGATACAAGATCAACAACCCGACCTTGCTGGCACGGATCACTCACGAAGAACTGGAAGACTTGTTACGCGGGTATGGCTGGAATCCCTGCTTCGTGGAGGGATCCGATCACGACAGCATGCACCAGGCAATGGCAGCGACGCTTGAGCGTTGCATTGCCGAAATTAAGACCCACCAGGAAGAATGCCGGAAGACGGGCGTTGCCACGCGACCACGCTGGCCGATGGTAGTGTTGCGTTCGCCAAAAGGCTGGGGTGCACCGCTGGAGGTGGACGGACATCGGCTCGAAGGCTTCTGGCGCTCGCACCAGGTTCCGTTGGCAGACGTCAAGACTAAACCGGAACACCTGCACATTCTTGAAAACTGGATGCGGTCACTCAAACCCGAAGAACTGTTCGACGAGTATGGCAGGGTGTTACCGGAACTCGCCGAAATTATGCCGTCAGCCCGGCGCCGCATGAGTGCCAGCCCACACGCGAACGCAGAGCTCAGGAAAGCGCTGCGCTTACCTGACTTTCGCGACTATGCCATCAAGATTGAGCGCCCGGGAAACATCGAAGTAGAGAATGTTCCGCCGCTAGGTGTGTTTCTGCGAGACGTCATGAAATGGAACATGAACGGCTTTCGGGTTTTCGCACCCGACGAGAACACTTCCAACAAGCTGGACGCAATTTACCAGGCTTCGAAGAAATTCTGGATCGCTGAAAGTTTCCCCGAGGACCGTGACGGAACAGAACTATCTGCGGACGGACGCGTTGTCGAAATGTTGAGCGAGCACACGATGGAAGGCATGCTCGAGGGCTACTTGCTTACGGGTCGCAACGGCTTTCTCTCGTCATATGAAGCCTTCGTTCACGTGATCGACTCGATGTTCAATCAGCATGCCAAGTGGTTGTCCATCTGTAACAATTTATCTTGGCGCCGCAAGATCGCATCGCTGAACCTTCTCATTACCTCAACCGTGTGGCGTCAGGATCACAATGGCTTTACGCACCAGGATCCGGGGTTTCTGGATGTAGTGCTCAACAAGAGTGCGGCAGTAACCCGCATCTACCTCCCGCCGGACGCCAATTGTCTGTTGTCCGTAGCAGATCATTGCCTGCGCTCGGAAAACTACATCAACGTCATTGTCTCGGACAAACAGCGCCATCTGCAGTACCTGGATATTGATGCTGCGGTTACGCACTGCACAAAGGGTATCGGTATCTGGAATTGGGCTAGTAATGATGAAGGCCAGGAACCCGATGTTGTTTTTGCTGCCGCGGGCGATATCCCAACCCAAGAAGCCTTGGCTGCCACAGCACTGCTCAGGGAGCGGTTTTCTGACCTGAAAATCCGATTCATTAACGTAGTGGACTTGTTCAAGCTGCAACCTAACAACGAACATCCACATGGCCTGAGTGACCGAGATTTCGATTCGCTGTTTACGGCCGACAAGCCGATCATCTTCAACTTCCATGGCTATCCCTGGCTGATTCACCGTCTCGCCTATCGGCGCACAAACCACCGGAATTTGCATGTCCGCGGCTACAAAGAGAAGGGCAATATCAATACGCCGATGGAACTGGCAATCAACAACCAGACGGACCGGTTCAGTCTCGCAATCGATGCCATTGACCGCGTTCCGAAACTGCAGCGGATTGGGGCGCATGCTAAAGAGGAGTTTCGCGACAGCCAGATTGCATGCCGACGCCATGCTTACGAGCACGGAATCGACAGCCCTGAGATTAGCGGTTGGAAGTGGCCTTACGACAAG
>Ga0187856_1003455_pt1 | contig 11030 bp, 7 predicted proteins | sample June2016WEW_8_40_FD_132443 | JGI IMG/M metagenome (GOLD analysis project Ga0187856, IMG submission 132443) | Peatland microbial communities from SPRUCE experiment site at the Marcell Experimental Forest, Minnesota, USA - June2016WEW_8_40 | ecosystem: Environmental > Terrestrial > Soil > Wetlands...
CGGCATCCAGTCCCAGGTGGGCGGCACAGGTTCTCAACCTGCGACCCTCATCCTGACGCCGCCCCTCCTGGCGGCGCCGGCCCCGGGCGACACCTTCACTGCGTGGCCCGGCTGTAACCGGGCGCTCAGCACCTGCATAAACAAGTTTAATAACGCAGGCAACTTCCGGGGCTTCCCCTGGATTCCGGTCCCGGAGACGGCGGAATGAGTGAGCAGCGAGCAGTAAGCAGTAAGCAGTAAAGGCAAAACCAATGGCAAAGATAAAAGGGAACCATTTTGATTTTACTGCTCACTGCTCACTGCTCACTGCTCACTTACTAATGGAGCTTAAATGACCATCCTCGAATCAGCCCAGCGCCAGGCCGTGCTCGCCGAGGCCGAGTCCTGGATCGGCACGCCCTTCCATCACCAGGGCCGCGTCAAGGGGAGCCAGGGCGGCGTGGATTGCGCCATGCTGCTCCTGGAGGTTTTCCTGGCCGCGGGGGTCATTGATTTAAAAGTTGTCAGTTCCCAGTTGCCAGTTGCCAGTAAAGGCAACGGCAAGAAACTGGGAACTGGGAACTGGAAACTGGAAACTCTGAACTACTCCCAGCAATGGCACCTCCACCGGGCAGAGGAGAAATATCTGGAGATGATCCGGGCTCTCGGCGGACGGGAGATCTCCAATCCCCTGCACGGCGATATCGCGGTCTGGAAGATCGGCCGGGCCTTTTCCCATGCTGCCATCGTGCTCCTCTGGCCCTGCATCATCCACGCCGCGGCCGCACCGGTCAGCGCCTGTATCCTGGACAATGCGCTCTTGTCGGCCCTGAATTTGGGCCGATACCCGGTGAAGTTCTTCACCGCATGGCCAGAAGAAGTTCAAGGTTCAAAGTTCAAAGTTAGAAAACCGCCTTTGATCTTGCTTTGACTTCAACCAGGTTGCCTTCGACTTTAACTTTGAACTTTGAACTAATCACCGAGAACCGGAAACCATAATTATGTCGGGACTGATGGGCGACTCCGCCGCGGGCACCAGCGGCCGCTCCCTTGCCAAAACCAGCACCCTCCAGGCCTCCTACCGGGTCACCACCTCGGTGGAGGGCCTGGCCATCCCCATCCTCTATGGCCGCAACCGCCTCCAACCCAACATCTTCTTCACCTGGGGCTGGACGCCGGTGGCCCAGGCGGCCCCTTCCCAGAGCATGGGCAAAGGCGGGGGCGCGCCCTCCGGGGGCACCCAATATGTCTATGTCATCTGGACCCTTTTCGGCCTCTGCGAAGGGCCGGTCAGCGCCATCGGCCGCTATTGGGTCGACAAGGGCAGAGCGTACCAGTTCAACGCCTCCTACCTTGCCAGCGGGGCCCGGCCCCAACCCCCGGTCCCCGAGCTCCTGAGCGGGGCCCCGGCCCAGACCCTGGGCTATTACGGCACCGCCTTTATGCATGCCTACATTGATCTGGGCAGCGGCAACTCCATGCCCAACTTCTCCTGGGAGTGCTACGGGCCGCTCCCCTATACCATTCCCCATACGGTGGCCGGCGAATCCTATGCCCTGCCAGCCGCAGTGACCATTACCGGGTATGATATCGTTGCCCCTCCTGGCGGCTATGTCCTTAGTGAAACAAATGATGGAGGGCTTCCTCCCTTTATCACCATCACCTATATCCCTTCGGCGGCTTTCCAATACGTCCCCAACTGTCTGGGGACCTGCACCGAGGAGTATACCCTTCCCGACGACAACCCCCTAACCGTGGTCAACTACGACCTGTGGGAGGGCCCCGTCAGCGTCACCCTGGCCGGCGTCCCCCTCACCCTGATCCCGTATTCGCAGCCCAACCCCATTTATCCCCCGGCCGTCGGCCAGGGGGAATACACCTGCTTCAACGGCACCTACTGGTTTAGTCCCCTCGACCAGAGCGCCTCGCCGGGGGACCTGGTCATCACCTATAACTACGCCATGCCCGTCGGCGCCACCATCTCCCCCAGCGGCAACGTCTGGGTGTCCGATGGCGGCGTCACCTATGCCAACGGAACTCCCCTCACCAAGGCTACCGGCACCCCCAGCGCCCCCGGCACCGCCGGTCAATATTGGGTCGTCAATGGGGTTTACACCTTTTCGCTCCTGGACTATGGCAAGACCGTCCTGATTAATTACACCTACAACACCTTGTTGGACTCCAACCCGGCCGATTTCCTCCCTGACCTGCTCACCAACTCCGATTACGGCGCCGGCTTCGACCCCGCCAAGATCGGCGATCTGAGCCAGTTTTCCGCCTACTGCCTGGCCAATGATTTCCTCTTATCTCCCGTTTTCGACGAGCAGCAGGAGGCCCGGGAGCAGATCGCCGATATCCTCAAACTCCTCAACACCCAGGTCGTCTGGTGCGAAGACCAGCTCAAATTCATTCCTATGGGGGACCAGGTCGTCACCAGCGCCAGGACCGGCGTCACCTTCACCCCGGACCTCACCCCGGTCCTCGACCTCACTGAAGACGATTTCCTAAGCGACGACAACAACGACCCCATCCAGATCACCCGCAACCCCCAGGCCGACTCCTATAACCAGGTACAGTTGGAATACCTGGACCGCTACGCCGACTACAATACCACCATCGTCACCGCCAACAATCAGGCGGCCCAGGACGTTTATGGCCTGCGGCCGGCCGACATCGTTATGGCCCATGCCATCGTCGATCCGGACGTGGCCCTCCTGGTGGCCGCCAATATTCTGCAATATTGCCTCTATGCCCGGAACACTTACCAGTTCAAGCTGGGGGTCATCGCCAATATCTTAGAGCCCGGCGACTGGATCACCCTCACCAGCCCCCGCCTCGGCCTGAATCAAATGCCCGTGCGTGTCACCGAGATCTCCGAGGATGACCAGATGACCTCCACGGTCACGGCGCTGGAATGGCCCATCGGCACGGCCCAGGCCCCCACCTTCCCCAGCCAGGCCCGGAACCCCCTGGTCATTAATTACAACGCCGCCCCGGGGGACTGCAACCCGCCAGTCATCCTGGAGCCGCCCCTGGGCCTGAGCCCCATTCTTTCGGTCTGGATGGCGGTGAGCGGGGGCCCCAACTGGGGCGGCTGCCAGGTCTGGGTATCGCTTGACAACACTACCTATCAGCAGGCGGGCGTCGTCGCCTCCCCGGCCCGGACCGGCTCGCTTATTAACCCGCTCCTCGCCTCGCCGGATCCCGATACCACCGATGTCCTGGCGGTGGACCTGACTGAGTCCCAGGGCGTGCTGCGCTCCGCCTCCCTGGTGGAGGCGAACGCCCTGGTGACCCTGTGCTACCTGGCCGGGGCTGGGGGCAACCCCCCGGAATACGTCGTCTATGAGAATGCCCAGCTCGTCAGCACCTATAAATACAACCTCAGTTATTTGCGCCGGGGCTGCTATGGGTATGGCGCCGCCGGCGGGACGGCCCACGCGGCCGGCGAGCGCTTCGCCCGCCTGGACGGCGCCGTCTTTAAGCTCCCCTTCAACATCAACCAGATCGGCCAGACCCTCTATCTCAAATTCCTCTCTTACAATCAGGTGGGCGCCGCGGGACAATCTTTGGTCGAGGTGGAACCTTACATCTACACGATCGCCGGGAGCGCCCTCACCTCGCCGCTTCCGAATATCACCGGTCTGATATCGATGTACCAAAGTAACCAGCTCTATCTCGAATGGAACGCCATCGCCCCCTCCCAGGACCCCCGCTACACCGGAATCAATTACGAGATCCGCATGGGCGCCAGTTGGGCCACCGCCCAGGTCCTGGGCTGGGTGAGCGATCCCGAGTTCCCGGTAAGCCAAACCGGGACCTATTGGGTAGCGGCCCATTATTCCGTTAATGGCGTTACCCTGGCTTATTCCGCCGACCCCTCCGATATCCTGGTGGAAGGCATTCCTCTCCCTTTGAATACTTTGGTAAGCGAGGACGAATTTGCCGAAGGCTGGCCCGGCACGCTTACGGACCTCCAGATGAGCGGCGCCGACTTGGCGCTGGGTGTCGGGCAGACCTCCGGCTATTACACCATCCCCGCCGGCGAGATTCCGAATCTGGGCGGGGCCCAATCGGCCATCCTCAGCGGCGCCCTCAGCTTCACCAACGTGGCGCCCGGCGCCTCTTTCGACGCCGCCCCCGACGTGGATGCCGTCCCGGACGTGGATCAATATGGCGCGGCCCCGGGCGGAGATTTTGATTCGGTGCCCGACGTGGACGCCCTCCCCGACTTCGATGTGGCCGGGGGCACGCTGGCCCAAACTGCCCATATCCAGGTGCAGTTCTCCCAGGACGGCGCCACCTGGGGAGCCTGGCAGGATTTTATCCCCGGGACCTACGTTTTTTGGAAGGTGAATTTCCGGCTGGCCCTGACCCAGGGAGTCCAGGGCGGCGTCACCGTGAGCCCCCTGGTCACGGCCTTCACCTGGGGGGTGTCCATGCCGGACCGGATAATCCAGGTCGCCAGCGTCTCTTGCCCCGCCACGGGGCTGGCCATTACTTTCACTCCGGCCTTCCAGACCGCCCCGGCCATCGCGGTGACCGTGCTCAACGCCGAGGCCGGGGATGTGGTGACCTTCCCCACGGCCATCGGGCCGGCCGGGGGCACCATCATGATCATCAACGCCGGCGCCGGCGTGGTGCGGAATATCAGCTATATTGCGAAGGGATATTAATGTTCTCTAATCGGAGTATATCGGCGGCTAATATTTAACCGCAGATTAACGCCGATGAACACAGATAAAAAAGGAGGGAAAGCCATGAAAAAACTATCGATCTTCTTGCTTATTCTCTGCGCCCTCTGCGCCTCTGCGGTGAATTTTGCACTTGCCTCCCAAAACGCCCTGGTGGTTCCCGACGGCACCGGCGCCCAGGTGCGCGCCGGGTTCAACAATGCCATCGACTCCCTGAACACCGTCGAATCCGGACCTTCAGCGCCCACCACCACCGAGGCTTATATGCTGTGGTGCGACACCACCAACGGCCTTTTGAAGCAGCGAGATTCGACCAACAGCACCTGGATCGTACTGGGCACGCTGGGCGCCGCCCAAATGGGCCACGAGCCCGCCATTACCCCTGGCACCACCTCTCAATACTGGCGCGGCGACAAGACCTGGCAGACATTCCCTGCAATCGGCACGGGGGCCAATGACCTGGTTCAGCTTAACAACAGCGGCCAGCTTCCCGCGGTAAGTGGCGCGAACCTGACGAATTTGCCCTCTACCTCGATGCCCATCGCCCAATTAAGCGATACCAAGGCCAGCGGCATTGCCGGGGGCACCTTTACCTCCGGGTCTTGGCAGAACCGCACCATTAACACCATAATGTATGATCCCAGCGGCATAGTAACCCTGATCGGGGATAATGTAAGTTGGTCCCTCCCGGCGGGAACCTACCGCTTCCAGATCAGCGCCCCCGCTTATGCCGTCAATGGCCATCAGATCCAGCTTTATAATGTCACCACTTCCTCTATCTCCTTGCTGGGCACCAGCGAATTTGATGTTTACAGCACAGCCGAGCAAACCAGATCATTCATAGACGGAGTGGTGGCCATCACCGGTACCACCACCTTTGAAGTTCAGCACAGGTGCGTCTCCACCCAAACAACCTATGGATTTGGATACCCTTGCGGCTTCGGCAACAGCGAAATTTATACCATCGTCACTATCACGAAATTGCAATAGGAGTGCAGGGGTTGGGGGCACCACTTCGGCACCGCCAACCCGCCTTACCTGCTGGTTAATTACATCATCTAGCACAGGTTTTAAATCTGTGCTACTGAGCCACCAATTCCTTATGGTTTTGATTTTCCCTTAATATAGCGGTAGCCGCTATCGACCGAAAACTCAAATAGGAGCCGGTTGGTCGATAACCACGGTCGATACTATGCCTGGTAGCCGCAGGCTTGAGCCCTGGTTCTTGCTTCATCAATGTTTGGGTGGGCACTGCCGACCAATTCCTTATTAAGGAGTCCGATATGAATATCTGGCAAAAAATCTGGGCCGATCCCAAGACCACCATCCCCGGGATCATCGCCGCCGGCATGAGCATCCTGGTAGCCTTTGGCATTATCACCCCGGCTGAGTCCAGCCCCCTGCAAACGGCCTTGACCGCCACCCTCGGCGGCATCGTCGCCCTGCTGGGCATCTTCAGCAACTGGCCGCAGGTGTAGGTTGGTGGCACAGGTTTAAAACCTGTGCTACTAGCACACCAATTCCTTATGGCTTTGATTTTATGCCTTTTAATCTCCTCCACCTGAGAGGGGGCGACACCGGGAGGGGGTGGCACTAATGGTCACCGGCGCTGATATACTTGAGAAGGCTAAAACCCGCCTGGGCGATAGCTACAGATTCGGGGCGCTTACTCCGGTAGGCGCTCCGGACCCCCGGGTCTTCGATTGCTCCAAACTCTCTTCCTGGGCCGTCTATCAGGCGGCGCAGATAATTTATGGCGCCGACCGCGACGACGGGAATCCCCTCGAAGTTTACGGAGGCACCATCTATTGGAAGCGGGACGCCCGCAGCGTCGGAAACATCATCTTCCTGGAAGAAGCTGCCGCCTTGCCCGGGGCCGCGGTCCTGAGGCTGGCCACCGCATCCCGGTGCGGCCATATCGTCCTCTCAGACGGCCTGGGAGGGACCGTGGAGGCCCATCCGACCGCGGCCGGGGTCATCGCTTCCACCCTTCACGGCCGCCGCTGGGATCTGGGTATTCTGGTCCCCGGCATTGAATACCAGAGGCAGCAGGAGCCAATCCCGATTACGCCCCCAACCGGACCCATTTATCGCCTCACCTATCCCCGGATACGCGGCCCGATGGTGAGGCGCCTCCAGGAGGCCCTTTTAAAGTGGCACAGGCCTCCGACCTGTGGGTCTTTGGAGGCGGATGGAGTTTATGGACCCGAGACGGAGCTTGCCGTGGCCGCGTTTCAACGTTCCCAGGATTCACTGGTGCCCGATGGTGAGGCCGGCCCGGCCACGCTTAAGGCCCTCGGCATCATTTGAGGTAGGGTGGGCACTGCCCACCAGTCAGTTAATGTGATGTAGGGGCGTCGTGGGGGCGGGTTTTAAACCCGCCCCTACCAGCCGTCCCAGGGCGGAGAAACCCCGCCCCTACAGGAGACCGCCATGAAGAAGACCATCCTGCTTCTGCTCGCTGCCGGCTGCTTCCTGCTGGCCTTAGCCGCCTATGGCGGCCAATGGACCGCCAACGGCTATTTTTATAAACCGGGGCTGGGGGCCTCAGGGCAGACGGAATCTAACCTGTTCAACCAGGGCCTCGACCAGGCCGATGCCCAGCTGGCTTCCCAGGCCTCCCAGGCTAAGATCTCGGCCACCCTGCCCCTCACCTATAATTCCACCACCGGCGTGTTGGCCATCCCCCAGGCCAGCGCCCTCGTCAACGGCTACCTGGCCTCCGGCGACTGGAGCGCCTTCAATGCCAAGCAGCCGGCCATCTCCCTGGGGACCACCTCCCAATACTGGCGGGGCGACAAGACCTGGCAGACGCTCAACCCCGCGGCTGTGGGCGCAGCCCCGGCAACCTCCGGTACGGCTATTTTGAAAGGAAACAATAGCGGAGGATTCGCCAACGCAGCCGCTGGCGCTGACTATCAATCTCCTCTGACCTTCTCCCGGAGCATTACCAATTCCAGCGGAACCGTGACTTTGTCCGGGGATTCCTCTTCGCCCGGTAACTCCATGTTGTATGGGACCAATGGGGCTGGGGTTAAGGGCTGGTACTCCCAACCCGGCGGGGGGAGCGGGATGACCTATCCCGGCGCCGGGGTCCCTCTTTGCACCGGATCGGCCTGGGGAACCTCCTACGCGGTGGGGACTTCCGCTAATGATCTGGTTCGGCTCAACGCCAGCGGCCAGCTTCCCGCGGTCAGCGGGGCAAATTTAACCAACCTGACCGCGGCAATGGTGGGCGCCGCCCCGGCAACCTCCGGCACCTCTATTCTCAAGGGCAATGGAAGTGGTGGCACAACCGCGGCAGTTTCTAATACCGATTATGCTGCGGTTAGGGATAACGGAGATCCCACCTATGTTTGGAATGGCAACTATCTCCTTTCCCGCATCTCGGATATCTGGTCATCCATTACCGGCAACTTAATCGTTTGGGGAAGTAATGTTTATGGCACCAATTTAGCTACCGTTGTTTCCACTATAGGCAGTTCAACCCCGGCCAATCTTATCGTTCCTCCAGGAACCTTTGCGATTTCCGCCAATGTAATCATTACCCCAAATATCCGCCTCCTTCCGCAAAACGGCGCCAATATCAGCGTGCCCACCGGCGACACTCTGACCATTAACGGCCCTTTTGAGGCTGGCCCCTATCAGGTTTTTTCCTGCGCCGGGACCGGCAAAGTAATATTCGGGAATAATGTAGCGGAGGGTTATGCCGAATGGTGGGGCGCTAAAGGCGACGGTTCTACGGACGACACCGCCGCTTGGACTGCTGCCCTCGCTTCCGGCGCTGGCCGGGTCAGGGCAATCCCCGGCCGGAACTATTTTCTCAACGCTGCGCTTCCAGTGCTATCCAATACTGAGTTCGTCGCCACCGGGGCGACCTTCACCAAAGGAACCAACGACACCCAGATTCTCACCCTCACCGGCAGCACCACGGCCACCAGCACCACGCTGACTTCCAACGGCGCCCTCTGGGCCAGTTCCATCTCCGTCACCAGCGCCACCGGGTTTAACCCCGGCGATTATGTCCTGATCTATGACAATACCTATGCGTGGGGAAGTGGGCCTTTGGTCGCCCGCAACCAGGAAATTAACCGGGTTCTCTCCACCTCCACCGGAACCATCAACCTGGGCAACGCCCTGATAGGCAGCTATGCCACCGCCAGCACTGCCACGGTGGTAAAACTGGCCCCCATTCACGATACCCGAATCCAGGGCGGCACTTACATCAACCCTGCCGGTAACAGCGGCGGCAATATCGGACTTACTCTTTGTTTTAATGTTCAGGTAAACGATGTTACCTGCATTGGACCAAATGATTATTATGGATTAAATGTCAGCCAATGCGCCTATGTGGATATTAACCGGATCACTATAAAAGATGGGCAGATCTTGGCTACAGTTGGATATGGAGTAGCTTTTGATGATTGCCACAACTGTTCTCTGAAAAATAGTTATACGGAGAACATTAGGGAAAACAGTTGCACTAATTTTTCTCGGTATATTCTATTTGAAAACAATACAGATAGAAATGCCTATGACGATTCTTTTAACTCACATGGAACTGGCAACCACCACATCTGGTTTGCAAATAATACCTCTATCAATTCTCGGGGTGGAGGTTTACTACAAGGCTATAGTAGTTGCCCCGGAGCTGATTCAGACATATATTTCATCAATAATAAGATCATCAACTGTGGCGCTTATCCTTATGCTGTTGGCACTAACTCTTCTCAAATTGCTAACCGGGTATTTATCAAGGGAGGTTCAATTTATGGTTGTGGCTACAGCACCAGCGCCCAGCCTATCTATGCCGGCTATGTCAACGATCTGGAGATTTCCGGGGTAAGTATAAACGGGGTTACCAATAATGCGTCTGCTGGAATATTACTGGTTGCTGTCACCAAGGGAAGGGTACTGAATAATCTAATCGAGAACTTTCCTAATGGTTATGGGATTGAATTTCAAACCTCTTGCTCTGATCTTGAGATTCGAGGCAACAAATTCGAGTCGGTATCTTCTTATCAAATCTATGACAATGGATTTACTGGCACAAACATAAGGATTCTGGATAACAATTCTGCGGACAGCACTTATGTTTCGATTGCCGCCGCCGATATTCAAAGCAGAAATTCTTGGAATCCGCTACCCAATATAACAACTGCGCTTACCCCTGGTTCCACCGTGGCTATTACTGCTACTGCCGGTGACGTCTACACACTCACCCCAGGCCAAGCAGAATCCATCACCGTCTCGGCAGGTACGGAGGGGCAAGACTTATACCTTAAAATTCTGACTTCAGGGACTTCCAGCTACACCCTGACATTCGGCACCGGCTTCCACTCTGCCGGAACCTTGGCTACCGGAACCAGTTCAGGTGCGGTTTTTATGATGCACTTTAAAAACATTGGCGGAACCTTTTGTGAGGTCAGCCGCACCGGGGCGATGTAGGTTTTGATTTTACTGATCACTGACCACTGATCACTGATTACTTTGGGGCTTTCCAATGTCGGGCCTAATGGGCGACTCCTCCGCTGGCACCTCCGGCCGCTCCCTTGCCAAAACCAGCACCCTCCAGGCCTCCTACCGGGTCACCACCTCAGTGCAGGGCCTGGCGATCCCCATTCTCTATGGCTGCAAGCGCCTGCAACCCAACATCTTCTTCACCTGGGGCTGGGCGTGGCCCAGCCGTCCCCTCCAAGAGCAGGGGAAAGGCGGCGGCCGGCTACCTGGCCGGCGGCTATCGCAATCCTCGCCCCGCTCCAGTTCCACCGGTCACCGGCGCCGACCCGGGGAATGAAGAAGCGGCCCGAGGCCGCGGCGCCACCGGCGCCGCCCTGGGCGCCACCGGACCCGGAGTCCCTCGAGCTTGCTGCCGGATCTGTCGTCGCATCATGGGGGTCAGGGCATGCTCCGATTGCGGGGGCAGGGTCATGCCCTTGGGCAGGGTCGAAGCCTTGCTCCCAAACGCACCTATTCTCGACGCCCGCTGTCGTCCCGGCGCCGTCAAGATTTCGGGAACCTCTTTGGCGACCCGGGGGATCTCCCTGGTGGCTTTGGGGAGATTCGCCGGCGGCACCACCCCAGGGCGAACCAACTGTCCCTGGACTGCGGCCGGATCTGTCACCCGGGTAACTTGAGATCCCGTGCCCCCAAGCACCGCCGCGGGGATGGCAGCCCGGATAAAGGGCTGCTTGGACGTCACCGCCACGGGGGGGAGTACGTTTCGCAACCGGGTGAGGTTGACGTTTTCGGCAAAGTTGCGGAGGGTGGCGATATTAATATTGGTCACCCGAGCGACGAAGGAGAAGGGCGGTCCGAAGGCGAAGAAGGCCCGGGGGGCAAAGACGGGATAGACAA
>Ga0187856_1003459_pt1 | contig 11023 bp, 9 predicted proteins | sample June2016WEW_8_40_FD_132443 | JGI IMG/M metagenome (GOLD analysis project Ga0187856, IMG submission 132443) | Peatland microbial communities from SPRUCE experiment site at the Marcell Experimental Forest, Minnesota, USA - June2016WEW_8_40 | ecosystem: Environmental > Terrestrial > Soil > Wetlands...
GGGACTCGAACCCCCAACCCTCAGATCCGAAGTCTGATGCTCTATCCAGTTGAGCTACGGGGCCAAGCTTGACGACTTAAGCCTTCTTTGCTGCCCTTCTTCTTGCGGCCCACCTTTTTTTCATCATCTCCGAAATACGCTTCCGTCCCGCGGCGCTCATTACACCGCGTTTGCGCCTCTTCCGAACGGCCGGTGCCGCCGATTGGGGAGATTGTGAACGAGCGCCGGAGCCACTCAATGCCTCAAGCGCGGCAATGGCCCGGTCAATTCGTACCTTTTCAGCTCGTAGATCCCTTATCAGTCTTGCCGTATCCATCTTGTCATTTCCTTTCTACACCGCGAAACAAGATACCTTGCCGACAACCTAGAAATCCAGCTTTAAAATGTGTTCTTGAACGTACTTTCTTACTTTGCTCGTACCATGCGAATCTCAAGCCCTGTCGCCGGGGCTTATAAAGTCCCCGTTGTGGCAGTCTCATTCGGCGCTTCAGCCCCGATTGCCCGGTTCGATTCGCCATCCGCCGTGGCAATCAGGTCTTTCGGCACCAGTAGGATCAACGGCAAGATCAGCGCGTACACAACGGTCGTCGCAATTACACAGTAGAGGAATCCATTGCGGGGGCTGCTGTTATAGATACTTGAGCCCAACAGGTCGCCGCCACGCGCGGAGAGCGCAAAGACTCCCTCAACCAGCATCATTAAGGTTCCTTGCAGGCCGGCCGGACAGGACCTTATCGCAAGATCAAAGTACGCCGCCGTTGCAATACCGCCCATCAACCCTATGGGCACCGCTAGTAGCAGCGCGAGGTTACCGGAGTGAATGAACGCCAGCGGAATCATCTGCGGCACCGCGATGATCGTTCCCCACCACAGCAGCTTATTCAGCGGCAACTTTTTGCAAAGAACGCCGTAGAGCAGAAATGTCGGGATGAACGAGACCGCGAATATGCCGTTATAGTACGAGTAAACGGCATCCGACGCATGCAGCTTATTTGTCAGATAGAACTGCAGCGGGGTTGCTGCCCCCGGCGCAAAGTTCCATAGGAAACAGATAAGAACCGCTGGATAAATCGCCCGGTGTTTCAGCAGCCGCTTGACATCCCCCAGGAAATCCAGTCCTCGCGCCTGCGGCTTGTCATAGGTATTACGGAAGACAGAATAGGGTTTCCAGAAGCCCAAGAGCGCTATGAACAAAGTAAGTACCGCTACCAATGAAAAAGTCGCTCTCGGCGGCACATGTTCGGATATGTACCCGGAAGCGAATGCCCCCATAATGACAGGGACAGAGCTGACCACATTCCATAGCGTGCTCAGGCGGCCGGACATAAGTTTCTCTTGGCCGATTAAGGCGATCAAGCCCTGATAGGCTGCCGAGGTGAACCGCGACGCCAGCATCACCAGCAACATCCCGATGAGCAGTCCCTGGTACGAGAGGCGGGAGACAGCCATCCCGAAGAACGCAATTGCGGTTAGCGGAGCGAAAATCAAAAAGAAGCCGCGGTCCCGCAACCCCAGCGGGTTCCACAGATCCCGCATCAGGCCAAAGACGAACGCAAAATACACCGGAATGCCCGTAACCAGCCGGAATGCTGAAACTTGTGTCGCCGTTGCATGCAACTGGTTTTTCAGCATGTACGAGGTCTGGATGTCAACCAGATAGCCGCCGGGCGTGGCGAAATACACGAACAACGTCAACCAGCCGAAGTAAATGAAAGTCTGGCCGGTGCCCGCGGAATCGTTATGAGCGACAGTATTTATGTATTGTCTCCTCACCTTGTAATCACAACAGGCGCCCGGCGAGCGCTACAGCGGCCACGTTCGAATCACAGCCGGCAGTCGTTCATTTTGCCGGCGCCGTAATTCTCTTCACGTTCTTGACCAGGAAAAGATACGAACAGGCGCCCACCAGTGCGCAGGAGCCGACAAACACAAGCGCCGGTTCGAAATTTCCTCCTCTCACCAGGTAACCGATGATGAGGGGCACCTTGGACTAACGCAGAAAGGTTGAATCTTGGCGATCTTCATACGAGACCTCGACACGCTTTCAGCAAGGTTTCGAGACTGAATTCCGTTTGAATCTCAGCCAGTGGACATTGTACCTGAGCTATGCGCAGCGTTTGAGCTGAGGGAAAAGCACTGAAGGAAAGACTCATTGGCGATCGCTGGAAATCTTTTCGTAGAACAGACAGCCGCGAAGTAGCGGCTTCGCGATAGGTCGTGCCATAAAGCTCCACCAGCAGAGAGAATTCCTCTAGAATAAACGGACACTCACGGCAAAGGAGCCTGCATGGCATTCACGGTGAACCAAGGAGCGAAGATTTACTGGGACGAGGTCGGGGAGGGAACCGCTGTCTTGCTCATCACGGGGCTGGGGTTTCCGTCCGGCGCGTGGCACCGCACCCGGCCAGCTCTATCGAAAAAATACCGGACCATTGTTCTGGACAACCGTGGTGTCGGCCGGAGCGATAAGCCTGCAGGTCCCTATTCAATTGCCTTGATGGCATCAGATGCGGCAGCCGTGCTCGATGCCGCAGGCGTGGAAAGCGTACATGTATTCGGCATCTCCATGGGAGGCATGATCGCGCCGGAGCTCGCGCTGCAATATCCGAAGCGCGTGCGTTCGTTGATTCTCGGCTGCACGGCGGCGGGCGGTCCACAGGCGGTGCGATCCGAACCGGAGGCTACCCAGATGCTCATGGCGCGAAGTAACATGGCTCCCGAGGAAGCCGCCCGAGCAGCACTGCCGTTTATCTATCACCCGGCCACTCCGCAAAAGCTGATCGAGGAGGACCTGGAAATACGCAAGCCGTGGTTTCCCAGCCAGGAAGCATACAAGGCACAATTGCAGGGAATCCTTGCATGGGAGTCCTACAGCCGCCTGCCGCAGATCCATTCGCCCACACTGGTGATTCATGGCGAGTCCGACCGGCTGGTACCGGCAGGCAACGGAAAACTTATTGCGGAGAAGATTCCCGGCGCAAAGCTGGTCGTCCTGCCGCACGCCAGCCACATCTTTACCACCGACCAGCCAGAAGAAGCACACCGGGCGATCCTGGAGTTCCTGGCAAGTCAACCTACGGCGTAGCGGCGCTCAACAATCCCCGCGGTGCTTACGGTGTGATTTCCCTCGCGGTGATCTCGTACTTAAAGCTGTCCGGATCGAGGCTGTCGAGCCGGCCGTCGACCGTTTCCGCCTGCGGATACATGAAGAAACCAACCGGCGCGCCGATCGATCCGGGCAGGGCAACATCGTGGGCGAAGTTGAAAGCCATCCAGTTCATCTCCCAAGACCCGAATAGCCGTACGCGCGCCTTCTTCACCATGTCGTCGTCCAATGGACGATTTCCGGGAGGTTCCTCAAGCACCACCTTGCGCACGTCGGCCGGATCAACAGGGACCCAGCCGTGCCCGCTGAGGTACACCTCAGCACGGCAGTGCTGTGCTTTCGTCACGTTCTCCGACGAAACTCCGAGGCTCTTGTATCCCAGCTCCGACTTCGCAACGCGGATGCCATACACGTCGCGCGCTGGAAGTCCCGCCGCGCGCGCCAGGCCAACGTAGAGGGCATTGAGATCGACGCACTTGCCGCCCAGATCCCCGGACTCCAGCATGCCGCGGATGTTGCCAACGCCGCAACCGCGCGTCTTCGGATTCCGAAACGTGTTGTCGACGATCCAGGCGTAGATGGCGCGCGCTTTCTCGACATCCGTCTTCGCCCCTTTCGTGATCTCCGTCGCTGTCGCTCTCACGATGCCATCGGTCGGCAGGAGCTTTGTCGACCGCAGAAAATGCTCCAACTCCGCGCGCTCCGTTTTCGGCGGGTGGCCGGGCGTGGAGAGATCGACCGTATAATTATTTGTCGCGATACGGCTTGTTACCGTGAGGACCGGCCTCACGCCGGCCGGAAATTTCGCCGCGATGATTCCGAGCGCGTCAGCTTCGCTTTCGACAATCTCCGCCGTACCGCCCTCCGCGCTAAAGCGATTAGCGAGCGTCTTCTGGTAGGGCGTCTTACCGATAAGCGCTGCCGGCAGCCATACGCGGGTCATTCCGGAAGGTTTTAGAACTTCGACACGCGTCGTCACTTCAAACGTGCGCCAACTTCCAGACGATGAGTCGTGTGCGAACAGGCGCCCCGTGTCCGGCAGGGCGAGACTGGCGGACGCAATGCCCGCGTAGCGCAGAAAATTGCGACGGTTCATAGGCTTATCCCTTCGGCTAGCGGCATTTTTAGCGATTCAGTCGGTACGCAAACGTATAGCCGGGTTTGGAGTACAGCGGCCTTCCGCTTCGTGCAGCGTGTCTCCACCGTATACTGGGTCTGCTATGGAACGCACCAACGATCGCCAGTCCATGTCCCTTGTTTGGATGCTGATTGCCGCAGCCGTGTTCGCAACCGTCGTTGCCCCCGCCCGGAGCGCCGGCCAATCACCCGCCACTTCGGAGTTGCTGCCGGGCAGCGCGGAGTTGATTCAACCTCGGGAGTTGTCGAAAGCCCTGCAATCCGGTTCCGCGAAGCCCACCGTGCTCTACGTCGGTCCGCGTTTCCTTTATGCGCAAGCACACATCCGCGGCGCCGAGTTCATAGGGCCGGCATCCGATCCGCATTCGCTTGATAACCTGCGGAAGCGCGTCACGGCTCTGCCCAGGAATTCGTCCATCGTTCTCTACTGCGGATGTTGCCCCTGGGACCACTGCCCGAATATTCGCCCAGCGTATAAAGAACTCCAGAAGACGGGATTTACTGCCGTGAAGGTGCTGTATCTCGCGAACAGCTTCGGAACCGACTGGGTGGAGAGGGGCTATCCCGTCGAGAAAGGCCAGTAGCGTGCGATGAAAAAAATCGCGGTTGTCATGGTCGCCATTGGGCTGGCCGTTGGCGTTTATTACGGCACGCACAATCGCACCGCAAAACGGGCGCGTGACCAGGACACGAGTTCATCCACGTCGCCGGCCCCGGCGCTCACCTTGGTAGACCTTGGCGGCAACAAGATCGACACGTCCAGCTATGCGGGCAAGGTCGTGCTGATCAACTTCTGGGCAGCCTGGTGCACGCCCTGCGCGGAGGAGATTCCACAGTTCATCGCTTTGCAGGACAAGTACCGCGCTCAGGGCCTTCAGGTGATTGGCATTTCAATGGAGGACAGAGACAGCGCGCTGCGCGCCTTCTACCGAAAATACAAAATGAATTATCCGGTGGTCGCCGGCAGCGAGAAAATTGCAGAGGCCTACGGCGGTATTCTCGGATTGCCGACCAGTTTCCTGATCGGCCGCGATGGCCGCATTCGCGCGAAATACCCCGGGCTGGCGGATTTCACCAAACTTGAGCAGGAGATCATTGCCCTCCTGCGGTAGCGCGCCCCGCCCGACTCTTTTCAGAGCGTACCTTCCGCGAATCCGGTCTATTTCGCCAAGAACGCAGCCAGGCGTTCAAGCCCAAGATGAAGCTTTTTGAGATCGGTTGCATAACACCAGCGCAACCATCCTTCGCCTTCTGGGCCAAAGGCTCTGCCGGGTGCCAGGCCAAGGCCTGCTTCTTCGACGAGCAGTTTCGCCAACTGCAACGAGTCTGCGTATCCCGCGATCCGCAGAAAGACATACATCGCCCCGTCCGATTCGGGGACCTCGATGCCGGGGAGCGCGCGCAGTCCGTCGATGAGATACTGTCTTGCCGCAATCAACTCCGATCGCAGGCGTGCCACATGTGGTTCGCCATATTGCAAGGCAGCGGTGGCGGCACGCTGCACAAACTCAGGAATGCAGGATGTGTTGTACTCAATGAGGCATGCCAGATTAGGCACGATGCTCGGCGGAACGACCATCCAACCCACGCGCCATCCGGTCATGCGCCACGCTTTTGAGAAGCTGTTGACCCCGATCACCCGGTCATCTTCCTCTGCAAGCGTCAGGAAGGAAGGTGCTGCGCGGAGCCCATCGCGATAGATCAGGCGCTCGTATACGTCATCGGCCAGAATCCAGATTCCATGACGGCGGCAGTGCTCGAAGAGGATGCGTTGTTCGTCGCGGCTGATCGTCCACCCGGTTGGGTTGTTGGGTGAATTCACATAGAGCATGCGCGTATTGGGACCGATCGCCGCCAGCACTTTCTCAAGCGGCAGCGTCCATCGTCCTTGGCGCACTTCCAAAGGGACGCAGGTGACCTCGGCGCTCAGTATCTTTGGCATCTCGACGAGGTTCGGCCAGAGCGGAGTTATCAGCACAACATGATCACCCGGTTCAAGGATGAGTTGGCCGGCCAGCATAAGAGCCGAATCGCCGGACGAGGTCATCGCGATGCGATCGGCACCGATGCGTGTCTGGTGTAGATCTGTCAGGTAAGCCGAAACCTGCTCGCGCAGATAGGCGCGGCCCAGGTTCTCGGTATAGAAAGTCTCGCCCTTCTGGAGAGAAGCAGTAGCAGCCTCGCGGATAAAGGCGGGCGTCGGCTGGTCGGATTCTCCGAACCAGAAAGGCAGGATGTCTTTGCGACTCATGGCGGCATTGGCGACTTCGCGAATCAGCGACGCGGAGAGTGCCTGTATACGAGGACGCGCGGTGGGCTGACTCCGCCGAAGTAAAGCACCGGTTTCTTTAAGCAATGGATGGCCTCTTGACGGCATATTATAAGTTGACATATCAATCTGCCAATCTGCATTAAGGTCGGCTGGTTGAGACAAATCCCCCCATGCGCCAATTGGAACATTTTGGAACATGATTGTGATTTAGAGGGATTGTAAGCGCTTGAAAAGATGGTGGCCAGGGACGGTTTTGGACAGAATTACGCTCCTTGTGCAGTGACACTTGCAACGATCCTGACCCCCTGGTCCCGAACTGACAATGTTGTTTAGAATCAATAAATTCCGAGTATTAACCGCGATGCTTCAATCGCGTAAGTTCTTCGGGCGAGCAAACAGTCTAGGAGCTTGGGAGATTGCGCGCCGTAGTGTGTACCCGATCGCTTCAAGCCGGCTGGGTAGTCATGAAGCAGTTGGGCTCCAATGCCACAAGAGCCAACACTAATTGCACAGAAGCACCACTCGCCCGACTGCTCTTCTGGAGGAGAGAGTATTCAAGGCACTGGCAGCATCCTCGAGCGGAAACGTTTGTCCGATCCGAGGACTTATGCGACCTAAGGCGCACAATCTCAGTAGCTCGTTGAGTACTTCGCGAAATCGCTGCCGTTCGCGTGCGCCGTAGAGCGGTCCCCAATTAACTCCAAGTATGGAGCAGTACTTATTAATCAGATAGTGTGCCGGAACGGAAGGGATCTCGCCTCCAACAAAGCCGACGATCAGAATTCGGCCTTTGCGCGAAATGCACCTAAGGCAAGACTGTTTGAAGTCAGACCCCACCGGATCGAAGATGACATCTGCTGCTTTGCCCTCGGTAAGCTCCAGCACACGTGACCGCAGGTCTTCTAGCTTGCTGTTAACAAGGTGGTGCGCGCCCGCATCTGCTGCGGCAGCTAGTTTATCAGCAGAGCTTGCAACAGCAATGACGGTTGCGCCAAGCGCGCGTCCAAGGTCGACGGCAGCTAGGCCGACACCGCTCCCGGCCCCGCGGACCAGGAGGACCTCTCCAGGCGCAAGCTGCGCCCGATCAACCAAGCCGTTAAACGCAGTGCCATATGCCATGCCGAGTGCTGCAGCTGATACGATACTTATCTGGTCCGGTAACTTTACAACCGCGGCGTCTGCCGCAACCGCCTGCTCTGCATAACCTCCCTGCTCCAGGATAGCTAGTACGCGATCGCCAGGTTTGACGGAGGTAACCCCGTTGCTGCACTCAACCACTTCTCCAGCCACTTCGTTACCGGGAATAAACGGAAAGTCCGGTTTGGTTTCGTACTTTCCGGCAATCATCAAAATATCCTGGAATCCGACGCCAGCAGCGCTAACCTTGATACGGATATGCTTAGGCGGCAGAGGAGGTGCCAACACCTCCTCTACTTGTAAAATGGAGGGAGGGCCCCATTCGCGACATATCGCAGCTTTCATCAAAACTCCTGCGACGCAGGCGAAGGTCTGTACTCCGCCGTTTCAAAAGCTACACCGGTACCTTACTGCCCCGCTTCCGGAAGAACTCCTCCATCATTCGCGCTGGTTCTCCCGAGGCATAAGATTCCGCTTGGATCCGCTTACCGGCCTCGATTGCGCTCTGGAATGACGCTTCAGTCATCTCGCGAAAACGCTGCTTGTCGAGGCGCATGGCAACCGGAGGTTTTGTCGCAAGTTCCTCGGCAACTTCCATTGCCTTCGAAAAGACCTGGTCCTCAGGAACGAGGTGGTGCACAAGCCCGATACGATAACACTCCTCGCCGTCCATTAGCCGGCCGGTAAGCGTCAACTCAATCGTTCGCGACATGCCCAGCATTTCGTTCATAATCCAAGGGCCCGTCGTGCTAGCAATACCCGACTTAATTTCAGGTTGCCCCATACGCACTCCCGGATGAGCAACACGCACATCGCCAAGCAGCGCCACTTGAAACGCCGAGCCCGCAGCCGTGCCGTTGAGAGCCATCACGAGTGGCTTTGAGAGATTACGCAGTGCTTTGTAATAGTTTTCCCATTCGGCAATCCATTCGACGGCACGCGCGACATCGAAACCGTGTGCTTCAGCGAGGTCTTGCCCGGCGGAAAATGCACGTCCCGCGCCAGTCATAATAATGGCAGCTACAGCAGTATCGCCGTCAAGTTGTTTAAGCGCGTCCACTATCTCATTACGCATCTCAGCGTTCCATGCGTTTAGCTTTTCCGGACGATTCAAAGTAAGAACGCCGACTCGTTTGATCTTTTCTACCAGAATGTGTTTAGCCATCAGGACTCTCCTTACCTCTATATTCAGTATTAATTGTCGATTCTCTGTTCGTGCTTACAAAGGTTATTGACGCAACCTGCAGCCCGATCTGAAACAAAGTGACACGCAGCCAGCCAACTTCCAGTTCGGTTCTTCTCTGGCGCTGAGCGCCGCTTATCGAAGTGCTCCACCGGCGAGTACCGTCTTCCGTTTCTGTTCCTGCTCTGACTCGTATGACGCATAACGGACTGCGATAAAGCCAAGGGCGCTACATATCACCATATAGTAAGCTGGGGCAAGCGTATCGTGGAGCGCCGAGGTCATCCAAGCTACGGTCAGAGGAGCAGTCCCGCCAAATATGGTATTATGAATGGCATACGCCACTCCCATCCCCGTATTACGGGTGCCGGTCGGGAATTGCTCAGCCAGAACCACCTGGGCTACTCCCCCGAAGATACCCATCAGTATGGTAAAACACGAAAAAACTGCCAAAGCGATCCAGTAGTTTCCGGTATTGATCAGTCGAAAACCGGGATACGCAAGAATGGTCAGCCCTAATGTAGCAATTGAAAGAAGCGTTTTCTTATCGTACTTATCTGCGAGCCAACCGAAAAACGGGACCATGGCCGTATACAACAATGTCGCTACCATAGTCATTCTCATGGCACTACTGTAGGGAATTGACAACGCCGTTTTGAGGTGGACCGGCATGAACGTGTATAGGACGTAAAAAACAGAGTTCCAGATCATGCCGAAGCCAAATACGACTGCCATTCCTCTTTTGTCATACTTGATGCTATCGGTTAAAGGTTTTTCGGAAGTCTCCTTGGCCTCTTTCGCTTTCAAGAATTCCGGAGATTCTTGAACTTGTAGTCGAATGTAAAGACCTAGCACGGCAGTTAAAAAGGCAAGGAGGAAAGGAACGCGCCACCCCCATGATTGCAGCGCCGCAGGAGGAAAGATCATCGTAACTAGGCTGATGAAGCCGCTCCCAACGAAAAATCCCATGCCTGTACCGCAAGGCCGAAAACTGCTGATAAGAGCCCGATGCTTGGGTGGTGCTATCTCGTAAATGAATGCTGAAGCGGCACCCCACTCACCTCCCAAAGCAAGTCCCTGCACCAACCTGAGGAAGATCAATAGCACAGGAGCCAAAAGGCCGATACTTGCATAGGTTGGTATGATTCCAATCGCGCCTGTGCCCCCGCCCATCAGGAGAATTGAGAGTGCCAATGCTTTGTTGCGGCCATATTTATCTCCGTAAGGACCTATGATCATCGAGCCCACGGGTCTGATCAAGAAGCCAATCGCGAATACACCATAGGCCTGTAACAACGAAGTAATCGGGTTCGACTTCGGAAAGAATTGTGCCGCGATAAAAGGAGCAGCTAGGCCATAAATCGACCAGTCTATCCACTCCACTACGTTTCCAATAGAGCCTGCAAGGATAGCTTTTACAATACCCTTCGGCAGTGTCGATTGTGCTGTTTGTGCCATGACTGTTGCTCCTTAAGTAGCAGAACGTACTTCTTGCCAGCGCTTGTGGGCGAACGTGCTCGAATCTGTTGCTTCAAGTTCGGAGGAGCTGAAACTCCTCCGGTGTAGCAACCACATATCTTGAAGTCACGGACGAACCTACCTACCTTTCGCAGCTGCAGCAGCAACAATCAGTCGTCAAACGGGAAAGACGCTCTTTCTTAATACGCTGGCTCGGCGTCTTATCGAATGAATCGATGAAGGCGACGTATCGCGGGACTTGAAACTTGGGCATATGAGCTTCACACCACTCAATCAGGTCGGCGGGGTTGGGCTGAGGGCGACCGGGCGCTGTCTTGATGAAAATCTTCAAGTCATCCAACCCGATGTCTGTCTTAACACCGACGAGAGCGCTTTCCTCGACATCTGGATGCTTATTGATAACCCTTTCCACTTCCCACGCCGAAATGTTTTCACCGCCGCGGCGCACACAATCCTTGGTCCGACCCCGGAAGTATAGAAAGCCTTCTTCGTCCATAGAACCGAGGTCGCCCGTCCTGAACCAGCCGTCCTCGCCTATTGCTGCCCGCGTCGCTTCGGGATTGCGGAAATACTCCTTGATGATCAATCGAGGCTGCTTGCTCCGCACCTGTATCTCACCGAATACGTTAGGCGGTACGGGCACGCCGTTTTCGTCGGCAACCCGGACCTCGAAGAAATCAACGGGCTTGCCAATGGATCCCAGCTTGCA
>Ga0187856_1003464_pt1 | contig 11008 bp, 9 predicted proteins | sample June2016WEW_8_40_FD_132443 | JGI IMG/M metagenome (GOLD analysis project Ga0187856, IMG submission 132443) | Peatland microbial communities from SPRUCE experiment site at the Marcell Experimental Forest, Minnesota, USA - June2016WEW_8_40 | ecosystem: Environmental > Terrestrial > Soil > Wetlands...
CGGGGTCTCCCTCTCTCGAAGCTTTCGACAGCCACGAGAATGGCGAGGCCCCTTGCCGCGCCGGTGGATACCTATCGGAGCGCGGTCAGTTGTTCACGCGCCCCAGTTCGTTGAGAAGAGCCCGTTTGCGATTGCGAGCTGCGTCCAGGTTCGGCCCGCGTTTCGCGAGACGCTCACCTCGTTGGAAGTTGCCATGTAGTAGGTCGTGGGCGATGAAGCCGCCGGGGCCATCATGACGAGCGTCGGAATGCCCGACGCATCCGGGCTGCCCGGGATAAGCGCAGCACTGCGGCGCTGCCAGGTCCGGCCACCGCTCACTGAGAGGAAGAAGGCCTTCGGTTCGTGCATCATGCCAACGTCCTCGAGGCCACAGGTCGTGGCGAGCGTGTCGCCGGCTGTCGCCACCAAAGACGTGAACAATCCGTGGACACACGGCGGCATCTTCATCGTCCGCCACTGAGGCTGGCGAGTGCTGATCTCGTGGAGAGGGGTAGTCGCGGACGGTTGAAACGGCTGCAGGTAGACGAAGACCTCGCCTGACCTGAGCACCGCCAGAAGCGACCCCTGTGACCGGGGTGGTGGACGCAGAACGGGTTCCGGTTCCCGTTGCGTGCCTGTGGCCGAGAGGCGCCACACCCGGGCAGTGCTCCCCGACGATCTCACTGCCAGCGCTACGACGTTGCCGCCTTCGCTCGCCAACGACTCGACGGTACCCCCGAGCTCGACGATCTCCCACGAACGGCCCTGGTCCGCCGTAAACCCAAGGGTGCCGCTTGCGTCGAGCCATCCTCTCGCTCTTGACGAGAAGGCGAGGGTCGTGCCGTTGCTCAGTGCGCGGGGAAGCTGTGATCCCATGGTTCGCCAGGTACGCCCACCGTCACTTGAAACGACCAGCCAGGCTGGAAATGGCTCAACGTCACCAACGCCCGATCCGCCGGAGCAGTAGATCTCCGACGCGGTCACTCCGATGGTTGTCGTGCGGCTCAGGGCCTGCAACGAGGCGAGGTAGACCCCAGGGACCGCAATGCCGGGCCGCAACACGACTCTGCTGTTGCTGCAACGCGCGCCGGGTCGGGGCGGAGTCGTCCGGATCGCAACTGTTGTCGACGGCGGAATCGTCGAGGGCATAGCACGAGCCGTGGTCGTCGTGGTCGTCTTGGACCCACCTGGCGGAGCAATCGTGGTCAGCACCGACGGTGTCGGCTCGTTGTGACCTGTCGCCACCGAGCTTGTACAAGCTGCGAGCACCACGGTCATGGCCACGATCGTGCACGCGGCGAACCGCCGAGTTCGCATCGGCCTCATCGTGCCACGGTCCACGCACCGATGATCCCGCCTCCAGTCCCGCGACGTGCACCGGCGGGCGCGATCCGCTCTTCATCGCACGCGCGTCACTGGAAACTGGCCAAGCTGGCAACCGGCAGTTCCGGGCACGCCCGGCCTTAGTGTGTGCGCGACCCAAACATCGCGCGAGCTATGAGAAGCCTCTGGATCTCGCCAGTACCTTCAAACGACATGTGAGCCACCGAGTCGCGGTGCCAGCGCTCGACAGGACAGTCGGACGAACAGCCACAGGCGTCGAGGATCTGGACCGCCTGCTCGGTCACAAAGACCGCCGTCTCGTCCGCGAAGAGCTTTGCCATGGCGCCCTCGCCGGCCGTGAAGGGCTTGCCCGTCATGGCCATCGACGCGGCCCTCATGTACAAAAGGCGCGCCGCGTCGGTACGGGTCCTCATGTCGGCGAGCTTGCACGCTACGGCCTGACGCTCGGCACGCGGACGCCCGAAGGCCCTGTGCTGCTTGGCGTCCTCGAGCACGTGCTCGCACGTGGCACGGGCGATCCCTACCGCCTGGGCGGCGACCGCGGGGAGAGTCGCCTCGAATATCACCATGGCCGGCAAGGATCTCGCCTGCCCCTCGTCGCGGGCATGGGAGATCCGCTCGTCGAGCCGGTCTTTGCCCCCGAGGAGGCAGGCCCCGGGCAACGTGACGTCACGCAGGATGACCTCGGCGGTGTGGCAAGCCCGGATCCCGGTCTTGGTGAGCTTGTGACCCATCGAGAGCCCTGGGGTCTTCGCTGGTACGACGAAGCTCGCCTGGCCGCGCGCACCCACCTCGGGTTCGACCGAGGCAACGACCACGTGGACGTCGGCGATACCACCGTTGGTGATCCGTGCCTTTGTCCCGTTCAGAGTCCACGCGTCGCCCCTCCGGTCGTGAACGGCCCGGGTCCCGGCGCTGCCGTCGTGCGAACCGGCATCGGCGTCGGACACGCACAAGGCCGCCAGCTGAATGTCACCCGTTTGGCCAAAGCACTGCGGAGCCCACTCGGCTACCTGCTCGGGCGTACCGGCAGCAACGATCCCGGCCACAGCGAGGGTCGATCCGAGGACCGCGAGCGCAATGCCTGCATCGCCCCAGGCCATCTCCTCGTTGACAAGCGGCAGCAGCAGCCCGGTTGGGTCCGCAAAACAGTTGGCGACAAAGTCGAACGAGTACAACCCGATCCTGGCGGCCTCCTCGATGATCGGCCATGGAGTTTCTTCGCGCTCGTCCCACTCGCGGCCTGCCGGACGTTCCACGTTCTCGGCGAAGTCGTGCACCCACCGGAGAACCTGGAGCTGATCATCATTCAGCTCCATCGAGAACTCACTCATCGTTCACCTCGGATCCGGACCCGGAGCCGTCTCTTCAGCGCATCCAACGTCGTCAACCAGACGACCTACGGCAACGGACGATCACCTGAGAGCGCGATGGCTGCCGGGCGACAAGCCAGCTTCAAATACGCGAAACAGCGCGCGTCGGCGACTCCTCGTCCGGGCGCGAAAACCAGGCGGTTCGACAAGCGGAACCGAACATTGTGGCCGGGGCCGTGGAACGGGACCCGACGATTGCGGGCCCGCTGCTAAGCAGCAGGCCTACCGGGAGTGCGCGGACTCAGCGCGCCCGGACGTTGGCTGCCTGCAGCCCCTTCTGGCCCTCCTGAACGTCGAACTCGACTTCCTGGCCCTCGGTGAGGGTCCGGTAACCGGACATTTGGATAGACGAGTGGTGGACGAAAACGTCCACGCCGTCGGACTGCGAGATGAAGCCGTAGCCCTTCTCGCTGTTGAACCACTTCACTACTCCGGTCGCCACTGTGGCGTTCCCCTTTGTCTCAGATTGCAAGTAAACGAGAGCGCCTGGCCGAAGCCGCCCGTTTGGAGTGGCCGATATACAAGGTGGCGCCCCGGAAACCGGGTTACCGCCCTACATGTCGGCAACCCCGCGTGACACCACGATCCGGTTGCTCCCGACCGACAACGTAGCAGAGCGTCAACGGAGGCTGTTAGCCCAGATCGATATGGTCGGCCAACGGCTGTTGGAGACGGCGGCCGTCCCCGAGGACGCTGTCGCCGGGCTCAGCGGCGGATCCGCGTGCCCGAGGATGTGTCCTCGACGATGTAGCCGAGAGCGACGATTTCGGAGCGCAGCACGTCGGCCGAGGCAAAATCCCGATCCGCACGTGCTCGGTCACGACGGCGGCCCAGCTCGAGCACCGCCTCGGGGATCTCGGTGGCGCCTTTCGCCTCGAGCCCGACGGCCCCGAAGCACTCCAGGACCGACCTCGTCAGTTCGGTTGCTCTTGCCGCCTCGCGAGAGTCGAAGGCCACGTTCGCCCGCCTTATCGCGTCGAAGAGGACTGCAGTCGCACCGGGCGTGTCAAGGTCGTCCTGCATCCTCTCCACGAAGGCGTCCCTCACCTCGGGATCGGCCCGCTCGCCCTCGCCTCCGACCGCCTCGTCGAGCCGATCGCTCAAGGCATCCAGCCGGCCCAGCGCTGCCACAGCATCGCTCAGTGTCGTGGGCGTCACCTCGATCGGCGCTCGATAGTGCGACTGCAGGACCAGCAACCGGTACGCGCGGGGATCACTCTGCTCGAAGAGGTCGGACAGCGTGAGCACGTTACCCAGTGATTTCGACATCTTCTCTCCCCCGCGCGCTTCGACCATGCCGTTGTGCATCCAGCGCCGTGCGAACTGCTTGCCTGCCACCACCGCTTGCGCTCGCTCGTTCTCGTGATGCGGGAAGATCAGGTCCTGACCGCCGCCGTGAAGGTCAAATCCCTCGCCCAGCAGCGCGAGCGACATGACCACGCACTCGGTGTGCCAGCCGGGACGTCCGGGGCCCCACGGCGAGGCCCACCACGGCTCCGCGGGCTTCGCCTTCTTCCACAGCGCGAAGTCCAGAGGCGAACGCTTCTTCTCGTTCACCTCGACACGCGCCCCTGACCGCAGCGAGGCGAGGCTCTGGTGGGCGAGGAGCCCGTAGTCGTCGACAGCCGAGACCGTGAAGTAGACACCGTCGCTCGTCTCGTAGGCGGACCCGAGCCCGACGAGCTCTGCGATGAGGTCCACCATTTCCTCGATGAAGGCCGTTGCATGCGGAACCTGGGTCGGGCGGAGGCACCCCAGGGTGTCCATGGCGTCCCACCATTCGGCCTCGTACTGACCGGCGACCTCTTCGGGCGGGCGATGCTCCTCGTTCGCCCGGGCGATGATCTTGTCGTCGATGTCGGTCACGTTCGAGACGTGCTCCACCGCGAACCCCGAGTACTCGAGAAAGCGGCGGAGGACATCATAAACAAGCGAAAAACGGCCGTGGCCGATGTGGGGCGGAGCGTAGACGGTCGAACCGCAGATGTAGAGGCCTATCTCGCCGGGCGCGCGAGTCCTGAGCTCCCGGTCGTGGCCCAGGGCAGTGTCATGAAGGCGCAACACAGGAGTACCGTACTAGGCCAATGGCTACTTCCCGCGTGCCCGAACGACCGTCCCTCGAGGGCCTCGAGGATCGTTGGTCCGCGCGCTGGGAGCAGGACGCCATATACCGCTTCGATGCGGCCCGCGCTCGAGGCGACGTGTACTCGATCGACACACCGCCACCGACGGTCTCGGGATCGCTCCACGTCGGCCATGTCTTCTCCTACACCCAGACAGACATCGTCGCCCGCTACCAGAGGATGACCGGCAAGGCGGTGTTCTACCCGATCGGCTGGGACGACAACGGTCTGCCCACTGAACGCCGCGTGCAGGACTACTTCGGGGTCAGCTGCGACCCCTCACTGCCTTACGACGCGGACTTCGTCCCTCCGCCGCACGAGCACAAGCGCGACAAGAGCGCACGGGCGATCCCGATATCACGCCCGAACTTCATCGAGCTGTGCAACATCCTCATAACCGAGGACGAAAAGGCGTTCGAGCGCCTCTACCGCAAGCTGGGCGCCTCGGTCGACTGGACCCAGCACTACACGACGATCGGCGAGGTGTCACGACGAGCATCGCAGCGGGCATTTCTCCGCCTCCTCGCACGCGGTGAGGCCTACCGGCAGGAGGCGCCGACGCTGTGGGACGTCGACTTCCAAACCGCGGTTGCCCAGGCCGAGCTCGTCGACAAGGAGGACCCGGGCTTCTACCACCGGCTCCGCTTCGTGCGGTCGGGCGGCGGCGATCCCGTCGAGATCGAGACGACCCGGCCCGAGCTCGTGCCTGCCTGTGTCGCGCTCGTCGCCCATCCGGACGATGAGCGCTATCGAAGCCTCTTCGGTGCCGAGGTGTTGACGCCGTTGTTCGGTGTACCGGTCCCGGTCCTCCCCCACGAACTCGCGGAGCCGGATAAGGGCTCGGGTATCGCGATGATCTGCACGTTCGGCGACCTGACGGACGTGACCTGGTGGCGCGACCTCGCCCTGCCGACGCGGTCTGTGGTCGGGCGCGACGGGCGCCTCGGACCGGCGCCGTTCGGGACCCGGGGCTGGGAGTCCGCCGACGCGGACCGGGCGAACGCGAGCTACGCGGAGATCGAGGGCCTGCCGGTCAAGCGTGCCCAGGCGCGCATTGTGGAGCTGCTGCGCGACTCCGGCGATCTGCTGGGCGAGCCGCGCGCCATCACCCACGCCGTCAAGTACTACGAACGGGGCAAGCGGCCCCTCGAGATCGTCACGTCCGCCCAGTGGTACGTGCGGACCCTCGAGCGCCGCGAGGCGCTCTTGGCCCGGGGGCGCGAGTTGAAATGGCACCCCGAGTACATGCGGGCCCGCTACGAGGCCTGGGTGGAAGGCCTCACGGGAGACTGGAACATCTCGCGGCAGCGTTTCTTCGGTGTCCCGTTCCCGGTCTGGTACAAGCTCGACGACGACGGCGAGCTCGCCGCCGACGGCCTCTTGCTCGCCTCGGAGGATCGCCTGCCGGTCGACCCGTCGACCGATGTCCCTGACGGGTACACCGAGGAGCAACGCGGCAAGCCCAGTGGGTTCATCGGCGACCCGGACGTGATGGACACGTGGGCGACATCGTCTTTGTCACCCCAGATCGTCGGGAGGTGGGAGGAGGACCCGGAGTTCTTCGCGAAGGTCTTCCCGATGGACCTGCGACCGCAGGCACACGAGATCATCCGGACTTGGCTGTTCTCGACGATCGTGCGCTCGGAGCTGGAGCACTCCGTGCTCCCGTGGCGCCACGCCGCCATCTCCGGGTGGATTCTCGACCCGGACCGCAAGAAGATCGGGAAATCGGTAGGCAACGCCATCACGCCGCTCGAGTACCTGGAGAAGTACAGCACCGACGCCGTGCGGTACTGGGCCGGATCTGCCCGCCTGGGCGCCGACACCATCTTCAGCGAAGAGCAGATGAAAGTCGGCAGAAGGCTGGCGATCAAGGTTCTGAACGCGAGCCGCTTCGTGCTCTCACGCGTGGACGGGTCCGAAAACGCCCAGCAGGGATGCGCAACCAGTCTCACGGCGGTCGACGCCGCCATGGTCGCCAGTCTCGCTGCCGTCGTCGACGAGGCGACGACCGAGTTCGACTCCTACGACCACGCGCGAGCCCTCGAGGTCACCGAGTCCTTCTTCTGGTCGTACTGCGACGACTACCTCGAGCTCGTGAAGGCCCGGTCATACGGCGATCCATCCCAGCACGGTCCCGCGTCAGCACAGCACGCCCTGGCTCTGAGCCTGTCTGTGATTCTGCGCCTGTTCGCCCCGTTCCTCCCCTATTGCACCGAGGAGGCCTGGTCGTGGTGGCAGACGGGTTCGATTCATAACTCGAAGTGGCCCTCCGCTTCGGAACTGGCGTCGCAAGCCGGTTCGGACGCGCGTCCCGAGCTCGTCGACGCCGTCGCGCAGGTTCTCGTCGCTCTCCGGCGAGCGAAGTCCGAGGCGAAGGGCTCGATGCGCGCGAAGGTCGCCCGATGCCTTGTGACGGGTCCCCCGTCGCTCGTGGAACTCGTCCAACTCGCCTCGGGGGATCTGGCCGATGCCGGTGCGATCACTCAGCTCGACCTCGCTGGCGACCCAGGCGCCGCCGTTTTGTCGGTCGTGGTCGAGCTTGCGCCCGACGACGGCTCTAGGGACACTCCAGGAGGCTGAGGACAAGCCGGGCGTCTGCGTAGCTAACGGAGCCTCGGGAACACTCGGGCAAAAACCAACCGGGGCGGGATCCGATTGAGGACCACCGTGGCCAGGAGGACCAGGTCGTGTTGGCGAACGATGACGATGGCTATCCGGCCCGCCGTCGCGAACGGTGCCCAGCCCTGTTCGACATCCGAGACGGTGAACCGCCCAGTGAAGGCGACGAGGCACGTGGCGACACGGGACACGTCCTGCAGTGCGTCGGGGACGACGACGCCGTGCAGCTCGATGATCAGCGCACGAGGCGGCAGATACCGCTCGCCGGCGAAGCGGCCATGTCCGTGGACCGCAGCCACTGCCCGCGGGTAGACCCTGAAACAAGCGCTGTCGTGAGTGCCGAGGCCGTTGCGGGCCGCTGTGCAGCCACCGAGCAACCCGGTCACCGTCACGACAGCGACGAATGCGACGAGCTTCGCCTTCATGAACGCTCCTCCTCACGAGCACAGCCCGGCCCGGCGGTTGCCCCGCGGACGGCAGGGCCACGACCGCCCCATGCGCGGCACGTGGTGCGGGTCATCCTTCGAGCTCCGCAGTCCACTCCGGTGGCGGGACCGCCGAGGTCCGCGCCACGGGCACTTCTGTCGCCCGAGCGGCCGCCTGATCGGCGCGCCGGTTGCGCCAGGTGAGTCCGCCCCAGAAGACCCAACCGACAGGGAGAAACCCCCAGAAGCTCACGATCCTGTACAGCAGGACGGCCGCGACCGTACTGATCTGACCACCTCCGAACGCAACGAGCGCAATAACGAGGCTCCCCTCGACCACGCCGAGGCCGCCGGGCGTAATCGGGAGGTTCGCGGCAAGCTGCCCCGCCCCGTAGGCGAGCAGCAGCCCACGCCAAGGCACGCCTGCACCGACGGCGAGGTAGGCGAACACCAGGCAGGAACAGTCCAGGGCCCAGTTCGCGACCGACCAGGCAAGGACGTCCGCGAGGTCCCTCCTGCTCAGACTGACATGGCTCATGCTGGCGGCGATGGCCGAGATGATCTCCTCGGCCGGGCGTCGCGGGAATCCTGTGATGCGGTGCGAGGCCTCGAGTGTCCATGTGAGGACCTTCGCGAGCGCCCGTCGCTGGTACACCACGGCGACCCCGGCGATCGTGACCGCGAAGACGGCGACGATGACACCCACAAGGTCGAATGCCGCACCCTGGTGCTCGGCGACGACCACACCGGCTGTGGCAAGCAGCGCTAACCCGAGGGCAGAGAACACCAGCGTCGCCAAGAGCGTCCAGGCAGCGAGAGTCTCCGACGCTCCGAGGCGACGGAACTGCCTGAAACCGAACGCACTCGCGACCAGCGGCCCTGCCGGCAGCGAGCTCGCGATCGCACCGGCCGCAAAGGAAATCGTGGTGAACCACCCCAGGCCCGAGCTGACGCCGCCGCAAGCCAGCAGGCGCTGGTCCATGCGGGCGAAGGCCACTAGCGACAGCACCTCGACCCCGATCGCGACCAGCAGCCACCCCGCATTGAGATGGGACAGCTCCGTGGACGCGCCTGCCAGCTCGGCACCTTGACCGCTCACCGCCCAAAGGGCAATGCCGCCAAGGGCGATCCCCCCGACGAAGCGGATGCGCGACCAGGTCCGTTTGCTCCATCTCGCCCGACGTGGCGCGCGGGTCTCGCTTTCGCTCACAACAGAACCGACCCCTTCGTCGCTCCGGCGCGACTCACGAGATCCCGACGGCGGACTATGGCGCGATCCCGGGCGAGCGGTGCCGCCTGCTGTCGGGGACGACGACCGGGATCCAAGGTGCTACAGCTGCAGCGATTTCGTCTCGAGGTACTCCTCGAGCCCGAACCTGCCCAGCTCTCTCCCGTTGCCCGACTGCTTGAAGCCGCCAAAGGGCGCCAACGGGTTGAAGCTCCCGCCGTTGATATCGACCTGACCCGTCCGCAGGCGTCGGGCGACCTCGATCGCGTGCCGGGGGTCTGCCGACCAGACCGCCCCAGCCAAGCCGTAGACCGAGTCGTTCGCGATCTCGACCGCCTCGTCCTCGGTGTCGTACGGGATGATCGAGAGCACGGGCCCGAAGATCTCCTCCTGGGCGATCGTCATGTCGCGCCGGACCTCGGAGAACACTGTGGGGCGAACGAAGAAGCCTTTTTCCAGGCCGTCCGGCGTCTCGATCCCCCCCGTCACGAGCTTGGCACCCTCGTCGATCCCTTTGCGAATGTAGGCCCGCACCGTTTCGCGTTGCACTGCCGAAACGAGCGGTCCGATACGTGTCGCGTCGTCGAAGGGGTCTCCGGGTGTGCACGACTCGGCGGCCCGGGCGGCAATCTCCTCGGCCTGTGCCAACAGCTGACGAGGCACGAGCATCCGGGTGAGGGCGTTGCAGGTCTGCCCGGAGTTCAGGAAACACATCGTCGCCCCCGCCGACACCGCCCGATCCAGGTCCGCGTCCGGCAGTATCACGGTGGCGGACTTGCCGCCGAGCTCGAGAGTGACCCTCTTGACCGTCGCGGCTGCCAGCTCGGCGACCCGTATTCCGGCATGGGTCGACCCGGTGAAAGAAACCATGTCGACCTCCGGGTGGCGGACGATGACCTCGCCCACATCTAGGCCCGATCCCGAGACCAGGTTGAACACGCCTGGCGGTAAACCGACCTCGTGTATGACCTCGGCGAGGACAAAGGCGTTCAGCGGGGCCACTTTGCTCGGCTTGAGCACGACGGTGCAACCGGCTGCCAGGGCCGGTGCCACTTTGGCGGCGATCTGGTGGAGAGGGTAGTTCCACGGCGTGATGGCACCGACGACACCGACCGGCTCGCGAACGACCGTCGAATTGGCGATCGTCTCCTCCCACCGGACCTGTCCGACGAGCTCGGCCATGGAGGCGAATGTCATGATCGGCAGGCCGACTTGGATGATCGTCGAGACATTGACCGGCGTGCCCACCTCGTGCGCGATGAGCCGGCTTATCTCGGTCATGCGAGCACCGAGGGCCTCGGCTATTCGCGATGCGTACCTGGCCCGCTCGGTCGGCGGCGTGCGTGACCATTGCTCGAATGCGCCCCGTGCCGCGCGAACTGCCCGATCGGCGTCTTCCGCGGTGCCACTGGGAATGCTGCCGATGACCTCCTCGGTCGTCGAGTCGAGGACGGCGATCGTGTCGGTGCACGTCGGCACGGTCCAGGTGCCGCCGATGTAGAACCTGTCCCTGTCCAAGTCGCCTCCCCGTGGGACCATTGCGAGCCTACCTCCGCTATCTCAAGGCCCGTTGGTGAGCCCGAACCAGTCAGAAGAGCAGTCGCCCTGATTGTTGGCGCCGATCAACGCCTCCATAGCGGCGACGGGCACGGAGACCACGGCGCCGTTGGTACCTACGACTGCGACAGTGTCGACCCGGCCGCCGAGCGACCCGAGCCCGTTGCGCTGCGTCACCTCCACCGCGGCGAGCTCGCCGACGGACGGGAACGCCTTCTCGATGGCGCGCACCGGGACCGAGGCCCACCATTTGTGGCACGGATTGCATGAGTAGAACCTGCTCTTGATGCAAACCCAGTCGCCGCCGTCCACCACGGCCGGAAACTGGCCGCCCAAGGTGTAGCCGCCGGTGGACGC
>Ga0187856_1003482_pt1 | contig 10956 bp, 8 predicted proteins | sample June2016WEW_8_40_FD_132443 | JGI IMG/M metagenome (GOLD analysis project Ga0187856, IMG submission 132443) | Peatland microbial communities from SPRUCE experiment site at the Marcell Experimental Forest, Minnesota, USA - June2016WEW_8_40 | ecosystem: Environmental > Terrestrial > Soil > Wetlands...
AATCCGAAGGCCGAAATCCGAAGGAAATCCGAAATCCGAAATCCGAAGGCCGCATCCGGTCCGTCGTTCGGTGCGGTCGCTGCGTGACGCGCAAGCGCCTGGGGCCTCAGCATTGAGTGCAGAGCCAACGCCCGAAAGCCTCGCGCTCTCGGCCTTCGGATTTCGGATTTCGGATTTCCTTCGGATTTCGGGGTTTCGGGTTTCGGATTTCGGATGTCGGCCTCTTTTCGACCGTCGACCTTCGAATTTTAGGGCCGCGCCCTCGCCCCTCCCTCCGCGGCCCGGGTTTAGAGCAGCCCTGCCGCGCAGCGGTTTGGCGGCGGGAACAGCCGGCACGGTGCCACGCCCATCTTCGCAAGCCGAAATCGCAGCCCTGTCCAGAGACAGCCCAGACCGTAGCGAATGCTGCGGCGCAGGTCGATCGAGGAGGCCTCCGGGAAGTACTTCGTGGGACAGCTCACCTCGGCAATGGTGAAGCCATGCCAGAGGATCTGCGCCAGCATCTGGTTGTCGAACACGAAATCGTCCGAATTGCCGGCCAGGAAGAGCCGTTCGAGGATTTCCCTCGAAAAGGCGCGGTAGCCGGTGTGGTACTCGGAGAGTTTTGCCCCCAGCAGGAGGTTCTCGGCCAGCGTCAGGAAGCGGTTGAAAACGTATTTCCAAAGCGGCATGCCGCCTTTGAGGGCGTAGCCGCCCAGAATCCGGCTGCCCAGCACGCATGGGTGCAGCCCGTTGGCAATGATGGCAACCATCGCCGGAATCAACTTGGGCGTGTACTGATAATCGGCATGAATCATGAGGATGATGTCCGCCCCCGCCTCCAGGGCCAGCCGATAGCAGGTCTTTTGGTTGGCCCCGTAGCCTCGATTGACCTCGTGGACATGCACCTGCACGCCTTCCAGGCCCCGGGCGATCGACACCGTCTCATCCCGGCTGCGATCATCCACCAAGATGATCGCATCCACTATTTGCTGCTCGCGCACCTCGGTGTAGGTCTGGCGAAGCGTCCGCGCCGCGTTGTAAGCCGGCATCACCACGACCACCTTTTTGTTCTGATACATGCTGCAGGATAGCCAACCGGGCCGCCCAGGCGCAATGGGCGGCCTGTTCGAGGTCCAAAGGTTGAAGGTGCAAGGTCCAAAGAAATCCGAAATCCGAAGCCCCGAAATCCGAAGGAAATCCGAAATCCGAAATCCGAAGGCCGAGAGCGCAAAGCTTTCGGGCGTTGGCTCTGGACTCAATGCTGAGGCCACAGGCCCTTATGCGTCACGCAGCAACCGCACCGGATGAGGGACGGGGAGGAAAGGCTAAAGGAAGAAGGCAAAAGGCTAAAGTGTCACGTAGCGACCGCACCGAACGACGGACCGGATGCAGCCTTCGGATTTCGGATTTCGGGTTTCCTTCGGATTTCGGCCTTCGGATTTCGGATTTCGGAGCCGCGCCAGCGTGACTTCAGAGCCGCCCCGCCGCCCCGCCGCCCCGCCGGTCCGTCAGTTCCTTCTTGCAACCCAGTCTCAACTACCATACTCTTGGCGCGGTGAAGCAAAAAATGCAATCATCGCTGGTCATCCTGGAAGGCCGCTGTGCCGGCCCCGAGGTTTGTCCGCTGAGCCGGGTGCAGGCTGGGGCCGAGGTCTGCATCAAGCAGCTTACGACGGCTCCGGACATGACGCAAAGGCTCCGCGAGCTGGGATTCTGCGAGGAGCAGCGGATTAAATTGGTCGCCCGCGAATCAAGCTTTATCTGCCAGGTCTGTAATGCGCGGCTGGGCATCAGCCAAAAGCTGGCCGACTCGATCCTCGTGGAGAAGGTCCCTGCCCGGCGCGACTAATTCCAATGAGCGTTCAAGATGGCACTAAGGCGCGCAGGATTTTGGGCCGCTGGCGAGGCGCGAGCGAGGCGCATATCCGTAGCGATCTGCAACGAGCGAGCGACGAAGCCAGCGGCCCAAAGGACAAGCGAATTAGTGCCACCTTGAACGCTCATTGGAATAAACCCACCCGCCTTTGGAACTTATGCCTGCCGTTCAACCGCTGACCTCGGTAGCCCTGGGGACAACCGCGACCGTTGCGGAGATTAAACTGCCGCCGGAAAGCCGGCCGCGCCTGATGGAAATGGGACTGTTGGTGGGGACCTCGGTCGAACTGGTGCGCTTTGCGCCGCTGGGCGACCCGGTCGAGATCAAGGTGCGCGGTTACAACCTGACTTTACGCAAACACGAGGCGGAACAGATCCTCGTGCGGCCGGCCGCCTGAGGTGAGGGCGGCGGAACAAGCGAGCAGCAGCCAGATGAGTTCCGGATCCTCGAAGGCCCCAAGAGTCTATATCTCACCCCTGCAGCCCCCGGTTGCAGGCTCCACTGCCTTGAGGGCGGACCCGGCATGCAAAGAGGCGGCCGCGCGCCAGCGGGCAGAGGGCCGGCAGGCAGGCGGCGGCGCGGCGGCGGCGCCGGCCTACGTCGTCGTGACGGGCAATCCCAACTGCGGCAAAACCACGCTGTTCAACGCGTTGACAGGTCTGCGGGCCAAGGTGGGCAATTACGCTGGGGTGACCGTCGAGCGCAAGGAAGGCCGATTGCTGGGCGCGCCCGCGCGCCTGAATGTGCGGGTGCTCGATTTGCCGGGGACTTATAGCCTGAGCCCGCAGTCGCTCGACGAGCAGATTTCCAGGGACGTGCTCTTGCATCGGCTGCCGGAATTGCCGGCCCCCTCGCTGCTTGTGGTGGTGGTGGACGCCTCGAACTTGCAGCGCAACCTCTATTATGCCACCCAGGCCATCGAGTTGGGCCACCCCACCCTCCTGGCGTTGAACATGATCGATGTCGCCCAGGAGAATGGCCAGCAGATCTCCTATGAGAAACTGGCCGGTTCCCTCGGCGTGCCGGTCCTGCCGATCATCGCCAGCAAAGGCCAAGGACTGCCCGAGCTGCGGCAGGCGATCATCTCGGCCTTGGAGCGGGTCGAACTGCCCAAGCCGCGCCAGTTCTCCGAGCTGCCGGGGCCGCTGCAAAAGGAGGCCGACGGGATTGCGGGGTTGTTGGCCCAAGCCAACGATGAGCGGCGGGCGCAGGCGGCAGCCGAAGCGCTGCTCATCCTGTGCAATGAAAAGGCGCTCGCCTCGAGCCCCGGGCACTACCCTGCCAGCATCGCCCAGGCGGTCCTGGCGGCGCGCCAACGCCTCGAGGCCGCCGGGACCGATTGGCGGGGCGCGGCGATCGAGGCGCGCTACGCGGCCATCTCGGCCATCCAGCGCGCCGTGACCGTTGAATTGACGCCGCCCCGCGAGACCCTGAGCGACAAGCTGGATCGCGTGCTGACCCATCGCATCTGGGGCACGCTCATCTTCATCGCCGTGATGACGTTGATGTTCCAGAGCATTTTTACTTTTGCGCGCATTCCGATGGACGCTCTCCAGGACGGGGTGGACTGGATGGGAGGGGCCGTGGGGCGGCTCATACCGCCCGGAGATCTCAACAGCCTTTTGGTGGACGGCGTCATCGCCGGGGTGGGCGCGGTCGTCGTCTTTCTGCCCCAGATTCTGCTCTTGTTCCTGTTCATCGGTTTTCTGGAAGACACCGGGTACATGGCGCGAGCGGCGTTTCTGATGGACCGCCTGATGAGCAAGGTTGGCCTGCACGGCAAGAGTTTCATCCCGATGCTCAGCTCGTTTGCCTGTGCCATACCGGGCATCATGGCTACCCGGACCATCGAGAGCCCCAAAGACCGCCTGGTGACGATCCTGGTCTCGCCGCTGATGAGCTGCTCAGCCCGCCTGCCGGTTTATACCCTTCTCATCGCCGCCTGCATTCCCAACACCACGGTCCTCGGATTTCTGAAAGTGACCGGTTTGACGATGCTGGCCATGTACCTGCTCGGCATAGTGGTAGCCTTGCTGATGGCCTGGCTGTTCAAGAAGACGCTGCTGAGGGGCGAAGCGCCCCTGCTCATCCTGGAACTGCCCCCTTACAAACGGCCCGTCATCCGGGTCGTCCTCCGCCACATGTGGGAACGCTCGAAGGTCTTCCTCCGGCGCGCCGGCACCGTCATCCTGGGCATCAACATCCTGCTCTGGTTCCTGGCCACCTACCCCCGCAGCAGCCAAATCGAACACCAGTTTGCCGCCAAACGCGCCGCGGTCCAGGCTGCCGCCACCCTGAACTCCAACCCCACCCCGATGCCGCAACCGCCGCGGCTCACGCCCGCCTCCGGCGCTTTGGAAGCGCAACTTGCGACGCTCGACAGCGAAGAAGCCGGCGCCAAGCTGCGCCAGAGTTTTGCCGGACGGCTCGGCCGCTTGATCGAACCGGTCATTGCCCCCCTGGGCTTCGACTGGAAAATGGGCATCGGCATCGTCTCCTCATTCGCGGCCCGCGAAGTGTTGCTCAGCACTCTCTCCATCGTCTATAACGTCGGCAAGACCGATGCCACCGCCTCGAGCATGAGCAGCCTGGCCAAGACCCTCCAGGCCCAGAAACGAGCCGACGGCACGCCGGTCTATACGACGCTCACCGGCCTGACCTTGATGGTCTTTTACGTCTTCGCCCTCCAGTGCGCCAGCACTGTGGCCGTCGTGCGGCGTGAAACCAATTCCTGGAAATGGCCGGTCTTCCAATGGCTCTATATGGGAACTTTGGCCTGGGTCCTGGCCTTTCTGACTCTCCACGCCGGCCACTTGTTGGGCTGGCGTTGAGTTCTTTGCGGTTACTCACCAGACCGCTTCCCATTGGGTCAGGAGCCGGACCTGACCCCAACAGGTTGTGGAAACGGGTCGGCGGGTGCCCCCGCCCAGTCGTTCCTTTTCACGTTTATTGTCCTTGATTCCCAACGCCATGCAAAACTAAGCAAAGAAAATTGTTGCAATATCGGGCGGCATGCTCTATGTAGAGTGTGGAAAGCGAGACGAACGTGCAGAATTGGCAACAGCCTTGTTCGGATCGGTCCATGTGGCGTCGAGGATTCACCCTCCTCGAACTGCTGGCCGTGATCGCCACTATAGCCACGCTTGCCGCTCTGCTTCTGCCCGCCCTGGCTCGAGCCAAAGGCAAGGCGCATCAGGCCACTTGCCTCTCGAATCTTCGCCAACTGGGCATCGCCTGGACGATGTACAATGACGACAACTCCGATCGCCTGGTGGAGTCGTACCCGACGCAAAATGACCAGACCGTTAATCCTTTGGTCTGGGTCCAGGGCAATATGACCAACGCCGCCGAGGCCGTTAGCGTCGATCTGATCAAGGCAGGCAGGCTCTACCCCTACAACGAGGATGCCCAAATCTACCGCTGCCCCACGGATCCAGGCGTGACCATCGCCGGCAGCAGGGTCCAGTCGGTGCGCAGCTATTCGATGAACTCATACATGGGCGAGCGCCCTCCCAACGTGCCCCCTAACCCGAACTCTGGCATGGGTTATGTCCCGTTCTTCGCTCGGAACAGCGACTTGCCTGATGCTTCCAAACTCTTCATCCTGATCGATGAAGACGAACGCAGCATCTCGGCGAGTTCCTTTGTTCCGGACCCGCAGGCCCGCGTTTGGTATAGTTTCCCGGCTGTGTCCGCCTGGCGCCATAGCTACAGTTCCTCGGTGATTTTTGCCGACGGCCATGGCTGGCTGTGGCGGTTCCGCGACTCGCGCACTCCCCTGGTAAATGCGCCGGGTACCGACCAAATGAACAACAAGGACCTCGCCACCTTGGCCGACGCTACGACCGTTGCTGAATGACCGCCCCTTGGGTCCACTTGGTTTTGGGCCCATCCTTCATGCTTGATGCGCTGCGAAGGTCCACTTCTCTGCCTTTCCAGCATCGAATGCCGATGTCATTGAGGCAACCGAGCCGGTAGCGGTAAGACCAGCCATAAAGCGGATTGTTCGTGGGCCAAAAAGAAATCATGTCCAGGCCCGCGGCTTTGGCCAGTTCCACGGCCTTGAGGACGGCGCCCCGGCGATCATTCCAATTGAAGAGCAGGTATTTCCATTCCAGCACCGGCAGGGAGAGGCCGCGGGCGTTGCGATACTGCGCCAGGGCCTGCATGTTGGCGTAGGCCTTCTCGAAGCTGCCCAGGCGTTCATATTTCTTTAGCATCCGATCATCAATGCCGGCCACCGAGAACAGGATGTGGCTGGCGTAGAGGGCCGCCTCGCGCTTGGCGTCGGTGTTCAGGACGATGCCGTTGGTCGAGATCACAATGCGGCAATGGGGGTTCTTTTGCCGCAGCAACGGCAGCTCCCGGCCAATGTTGGGCGACAAAAACGGCTCGCCCAGGTTCAAATAAAAGAGCTGCTCCAGGCCCAGGGCTTGCACCAGGTCCGCCATGCGCGAGAGCTTGTCCAGGTCCATCTGCGCCACCGTTCGGGTGCGGGCGGCTGAACCCCGGTCGCAGCCCAGGCAATCGATGTTGCAGCGCACCGTGTTCTCAAGGAGCATTCCCCGGTAAGGCAGGCGCGGTTTGGCGCCCGCAAACATCGGCGGACCCGGGTTCACTGTGGATTTGGGCGTCCGCAGCAAGTCCCCGCACCGGGTGCAGGCCTTGAGCGGCAGCTTGCCTTTGGCCAGCTCTTCCCGAAGCCGTTGCGCGGCGCCGCCAAAAAACACCTCCTCGAACGTGCTCCGGTTCAGGTCGCCAATGTGGCCGGACCCGTCGTAATCCTGGCAGTTGCAGGAAACGGTCAGGTCGCAGTTGATGGTCAGATTGTATTCGGATTCGCCGCCCAACGCGCGGCAATAAAAACGCTGCCCTCGGAGCCGCGCCGACCACTCCATCCGGTGCTTGAGCAGCTTTCGAAGGAAGTCACTGAGGACCCAATTCCATCGCCTGCGCTTTGGCTTGGGGGCGGGCTTGGGCGCGTCTGCGCGGGTTCCAGGCGCGCCCGGAACGCCGCCTTCGGGCGGCTTAGGCCTGGAGGCCGGTTTCGGCGGCTCTGTGTCGGGCGTTGAGAACATCAGCCATTATACTCACATCTTGTCCGCCAAAGGTCAATTTCCAGTCATTCAATTATTCAATTCGCGCCTTCCCCCGGCCCCGGGTCACTTCCCCGATCATCCACGCCCTCTGTCCCTGGGCCCGCGTGAACTTGAGGATCGCCTCCGCCTTGTCCGGGGCCGCAATCAGCGTCATGCCGACGCCCATGTTGAAGACCTGGTACATCTCGGGTTCCGGCACCCGGCCCCGGGCCTGGATCAGTTCAAAAATCGGCAGCGCATCCCAGCTCCCCTTGCGAATCACCGCGTCGCAGTTCTTGGGGAGCACGCGCGGGATATTGTCTATGAACCCGCCCCCGGTGATGTGGGCCAGGCCCTTGATGGCTGGGGGCGCGCCTGGGGATTGGCGGGGCGCGGGGTTGAACTTGTCCAGCAGTTTGCGGACCAGCATCCCGTAACTGACATGCACCTTGAGCAACTCCTGGCCGATGCTGCCGCGCAACTCGGGCAGTCGGCTGCCGGGCTTGAGCTTGAGTTGCTCGAAGAAAATCTTGCGCGCCAGTGAGTAGCCGTTGGTGTGCAATCCGCTCGAGGCCAGACCCACCACCGCGTCGCCGGGCATGATGGCCTTGCCGTCCACGATGCGGGACTTCTCGACGACCCCGACGATGGTGCCGCTGAGGTCATATTCGCCCGGTTGGTAGAAGCCGGGCATCTGGGCCGTTTCACCGCCGATAAGAGCGCAATGGTTCTGAGCGCAGGCCAGGGCGAAACCCTCGAGGATGGCGCGAAAGACGCGCGGCTCCAACTTGCCGGTGCCCAGGTAATCCAGGAAGAACAGCGGCTCGGCGCCAAGCACCGCAATATCATTGACGCAATGATTGACGAGGTCCTGGCCAATGGTGTCATGGCGGTCCATCGCAAAGGCCACCTTGAGCTTGGTGCCCACCCCGTCCACGCTCGAGACCAGCACCGGTTGCCGGTAGCGGCGCGCATTCAACGCGAAGAGGCCCCCGAACCCGCCCACCTTCCCAAGCACCTCAGGCCGATGCGTCGAGGCGAGCAGTTCGGGCAAATCGGCCTTGACTTTATTGCCCAAATCAATGTCCACGCCCGCGCGGGCGTATGCTTTCTGTTTCATGTTCTTTGAATTGCGCCGACCCGCCACAAATGCGGCATCCGGGGGCTGCCGGTCAACTCCGAAGTTGCCCGGAAGTTGCGCGCAAACTTTTCTCCGGCGGCGTTTTTTGAGTTTGCTGTCGAGCCGATTTGCAGCTACATAACAAGTATGCGTTGGCGCTCGGTTGCTTTGGCTTCGTTCGGCATCAATGCCGTCTTGGCGGTCGGGTGGCTGGGGGTGACACGCCCCGGTCGGGAGAGCCGCTCTCCAGCCCTGGCCCCGACCAACCAGGCAGCCCCCGGCCCGGGCGCGACCAACATCGTCGTGCGCCGCCAATTCTTCTCCTGGCACGAACTCGAATCGGACGATTACCCCACTTACATCGCCAACCTGCGCGACATTGCCTGCCCGGAACAGACCGTCCGCGACATCATCATTGCGGACGTCAACGCTCTTTACGCCCGCAAACGCGCCCAGGAAATCATGACCCCAGAACAGCAATGGTGGCGCAGCGAGCCGGACACCAATGTCCTCCGGACCGCCATGCAAATGGCGCGCGAGTTGGAGCAGCAAAGACGGGACCTGCTGGCGCGGCTGCTGGGAACAAACTGGGAATCCGGCGATTTGGCCAACCTGCCCCGCCCCTCCCGCCAGGGCATCATCCTGGATGGTCCGCAACTCGGGGCATTGCCCGCGGAAACCAAGCAGGCCATCCAGGACGTCAGCACGCGCTCCACCGAGCGGATGCGCGCCTACCTTGAGGCCCAGACCGCAGCGGGCAAAGTGCCCGACCCCGTCGAAGTGGCCAAGCTTCGCCAGCAAACCCGCGACGATTTGGCGCGCGTCCTGAGCCCGCCCCAGCTCGAGGAATTCCTCCTGCGCTATTCTCAAAACGCCAGCGACCTTCGCGCCGAGCTGGGCCAACTGAGCTTCTTTAACGTCACTTCCAACGAGTTCCTCTCCATCTTTCGCGCGACCGACAACCTGGACCAGCAAATCCAGCTCCTCTCGGGAAACGACCCCAATACGGTGGCCCAGCGCAATTCACTGGACAGCGCCCGCGAGAATGCGATCAAGCTCGCCCTGGGCCCCGAGCGCTACGAAGAATACCGGGACTTGCAGGACCCACTCTATCGGCAGTCCATGGCCCAGGCCCTCGAGGCCGGCACCCCCGAGGCCGCGGCCAGCATTTATGAGATCAATCTCGCCGCCCAAGCACAGCAGGATAGCATCCGCTCGGACACGAACCTCACCGCCTCCCAGAAGAGCGTCGAGCTCAAGAAGCTCGAACTGCAGCAACTCCAGGCCAATATCCTCGCCACGGACCAGCAACTGCCCCCCGAGCCGCCCCCGCTGCCTCCGGCCCTGCCCCAAAGAACTTATGTCATCCAACCCGGCGACACCGCAATCGTCGTATCGATGATTTACGGCGTGCCCATCAGCGCCCTCCGCCAGACCAACCCTTTTTTGAATCTTAACCAACTCCGGCCCGGCGATTCCCTCATCATTCCTCCCCTCCAATTCCCCCCGGGTGCAACGCCCTGATTGCCAGGGTGCCAAAGATTCTGCCCAGAATTCGATTGCGCCTGGCGGAAAAATCACCACACTTGTTGGCGGCAGGTTGTCACTGAAAGCACTGGTGCGAAGGATTTACAACATTTTGTTCACCCTGTTTTTCGTTCTCGCATCGCCCTATTATTTCTGGCGAATGCGGCGGCGGGGCAATTGGCGAAAGGGGTTTTATCAGCGGTTCGGCATTTACGGCACCAAGCTCAAGCAAGCCCTCACCAACCGCGACCGGGTCTGGATGCATGCCGTCAGCGTCGGCGAGGTCAATGTCTGCACGCAAATCATCCAAGGCATCGAGCCTCGTCTGCCCAACCTCAAGATCGTCGTCTCAACGACGACGACGACCGGCATGGACGAGTTGCAGCGCAAATTGCCCACGCACATCAGCCGAATCTATTACCCGATTGATCGCCGAAGCTATGTGGTCCGCGCCCTGAGCACGATCCGGCCCTTGGCCATCGTGCTGGTCGAGGCGGAGATTTGGCCCAATTTCCTGTGGCGGGCCAAGGAGATGGGAATTCCGGTTTTCCTGGTCAATGCGCGGCTCTCCGAGCGCTCCTATCGCGGCTACAGGCGCTTTGGCCGGCTGTTCCGCCCGCTCTTTGCCTCGCTGGCAGGGGTGGGCGCTCAAAGCGAAGCCGATGCGGCCCGTCTCCGGGCGCTGGGCTGCCGGGCAGAGTCTGTCCAGGTCGTCGGCAGCTTGAAATACGACGCCGCCAAGCTGGATGAGCGCCGGCTCATCGATGTGCCGGGCATGTTCGGCCAACTGGGCCTGCCCCCCGGCGCGCCCGTCCTCCTGGGCGGCAGCACTCACTCCGGCGAAGAGGCGATCCTGGCCGAGCAATTTCTCCGCCTGCGGGCGCGCTTCCCGGACCTGTTCCTGGTGCTGGTTCCCCGCCATTTTGAACGCTGCCGCGAGGTGGGCCGGGAATTGGAGGCGCGCGGGGTCAAATTCGCCTATCGCAACGGGGTCACGGTTCAAACCCGGTTTCAGCCCGGTGAAATCGATTGTCTGCTGGTCAATACGACCGGCGAGTTGAGGTATTTTTACGAGTACGCCACCGTCATCTTCGTGGGCAAGAGCCTGACCGCCGCAGGGGGGCAAAACCCAATCGAGCCTGGCGCGCTGGGCAAGGCGATGGTCTTCGGACCCAACATGCAGAATTTCGCCGAAGTGGTCCGCAGCCTCCTGGCGCGGGAGGGGGCGGTTCAGGTGCGCGACGCCGCGGCCCTGGAAAAGGCGCTCGGGGATTTGCTGGCCGACCCGGCCCGCCGCCAGACCCTCGGCCGGAACGCCCTGAAAGTTGTGCGCGAAAACCTCGGCGCCATCGATCGCACCGTGGACATGATCA
>Ga0187856_1003490_pt1 | contig 10937 bp, 8 predicted proteins | sample June2016WEW_8_40_FD_132443 | JGI IMG/M metagenome (GOLD analysis project Ga0187856, IMG submission 132443) | Peatland microbial communities from SPRUCE experiment site at the Marcell Experimental Forest, Minnesota, USA - June2016WEW_8_40 | ecosystem: Environmental > Terrestrial > Soil > Wetlands...
CAGCAATGCCGTGAACTTGGCCTTGTCATTTACGAGCAGCTTGTAGGCAAGCCTAAGCATCCCTCTCACGGTCGTCTCCCCCCGTCTTCCCCATCCATCTTCGCAGAAGGACGGCGGCAGGGATAGAGAAGCCCGTCACTCGAGAATGTGACGCGCGTCACAGGCCGAAGGCGAGGATTCCAGGTTAGCTACGAAGCAAAATGAAGTCGGATTGCCGCACAAGAGCCGGTCGATGGCAACAAACAGACGGCGTTGTGGGAAGCGAAAGATGGGGTTCTGGCCGAATCGTCGGCTACTCGCAAACTGACCACCACGCAGTCTGGTAGTGGTGTCATTTGAATGACACCACTATCCGCAGTCTCGTAGTGAAGCCACCATCCGTTTCATCTGCTATCATTCGCAGGTTGCCCCGGCAACAGACGGATGCGCTACCTGATCCTCAGCGATATTCATTCGAACGTTACGGCGCTCGAGGCCGTTCTCGCAGCGGCCAAAGGCCGATGGCAGAAGGCTGTCTGCTTGGGCGATCTCGTCGGCTACGGCCCTGATCCGAATGAAGTCATTGACCGGATCCGTTCGCTCGGAGCCGTCACGATCCGCGGCAACCACGACAAGGCCGTCAGCGGCCTGGCCGATGCCGACGAATTCAATCCCGTTGCGCGCTTCGCCGTGCTCTGGACGCGCGATCAGCTTCGTCCCGAGAATCGCGAATACTTGGAAAAGCTGCCTCGCGGACCCATCCCCGTGGATGGCTTTTCCATATTTCACGGTTCGCTTCACGACGAAGACGAATATGTCTTTTCGCCCGCGCTGGCCGTTGACGGCCTATTGAACGCCCACTCGCCCCTGTCGTTTTTCGGCCACACGCATCTTCAGGGCGGTTTCGCTCTTCGCGGCGAGGACGTGTTGGTTCTTTCCTTCAAACCCGCGGGCGGCCATCCGTTCGCGACTTTCACGATGGAGCCCGGCACGACCTACCTGCTGAATCCCGGCTCGATCGGCCAACCCCGTGATAGCGATCCCCGCGCGGGCTTCGCCATAGCGGACATCGAGAGCCAGACAGTGGAATTCTGGCGCATCCCGTACAATATTGAAGCCGTGCAGGATCGCATGACTCGCGCCGGCCTTCCCGAGCCGCTGATTCTGCGCTTGTCGTTCGGCAGTTGAGGGAAAATGAAAGAGCGATGGAACCTGAGGACAATCTCGAACCCGTAAGCAATGCAGAGCGCGAAGAGCGGAGCCGGATCGTTTCGATTCTGGTAATCGGGGCCGTGGTGGTTCTGCTTTTGTTCGGAGGTCTTCTCCTCCTCACGCGTCGAACGAAACCCCATCCGGTCGGCGCCGGCGCCGCCAGGCTGCCGTTCGGCGCCGGCGAGCAGGCCTACGCGGGCAGGATCCATTTTCACAACCTCGACCTGTCTCACGCCTCGAATTACCTGGACCAGGAGTTCGTCTACGTCTCAGGCACGGTTTCGAACGACGGCGCGCGCAAGGTGCGCGCGCTCGAGGCCACGGTCGAGTTTCACGATCCGTTCAATCAGGTGATCCTGCGCGATACTCAGCGGCTCATTGAACCCACGGACCAACCACTCGGCGCCGGGGAACAGCGCGGCTTCCAGATCACGATCGAACAAAAAATTCCCTCGGAGTGGGATCAGCAGTATCCTACGGTCCGCGTCACCGGCCTGGTTTTCGAGTAATCGGCAGCCCTGTTTCTAAACGCACGGCGGTTTGTCTATCAATGTCTTCTGAGTCTCCGACGAACGATTGGGCCGATCTCGATCGCGCCCTGGGCGCGATGGCGTGCTCCGGCAGCGCGGAAGTCCGCGAAGACGGCGAATGGTTTGCGGAGATGGCCGGGTTGCACTGCGAACTCCGCAGCGGCGGCAAGGCGTCACTCGTTCACCTGTGGTCCGGCGAGCGCAACCTGACGCGTCGCGTTCTCCGCATCCGCGAACAATCTCCAGATCGCATCGTGCTCGAAGTCCAGCGCTTCGGCCGCTCGAAGCCCGGACGCCTCGAATTCCTCCGCACCGGTGGGCCTCGTTCCCCCGGACGCGTCACCCGCGAGCAATTCCGTGCGCTCTTCCAGCGCATTCTCGCCGAGCGCTTTCCAGACGCTTCCATTGACTCGCTCTCCGTTTCGCCCGATCTCGAACACTCCCTCTCCGGCCTGTACGTCCGCGGGCGCATGCGCGAAGGTCCGCGCGCATGGGCGCTGTTGGCGGCTGCGCCGGGCGGAAGCGCCGCGACAATCGAGGGAATGCTCGCCTTTGCGATCCTGTGGCTCGGCTGGACTCGCGACCACTCCGACCGCCATGCCGTCGAAGGTTTGCGCCTCTTTGTTCCCGCGGGCGCCAGCCGGTTTCTGCGCGAGCGCGCTCTGGCTCTTTCCTCGGCCGCGCGCGCGGAAATCTTCGAATTTGAGGGTCCCGATTGCCAGATGCGAAAGATGGATCTTGCCGAGGCCGGAAATTTCGAGAGCTGGCTCACGCCGCGCCGCGAGGCCGAGTCTGCGTTGCGTGCAGCCCGCGATGCCGCGTCGCGCGTTCCTCCGCTCGCATCCGCCATCGACGAAAATTCGAGCTACATCCGCTCGAGCGTCATGCCCGGAGCCAAGGAAGTGACGTTCTGCTTTCATGGTCTGGCGTTTGCCCGCTGGTCTCGCGAAGGCATCCGCTTTGGCCTCGGCGACCGTCTCCAAAATCTCACCAGCGCCGCCGAACCCGCGTTGCAGAAATTGATTCGTCAACTCAGCCTCCACCGCAGTTCCCTCGCTACGGATACAAAACATTCTTTGTATCGCGCCGCTCCCGAGCGCTGGCTCGAGACGCTCGTGCTGGATAATCCCGATAAGCTCGATGCACAGCTGGATCCGCGTCATCTCTACTCGCAAGTCCCTGCGCTCTCGGCCGGCGATCGCGGCGTGCTCGATCTACTCGGCGTGACGCGCCGCGGTCGTCTGGTCGTGATCGAACTGAAAGCAAGCGAGGACATCCAGCTGCCCATGCAGGCGGTCGACTATTGGCTCCGCGTCCGGCGCCATCAGCTTCAGCGAGATTTTCAGCGCTTCGGCTATTTCGTCGGAGTGGAACTCGACCCGAAGCCGCCGCTCGTCTGGCTCGTCGCGCCCGGTTTACGCTTCCATTCCACCACTTCGACCCTCCTGCGCTATCTCTCACCAGACATTAAGGTTACGTGCGTCGGACTGAACGAAAACTGGCGCTGCGGCATCAAGATCATCTTCCGGCAGTAGGTTCGGCGGCCTCAAAACCGGGCCTGAACCGGCCTTGGGCGGGTTTGCGCTAAAGTGCCAAAAATGGCACGCTAACGAGCCTGTATTTGACGCAATTCGCCAATTTTGCTATCGTTCTGCTTCTCTAATTCATGGGGTGGTAGAGTGAAGCGTCGCGCAGTCCGAGCCACTGATTCCTCGAACGGAAACCATAAGCCATTGATTAAACAAGGCTTAGCATCGAAATCCAAGGCTGCGCCTCCCGATCCCGACGCCCCAGCCAAGCAGCAACAGCTCAAATTGTACGAAGAGGCGCTGAAGCATTTTCAGCAGCAAAAGTTCCCGCGCGCGAAGGAAGTGCTGGAGCGTGTGCTCGAAGGGCCGAGCAGGGAGCTGGCGGATCGCGCGAAGGTCCATTTGCGCATCTGCGAGCAGCGAATCTCCCGCGCCCCGGCGCCGGCGCCCAAGTCCGCCGAGGAACACTACACGCAGGGCGTCGCGCTGATGAACTTGGGCCGCTGGGACGAGGCGCGCGAGCATCTCGACCGCGCCCACAAGGCCGCGCCGAAGGCCGACCACATCGTCTACGCGATGGCCGCGCTCGACTGCCTGACCGGCGAAGCCGACTCCGCGATGCAGAATCTGAAAATCGCCATCCAGCTGCGCCCCGAGAACCGCTACCACGCGCGCAACGACGAAGATTTCGCTTTCTTGCAGGAAGACCCGCGCTTTACCGAGTTGCTCTACCCCGAGCGAGAAGGTTCGGGCGGCTGACTTCCTGAATCTCTCCGTGAAAAAACATTCGGAACATCGTTCCGCATTGGCGGTGCGAGTGGTCGCGCTCGGCGGTGGCACGGGACTCTCGTCCGTGCTCCGCGGGCTTAAACACCACGTTGCCGAGCGGCGGCGCCACGGCGCGAACGGCGCGAACCGGCCCATCGCCGATCTCGCCGCCGTCGTGACAGTGACGGACGACGGCGGCAGCTCCGGCCGCTTGCGCCGCGAATACAGCGTCCTGCCCCCGGGCGACATCCGCAACTGCATGGTCGCGCTCTCGGCCGACGAGCACCTGCTCGGAAAACTCTTCCAGTATCGCTTCCCGCTGGGCCGCGGGCTCGCCGGACACAGTTTTGGCAATCTGTTCCTGACGGCGCTGAGCAACGTCACCGGAGATTTTGCGGGCGCGGTTCAGGTCTCGGCGCAGGTGCTGGCGATTCGCGGGCGGATTTTCCCTTCGACGGCACAGAACGTCACGCTCGAGGCCGAGCTTGAGAACGGCGCGGTGGTGAAGGGCGAGACGAATATTTCGCGCTCGCGCAAGCGCATCGTGCGCGTTCGGCTGGTGCCGCGCCGCGTCCGGCCGCTGCCGGAAGTGCTACAGGCGATCCGGGAAGCGGATCTGATCCTGGTGGGTCCCGGCTCGCTTTATACCAGCATCATTCCCAACCTGCTGGTCGAGCAGATGGCGGAGGTCATCGCGAACTCGCACGCCACGCGCGTCTACATCGCCAACCTGATGACGCAGCCCGGCGAAACGCAGCACTACTCCGTTGCCGACCATGTGCGCGCCATCTACGACCACACGGGGTGCAAGATCTTCGACTTCGTCGTGATCAACCGCAAGCCCGTGTCCCGGCCCCTGCTGCGGCGGTATGCGGCGCAGGGCGCAGCGCCCGTCGATCCTTCTCTCGGCGAGCTCGAACGCATGGGACTTCGCTACGTTACGGGCGACCTGCTTCAGCAAGACGGCGTCGTGCGCCACGACCAGGCGCGCCTGACCCGCCTCCTGCTCAACAAGTTCGTGAATCACCGCGCCCCCCGCTGATTGGCAGTCACGGTCATGCAGAACAAGGCCTAGTAGGCCGTCCTTGGTTGCGCCGACTTTCAAGCTGCCTTTTCGTAGAGGTATTTCTGGAATCCTGCGAAGAGCCTGCCGATATCCTCCGGCCTTCCGAGGTCGGCCGGGATCGAGCTGGTAATACCAGATTCTGCGAGTTGGCGCGCCTTTTTCGAAAAAGAGGACGACGGTTTTGACGCCCGCGCCCTGGAAGACACCGCCGGGACAATCGAGGATCGTGTACAAGTTGCAGCTTTCGAGCAGCAGCTTGCGCAGGCTCACGGAGGCGTTGTCTGTATTGGACAGGAAGGTGTTCTTGATGACGATGCCGGCGCGGCCGCCGGCCTTGAGCATCTTGATGAAGTGCTCGAGGAAGAGATAGGCCGTTTCGCCGGTGCGAATGGGAAAGTTCTGCTGAATTTCCTTGCGTTCCTTGCCGCCGAAGGGCGGGTTGGCCATGACAACTTCCACGCGATCTTTCTCTTGAATGTCGGCGAGATTCTCGGTAAGCGTGTTGGTGTGGACGATATTGGGCGCTTCGATGCCGTGGAGGATCATGTTCATGATCCCGATGACGTAGGCGAGGGATTTTTTCTCTTTGCCGAAGAAGGTCTTTTCCTGGAGGGTTTTCCAATCCTTCGTCGTAAGAGAAGAGTGCCGGGCTGAAGAACCCGGCGCTACGTCTAAACCTTGGGAGGAAGCGCCGTTCAGAAAGGAGCCGCCGGACTTGAGGTATTCGAAGCTTTCGCAGAGGAAGCCGGCGGAGCCGCAGGCGCCATCGTAGATGCGCTCGCCGATTTTCGGCTTTACGACCTGGATGATGGCGCGAATGAGGGGGCGCGGGGTGTAGTACTCGCCGCCGTTGCGCCCGGCGTTGCCCATATTGCGAATCTTGGCTTCGTAGAGGTGCGAGAGCTCGTGCTTTTCGGTCTGCGAACGGAAGCGAAGCTCATCAATGTGGTCGATGATTTCGCGAAGGTTGTAGCCGCTCTGAATCTTGTTTTTGATCTCGCCGAAGATTTCGCCGATTTTGTATTCGATGGTGTTGGGACCGCTGGCGCGCTGCTTGAAGCCGTGCAGATAGGGGAAAAGCTTGCCATTGACGAAGTCGCGCAGGTCGTCCCCGGTGAGGGCCTTGTTGTGGTCGATTTTGCCGTCCTTGCCCTTGGGCGCCGCCCAGGTTTCCCAGCGGTAGGGTTTTTCCAGGAGGAAGGCGTATTTCTTTCCCTGAATCTGGGCTTCCGTGGCGCGGTCCTCTTCGAGCGCGTCGAGATATTTGAGGAAGAGGAGCCAGGAGGTCTGCTCGGTGTAATCGAGTTCGGTGGTGCAGCCCGCTTCCTTCCAGAGAACGTCATCAACATTCTTGAAAACCTGCTCAAACATGGATCGAGCGCCTCTCGGGAAATCGGGGACAGGAATTCATATCATAAGCTGAGTAGAGCCTTTAAGGGTTAATTAAGGCGGGCCGGTAACCAACGTTTTACGGGCGAGGGAAAGAATGCCAGGATGTCGCGCTGGAGGCCGCGGCGCTACACTCAATTCTTTGAGGGCGGCTCTTCCACCGCGCTTATCTGCATGGTCACGCATGATCCGCGCTACGCCGAAATCGCCGATCGCACCGTACATCTGTTGGACGGCCGTATTACCGAGGAGACTCAGAGCCCTGCGATGGGGCGGGTTTAGCGGAGCGTGAAGAGAGATCCCTCACTCGCGTTGCTCCGTTCGGGATGACGATCCTCATCGGATCGTCAATTTCCGGAGGGAGCGTTGGGGGCGGTGTAGCCGTCACGGGCGATCACGACGGCTTTCTTCTTCTTGCCCTTCTTGTTCGCGAGCTCGAGCGGGTTCCCCTGATCGTCCACGACTTCGACGGTGAGCTTATGATAGCGGCCGTCCTGCGGCGTGGTGGGCGAGAAGACGAGCGTGTACTGGTTGCGAAGGAACTGGGCGACCGAGTTGAAGATGCCCGGAATCTCGGCGTCGAAGCGCGGGAACCACGCATAGCCGCCGGTCATGCGCGCGAAGGTCGTGAGTTGGTTCTGCGCCTGGAGGTAGCCGACGCCGCCGCCGTCGCGGGTATCGAGTTGAATCTCCTCGCCAGTGCCCACACAGAAAATCGTCACGTCGGCTTCCTTCAGGCGGTGGAGGATTTGATCCAACGTATGCTTGCTGAACGTGTCGTAGCCCGTGGCAATCACGAGAATCGATTTCTTGCCCTTCACGTCGCGAAGCTGATCGACCGTTTCGTAGACCGCATCGAAGAGATTCGCCTCGTGGAATCCGGGAAAGCCGAGGGTGCGAATCGCCTGATCGACTTCGCGCTTGTCCTGCGTGAAATCAACCTGGAGCGTCGTGCGAAGATCGAAGGTCTTCAGCGCGACCCAATCTTTCGGCTTGAGTTCATTCAGGAAGTTATCGGACCAATACTGCGCTTTGTATCCAAAATAGCCGCCCATGCGGGCGCTGAATTCCACGAGCATGACGATCGTGATGGGCGCGTCACTGGGCGCAAAATTGGTGACCTGCTGCGGCTGGCCCTGGTCGAGGACGCGAAAGTTTTCACGCTTCAAGCCGGTGACGAGATTTCCGTCCTGATCGGTGACGACCGCATCGACGTTCACCAGATTCGACTGCACCGAGATCGCCACCTGCGGCATGGACTGCTGCGAGGGTGCGGGCGGCTGGGGCTGTCCGCTGGGCTGCTTAGGCGGCAGCGGTTGCTGCGACGGAGGGGGCGTTTGGGGGCCTTCTTCCTGCGCGAGGGCCGTCCACGCCGCGGGCGGGACGCCCAATGCGGCGATGAGGGCCGTCATCAAAGTGGCGCGAAACAAGGCATTCAGTCGCATGATTACCTCACCCGATTTGGATGCTGCCACGGTCCGCCCCGGATGGTCAATGCCGGTCGTGTGCATTCCGGACACGCCATGCCGCCGGGGTCGTATGACGGGTCCAGCCGGTGCGATAGACTTTAAGATTCACCGGGAGGCAAAAGGGATGGCGCGGAGGATCGCAACTATTTTCTTGCTGGCGCTTTTGGGGGCGCAGGCGTGCGTCGCGCCGATCTACGCTCGCGGCGCCCAAAATGGGCCGCCCACAGCGCCTCCGACAACGGCGATTCCGGTGTCCGCGGACATATCGCAGATCGAAAGCGAAGCCCTCGGCTGGCTCCAGGCGCTGATCCGCATCAACACGACGAATCCGCCGGGCAACGAGCTGGCCGCCGCGAAGTATCTGGCGGGCATCCTCGATCGCGAGGGAATCCACTCGGAGATTTTCGAGAGCGCGCCCGGGCGCGGCTTTCTGGTGGCGCGATTGTCGTCGAGCCCCGTGCCCGATCCATCGCGCGCGCTGCTGCTGATGGGGCACCTCGACGTGGTTGGCGTGGATAAGACGAAATGGAGCGTCGATCCCTTTGGCGCGGTGATTCAGGGCAACTACCTCTACGGGCGCGGCGCGATCGACGACAAGGGCATGACCGTTGCGAATCTGGCGGTGCTCGTGGCCCTGAAGCGCTCGAACGCGCGATTAAATCGCGACGTGATCCTGCTGGCTGAAGGAGATGAGGAGGCCAGCGGCACGGGGATGGAGTTCGCCGTCGAGAAACACTGGGACAAAATCGCGGCCGGCTACGCCATCAACGAAGGCGGGCGCGTGAACGTGGAAGACGGCAAGATTCAGTACGTCGGCGTGCAAGCCAGCGAAAAGGTTTACGTCGATGTGGACGTGATCGCGAGGGGAACGTCGGGGCACGGGTCGGTTCCGCGTTCCGACAACGCCGTGGTGCATCTGGCCGCGGCCATTGCGAAGATCGGGACCTACGAAACACCGGTACAGTTCAACGCGGTGACGCGAGCATATTTCCAGGGGCTTGCGGCCGTCGAGGACGAAGACACCGGCAAATGGCTGCGCGCACTCGATACATCCGACCGCGGCGATCACGCGGCGCGGTGGGCCTCCAACGCAAACCCAAGCTGGAATTCGATGCTCCGGGACACGATTTCTCCGACGATGCTGCAGGCGGGAGTGCGGCAGAACGTGATTCCGTCGGAGGCGCGCGGAGTGCTGAACATCCGGCTGCTTCCCGGCAACCAGATCGACCCGCTGGTCGCGAAGCTGCAGCAGCTCGTGAACGATCCCCAGATTCGCTTCGAAGTGGAGCCGGGCGGAGGCGAGTCCGCGCCATCGTCGTCAGTGACGTCGGAGCTCTATAACTCGATCGCGCGCGTCGCGGGGAAGGAATTTCCGGGCGCCGCAGTGGTGCCGTACATGTCCACAGGCGCCACGGACTCGACGCCGCTGCGCCTTCGGAGCGTGCAGGCATACGGACTGGTGCCGTTTCCGCTGACGGAGGAGGATTACGGGCGAATGCACGCGGACGACGAGCGCATCCCACTCGACTCATTCCGCAAGGGGATCGAATTCCTCTACGCGGTTGTCAGCGATTTTGCCGTTGCCAAGTGAATCCAGAGACCCACCCTTGGAAAGCCATCCCGCGAAAACGATGAGTTTTTAGTTGACCCAGTTGTCGGGGTGGGAGGGCGGCTTCTCGCGGTGGTCGCGGACGTAGACTTCGAATTTCTTGCGCAGGCGGCGACGCTTCCAATCCGAGAAATAGTTGCGGAAATTGTAGAGGAAAGATCCGCGGCGGAGGTAGACGTAGCCCACCAGCATCCCGCCCAGATGGCAGACGTGGCTCACGTTGTCGCCGGAGGCACCGATTGTGCCGAAGAACTCGATGGCCCCCATAATGATGACGAAAATCTTCATCGACACAGTCACCGGCAAGGGGAACATCCATACCCGACGGTCAGGGAGCAGGACGGCGTTCGCGAGCAGAATGCCGTAAATCGCGCCGGATGCGCCGATGGTAGGATTCAAGGCCGTTCCCAGGCCGTGAGGGTCGAGGGCCATCTTCACAAGGACGTTTATAACGCCCGCTCCCACTCCGCACAGAAAGAAATAGGTGTAGAAGCGCCGGGAGCCCCAGGTGTGCTCGAGGTCCGCACCGAACATCGCGAGGTAGAGCAGGTTGAACAGAATGTGAAGGATCCCCGCGTGGAGAAACAGATAGGTGAACGGCTGCCAAAGCCTGAAGCCGTGGACCACCGCGTAGGGCACCAGACCGAACCACTCTCCCCAGAATCTCGCAGCCGACGGCCCCAAGACAAACTGAGAAAGTTCCTGAAGAACAAAGACGCTGATGCAGGCGATGCAAAGCGTTTTGATGGCACGCGGGAAGTACCCGCCAAGATCGAACCGGTAGCCGTAGCCGCGCGAAAAGGAACCCATCGAGCCAAGTCTAAAGGCTCGGCGGGACAGAGTCAAAGACGCGGCAGGGTAAGGGATGGCGACCCGCAAAAGTACCCCACCCCTGCGAGTACCGGATACCCAGCCTCTCGCACTCAGATCCCATCGGTTCGTCCGTCATAAGGAACGCACGGGGGCGGATCGGGGCGTGCTAGTCGTGGAGGACGACGCTAAGAAGAGAATTGTGAACCTTCAATCCACCCTTGTACTCAATGAAACCCAATTTCCTGAACTTGTTCATGAAAAAATTAACTCGCGCACGGGTTGTCCCAATCATTTCTGCCAGAGTCTCCTGGCTGATCGGGGGAAATTCAGTCTGCTGTTTGCCTTGATTGCCATAGTGAGCGATCAACAGGAGCGCCCGGGCCAGCCGTTTCTCGCTGGGGTTGAAAAGTTGATCTACCAAATCCGCTTCGACTCGAATGTTGCGCAAAAGCACTTGGCGCATGAAAAGATCGGAAAACGCCTGTTGTTTGTGGAGGACGCGCATCATTTTCTTCTGTTCAACGCTAAGCATGGTGCTGGGTCCAATCGCGCTCGCAGTCGCCATGCGCACAC
>Ga0187856_1003491_pt1 | contig 10935 bp, 8 predicted proteins | sample June2016WEW_8_40_FD_132443 | JGI IMG/M metagenome (GOLD analysis project Ga0187856, IMG submission 132443) | Peatland microbial communities from SPRUCE experiment site at the Marcell Experimental Forest, Minnesota, USA - June2016WEW_8_40 | ecosystem: Environmental > Terrestrial > Soil > Wetlands...
AGCCGATCCTCGGTATCTGCGTGGGTCACCAGTTCCTCGGACGCCATTTCGGCGGTCGGGTCGTCCGAGGCGCCCCCGAGTTCGGCCGTGTGGAGATCGAGGTCGATCGCCCCGACCATCCGTTGCTGACCGGTCTCCCGACTCGCTTCCAGGCATGGGCGAGCCACAACGATCACGTCGTCGAGCCCCCGCCGGGCTGGCTCGCGATCGCCCACTCCGCGGGCTGCCCGATCCAGGCGATGGCGCATCCGAGCCGTCCGATCTGGGGCGTGCAGTTCCACCCCGAGGTCGAGCATACGGAAGGGGGCCGCGAGATCTTCCGCCATTTCCTGGAAGCGTGCCGTCGGTAGGGGCCGGGGATAAGTAACCGGCGTCGCTCCCGAGGACGGTGTTCCGGTGCGGATGCGGTACGGCTCGGGGGTTCGCAAGGACGACCTCATCGAGCGGGCGCGCAAGCTGCGGGACTCGGTCGACCCCCTCCTCCCTCGGCTCGGACCCGACTGCCCCACCGATCGGTTCGACCGGTTGCGGGAGGACCTGGAGAAGGTCCGTGAGGCGCGGGACGACGAGTCGCGTCTGGAACGGATGTCCCGCTGGGGAGATCCCCTCCCCCGCGCCTATGCGGGTCTGATGAAGTTCCCGCACGACCCCCAGATGCCGTCGGTCGTGGCGTTCCCCGTCCCCGGAGGCGAGGAGGTCTCCTTCGCGCCGTTGAGCCGGGCGACCCGCGAGGCGGAGGTCGCCGTCCAGCACTTTGAGGACCCGGAACGGCTCTTGCTCGCGTACCAGGATTGGGCCCGCAAGGGGTTCTGTTTCTTCGCCAGCCCGACCCGCCTCTGGTGCATGGGTCGCTCGACGGAGCCTCCGGCCGAGTTCCGCGCCGGAAAGATCGCCTCCTTGCCGTACCGCTTCCTGGAAGACTCTGCGAGCGGTCGGTTCGACTGCGCGCATCTCAGCGCCCGCGAGCCCCGGCCCTACCTCGAGGTCGGTTGGGCCGGGGCGCATGCCACCTTCCGCCTCTGCCGCAAGTGCGCGAAGGGGGAGCGCCAGCTCTTCGAGGCGCTGACCCAAGGGATCGCGGTCCCCGACGTCGAGGAGGAGTTCCCGGTACGGGCGGCCCTCAACGTCACGTGCCATGGTGGCGAGACATGCGTCCACGCGGATCTGCCCGAGCTCTCGCGGGGCACGCGACGGGCCTACGAGGCCGGTCGTCTCACCGACGCGCAGCTGATCTCGACGTACCTCGGCGAGATCCGACCCCGGATCGAGGCGACCCGTACCCCCACGTTCGTCGCGGGCGGTGTCTGTTACGGTTCCAACCTGGATGCGTTCCTCACCACCCTCACACCGACGCCCATCGAACGGCGCGCGATCGAAGAGGCGCTGGGAGCCTCCGGGGGTCTCTTTGAGATCGATGAGCCGACCGCCAGCAAGGCGCTGGAGCGCCTATGGCCCGACCACTCCGAGCTCATCGTCCACACGATCGTCTCCGATCCGAAAGAGGCGCAGAAGTATCTGGACGAGGGCCAGCGGGCCCCGGGCCGGATCGCCGAGCTGCTCAAACGCGCCCAGCGGCGCTCCGAGGAGCGGGAAGTGCTCGGGGCGCTCCCCCGCTACTCACGTCTGACCCGCGAGGCCGCCTACGTCGACGCGGTCGCGCGGGCGTTCCGCAGCCAGGGGGTCCCCTCGGCCGAGCGGGCCGCCGTCCACGCCCTCCCGCACGAGGGCAAGGAGCGAGGGCTCGCCTACGGGATCCTCCTCGCGTTGGGCCGTGCACCCTCGCACTCCTGGCAGTTCTCGACGACCGAGAAGGAATTCGGGGCGTCGCTCGAGAGCCAGGTGCGCGACGTCCTCAGCGCCTCCCCCGAGGACTACCACGCGGCCCTCGACCGTCTGTTCACCACGGCCGGCGTGGCGCACTGGGGCGAGCGCGAACCCCCCACGTGAGAGCGGGAGCGCACGTCAGCGGGGCGGCTTCGGCCGCCGGTACCGGGAGAGGGCCTCGTTCTCGGCGAAGTGGAGTTCCGGTGCCGGTATCACGAGGGCGTGCAGCGGCGGGCCGAAGTCCATCCGGACCATCTCCCGCGCGGGGGCGACCCAGGCGTCGGCGCTCGGGCTGCCGACCCTCGCCACGACCGCGATCTCCTTCGCGGGATCGAGCGTCGCTCCATCGGGGTCCCGCTCGAGCAGGATCCGGATCGCTTCGTCGGCGCGTAGGAACCGGCCTTCCGTTGGATCGAGGTCGAGCAGCACGAGCGTGTGCGCGCCGATCGACCGGTTCTTTCCGATCTCGACGAGCGGAGAGGTCGGGGCGAACCCCGGCGCCGGGAACGGCAAGGAGACCGTCCGGCCGAACCGGTACGCCGTCAGTCCGAGGAACCCGGCCGCCGCGGTGAAGATGCTGGCGTTCGGCACGTAACGCCATGCGTGGCCGGCGCGCTCGACCGCGAGCCGCAGGGCGACGTGGGTCGTCGCCGCGAAGGGGTCCCCCGTGGTCAGGAATCCGACCCGGGCGGACCGTTCGAGCGCTTCGAGGATCGCGTGCTCGGACTCGACCTCCGCGCGGCCGAGCCGCTCGATCGGGCGCGCGAGCTCCTTCGCGAGGCGGTCGAGCGCGCCGGGCTCGAGCACGGCGGTGTACTCCTCCGCGAAGATCCGGTCGCACCGGCGCAAGGCCTCCTCGCCCCGGTGGGAGAGATCGCTCTCGTCCCCGAGGCCGAGGCCGACGAACCACAGCTCCGCCATGGTCGGGAGGCCCCGGGGCCTATCCTCGGACCGCCACGACCGGGCACGGAGCCGACCGGAACAGCTCCTCGAGGAACGGACGGGTCAGGAACGGAGTTCCGCTGACGTAGTGCGAATCCTCACCGACCAGGAGGAGCCCGTACCGCTCGCGCGACGCCTCCTGCAAGATCAGTTCCGCATTGTGCTTGCGGCGCCCAAGAAGGGCCTCGCTGACGATGGAATGGCGGTGGAGGATCGGGACCCCCCGCGCCGTGTGCTCGCCGCCGGTGGCGCTCGACCGGGTCGAGGTCGACCCGATGTCCAGCATGATGATCGGGACGTCCCCGTTGTGGATCGCGATCTCCTCCGCGAGCCGGATCGCCTTGGGCGACGTACTTCCCGACAGCGAGGGCACGAGGACCCGCGGGATCTTCGAGGTGGCCAGCGCGAGCCGGTTGAGCACGAGGACGTCGGCGTGCGCATAGTGCAGGATCGCGGTCGCCGTGTGCCCCACGAATGGGTTCCGGCTGCGTCGGTCCCCGCCCAGACTGAGCAGGATCGCGTCGGCCGAGTGCGCCTCGGCGCTCTCGAGGATCTCGGCCGGGACATCGACGCTCGCCCGGATCTCGGGCTCGACCCGCACGTCCAGGGCCGCAGCCGCCTCGTGCGCGGGGATGACGAGGTTGACGGAGGCGCGCCACTCCCGCGTGACCTGGGGCATCGTCGTGGTCGGGATGACGTGGAGCATCCGGATCTCCCCGTCGGAGTCGAGCAGCGAGGCGGCGAACCGGATCATCGGCTCGACCTCAGGAGGTGAACGGACCGGGACGAGGATGCGACGGTACATGGCTAGGGTCCCACCCCGGTCCAGGCGACCAACGCGTAGTCGAGGTTCACGACGTTGACGTACGCGGGACCGATGAACCCGAACAGCGGCTGGGTGATGTAGGAGTTGACGAACGCCGTCATGTTCGCGACCGACTCGTTCGTTGCGTTGGCGACCCTCGGGACCTGGACCAGGACCGACTCGGGGGTGAGATACGGATCCACTCCGGAGTACGACGGGCTGACCAGTTCGAGCGGGAGCGATGCGTTCACGGTGAAGTTGCCATACTCCTTCATGTAGGAGATGGTTTCGTTGAGGAGCGCAAGGAGCGCCGGATTGGTCGGCCCGGGGGGGGTCTCGTAGGCCAACGTGGTGTTGTAATCGTTCATCGAGGGCCGATCCCAGAAGAGATACGGGCGGCTGAAGTTCTGGCCGACCAGGGACGAGCCGACGACCGTGCCGTTCGTCGCATGGAGGAGCGAGCCGCCCGCGGTGCCCGGGGCGATGATGTCGGCGATGCCCACCAGCAGGGCGGGGTAGCCGAGGCCGACGACGACCACGCTCAGCACGACGATCACGACCGCCGCTCGGACATGCGAGCGCATCCGCTGCGGGGGGTCCACTCGGGGTAGCGTCACCGGGGATCCGGACATGGTTCTACAAGCCTCCGAGAGGGAGGACATGGTAGATCGCGGCGCTCATCGCGAGGACCAGCGGGGTCGCTGCGGCCCAGATGAAGAGCTGGTAGATGAGCCAGATCCCGACGAACGCGCTGAGGAGGCCTCCCCCGCCGTAGATGAGGATGTTGCGGCGCAACAGATCGATCGCCGGGCGCGGGCGGAAGCCGACCCCGAACAGGGCGAGCGGGATGAGCATGGGGATCACGATGGCGTTGAAGAAGAGGGTCGCGATCACCGCGATGGCCGGGTCGGTCAGCCCGAGGATGTTGAGCGAGGCGACGCCGGCGATCGCCGCGCCCGAGGCCGTGATGAAGATCGCGGGAAGGATCGCGAAGTACTTCGCGACGTCGTTGGTGATCGTGAAGGTCGTGATGGCCCCGCGCGTGATCAACAGCTGCTTGCCGATCGATACGATCTCGATGAGCTTGGTGGGGTCGTTGTCGAGGTCGACCATGTTGCCGGCCTCCTTCGCGGCGCTGGTGCCGCTGTTCATGGCGAGGCCCACGTCGGCCCGGGCGAGGGCCGGAGCGTCGTTGCTCCCGTCTCCGCTCATCGCGACCAGGCGCCCTTGAGCCTTCTCGCGCTCGATGATCTGGAGCTTCGTCTCGGGCTTCGCCTCCGCGACGAACTCATCGACGCCGCTCTCGCGCGCGATCGCGGCGGCCGTCATCCGGTTGTCGCCGGTGCACATGATCGTGCGGATGCCCATCGTCTTCAGCTCGTGGATCCGGTCCTTGATGCCGGGCTTGACCACGTCCTTCAGGAGGACGAGCCCGAGAGCGCGGTGATCGGCCGAGATGATCAGCGGTGTCATCCCCTGACGCGACTGCTCCCGGGCCGCCTCCCGCAGCTCCGGCGGCATGACGGCGCCGTACGCCTCCATCGCATCCATCGACCCCTTGAAGACCTCCCGGCCCTCCTTGAGGGTGAGCCCGCTCATCCGGCGTTCCGCGGTGAACACCAGCACCTGGTAGCTCCCCGGCTCGAGGCGCGGGGCCGTCGCGCCCATGCGGGCCGCGAGCCGGACGATCGAGCGGCCCTCGGGGGTGTCGTCCAGGCTCGACGAGAGGAGGGCCGCGGAGGCGAGTTCGTTGGGTTCCACGCCGGGGGATGGGATGAGCTGGACCGCGAGGCGGTTGCCGACCGTGATCGTGCCGGTCTTGTCCAGGATCAGCACGTCCAGGTCACCGGCCGCCTCGACCGCGGTGCCGGATTTCGCGATCACGTTCGCCTTGGCGACGCGGTTGATCCCCGAGATCCCGATCGCCGGAAGGAGCGCCCCGATGGTCGTCGGCATCAGGGCGACGAACAGCGCGAGCATCGTCGCGATGTTGATCGTGACGACGCCGGACGGGCCCGCCACATCCGCGAACGTCACGATGATTGCGAGCAGCACGGCGGTGAGGGAGGCGAGAAGGACCCCGAGGGCGAGCTCGTTGGGGGTCGGTTCGCGTCCGGCGTTCTCGACGAGACTGATCAGGCGGTCGAGGAAGGAGTGGCCCGCGCTCGCCGAGATGCGGACGGTGACGGTGCCCTGGAGGATCCGTGTCCCCCCGAGGACGCTCGTGCGGTCCCCTCCGCTCTCTCGGAGGGCGGGAGCAGATTCGCCCGTCATCATCGACTCGTCGATGAGCGCCGCGCCGTGGATCACGTCGCCGTCGAGCGGGACGACCTCGGAGGCTTCGATCACGACCAAGTCTCCCACCTGGAGAGAGCCGGAAGGAACCCAGCGCGTCGTGCCGTCCGGCAGCTGCTGGCGCGCCCGCAGGCCGCTGCGGATCTGGCGCAGGCTCTCCGCCTGGGCCCGGCCCCGCGCCTCGGCGATCGCCTCCGAGAGGTGACCGAACCAAAGCGTGAGGAACAGGATGACCGTCATGGCGAAGTAGTATCCCGCTTCGTAACTCGCCGCGACGTCCGGGAACGCCCGTGGATAGACGGTCAGGATCGCGAGGAAGACCATGAAAACCCAAACCACGAACATGACCGGGTGCCGGACCTCCCGCCGTGGATCGAAGTAACGGAGCGAATCGCTGAGGACCCGACGCCACGACGTGTGGGCGACCCGACGGGGCACCGGGGCGGCGCTCGCTGCCGAGCTCGCAGCGATCTCCTCCAACGTAGGTTCGACCATCACCTACCACCACTGAGCGAGCGGGCCGAGCGCGAGCACCGGGAGGAACAGGAGACCCGAAATGATGACCAGCAGCAACGTCAGGAACAGGGCGAACGTCGCGCTGTTCGTCTGCAGCGTGCCGGCGGAATTCGGTATCGGATCCTCTCGGGAGAAGAGCGAGCCGACCGCGAGCATCGCGATCATCGGGAAGAATCGGCCGATCAGCATCACCGCCGAGCCTGCGAGGTTGAAGAAGAGCGTACCGTCGGTGATCGGACCCATCGAGCTGCCGTTGTTGGCGGCCTCGCTCGTGAACTCGTAGAGGAGGATCGTGAACTGACTGGCGTTGACCTGCAGGTTCGGTCCGACCGTGCCCAAGGCGGGTCCCGTGAATCCCGCGACGAAGGCGATGACCACCGGTACGAGGATCACGGCCGGGTGGCTGATCAGCGCGTACGCCGCCCAACGCATCTGGTCCTTCCCGACCTTCTTCCCGAGGTATTCAGGGGTCCGGCCGACCATCAACCCCCCCACGAACACTGCGATCAGGGCGTAGAGCAGGAGCATCCCGAACCCCGTGCCGTCCCCGCCTGGCGTGCTCTGCGTGAACATGCCAAAGAACGCCACCAGCTGGGCCCCGGGCGTGATCGCCCCGAGGGACATGTTCTGGGCCCCGACGTTCCCGTAGATCGAGGATATCTGGAAGAACGAGGTCTCGGGTAACGTTCCGAGCGATTGTTGCCCGACCGTATAGTTGCCCGATACGGTTAGCCCCGGGATCACCCCGAGCGTCGGGTTGCCGACATACTGGAAGTACATGAACAGGCCGAGAGCGGAGAGGAAGACGATCAGGATCGCCGCGATGTAGGGGTTCGCTTCGTTCGGCTTGCGGACCATCCGACCGAACATGAACGGGACCGAGAGCGGGATCAGCAACATCAACCCGGTCTGGAACAGCATCGATAGGACGTTCGGGTTGGCGAGGGTGTTCGCGCCGTTGGCGGCGTACCATCCGCCCCCGTTCGTTCCGAGCATCTCGATCGATGTCCACGACGCCACCGGGCCGAGGTAGATCGTCTGGATCCCGCCCGTCATGGGGTGGGCGTTGACGTAGCTCGTGAAGGTCTCCGGGAGCCCCAGCACGATCAGGACGATCGCGCCGAAGATCGCGAGGGGGAGCAGCACGCGGGTGACGGCCCGCACGAGATCAACGTAGAAGTTCCCCAGGGTGCCGTCCTGGCGGGTGAACCCCCGGATGAACGCCACGACGACCGCGAGCCCGCACCCCGCCGAGAGGAAGAGCGCGATCTGGAGCGCCAGGATCGCCCCGCCGAGGCTCAGCTGGGATTCGGCGGCGAAGTGCGTGAAGTCGGTGTTGGTCGTGAAGGAGGACGCCGAGTGGAAGGCCAGGTCCCACGTCATGCTCGGGATCCCGCCCGGGTTCCACGGAAGGGACGCCTGGAGCGTCAGCACCGCGAAGATCCACACGATCACGGCGGTGCTCGTGACGAGGAGCGCGATCGTGTACTCCTTGAACCTCATCGAGTGCCGCTGATTGGTCCCGATCGCACGGAAGATCAGGTTCTCGATGGGGTTCCAGAACCGATCCCCAAAGGCGGGGCGGTCGGTGAAGACCCGGCTGAGATAGCGCCCGAAGAACGGCGCGATGAGGAGGACGGCTACGAGTACAATGACTACGTCAATCAAACCCCGCGGATCGAACACGGACCTCCGATCAGCGCCCTTCTGGATGGATCATCCAGAGGATCAGGTAGACGACCAGGACGAACGAGACGGTCGTGAAGACCACCATACCGAGGTTGGCGCTGATGTCTCCGACGAGGTCCATGGACCCTACCGGGACGAGGGACCTGGAGGTCGTGATATAAATCCAGCTCTCGGAGGGGTCCGAGCCAACAGCTTAAGAGGGGGATGGGTTCGGCGCCCGCTTCCGACGCGGGGCTCGCTGGGGGGGTGCCGCCTCGGCGGCCCCCGCGGCGCCGCGCATCTTCGAGGCCGCGGAAAGTCTTCGCACGATCCGACGCATCGAGCGCTCGCGGCGGACCTCCGCGGCCTGGTGTCCCACGTCCCGGGTGTCCTTCGTGAGGAGCACGACGACCCGTCCGGTCGAGGTGCGTCCCGTGCGCCCTCGCCGCTGGATCGCCCGGATCTCGCTCGGCACCGACTCGAAGAAGACGACCAGATCAACGTCGGGAACGTCCAGCCCTTCCTCCGCGACGCTGCTGGCGACCATGATCGGGAACGCCCCCGATCGGAACGCCCCCAGGATCTGGGCCTGCTCGACCTGGTTCATCCCTTTGTCCTCGGCGTCCCGGGTCGCCTGCCCCACGAACCGGCCGATCTTCCAGCCCTGCCCCTCCAGGGTCGTTTGGATCCCCTGGATCGTATCCCGGTATTGCGCGAAGATGAGGATCCGCGGTCGATGATCCTGGGGGCGTTCCAGCTGTTCGCGAATGAGCTCGACCAAGGCGTCGAGCTTCGGGTGGGACGCCTCCCGGCCGCTGCGGAGGTAGTTCTCCGCCTCCGTGCGGGCCTGAACGACCTCGGGAAGCGCGAGCACCGCGCGGTCCCCCCGACTCGGTTTCTCCTTCCCCGCGAGGCGCTCGAGGTATTGCAGGAACGGTTGCACGCCCTGCGTTTCGAGACGCTCCTCGGCGTGGAAGAGGTGGAGCAGAACGAGCTGGTGGTACAGCGGCCCGAACTTGCGCACCATCGGACCCGGACGCGCGAAGATCTCGGCCCGTAGAGAGATCAAGTCCTTGATCGTCAGGGACGCGATCGGCTTCTTGCGCAGGTAACCGAGGCGCTGCAACCGGCGGGCCGTCCCATGCGCCGCGGCCTGGAGCCGGTCGCGGATCTGGCGTACGTCGGGGGTCATGTCGACCCAGCGGTACTCGACATCGATCGCCTGCACGAACTCCCGAACGCCATCGTCCTCGCGGCTGCGGGCCTCGATCCGAGTGACCCCGAGCGCGCCGACGACCTCCTCGATCCGTTCGTCCTTCCCCCCCGGGGACGCCGTCAGCCCCAGGATCCGGCTTCCGCTCGGACGCTCCGTCCGGTACCGCTCGGCGATCGGGACGTAGACGTACTTCCCGACCGCGTGGTGGGCCTCGTCGTAGATCAGGAGCTGCACATCGGAAAGGTCGTACCGGCCTGCGGCGAGGTCGTTCTGGACGATCTCAGGGGTCGCGAAGACCACGTCGGTGCTCTCCCATGCACCCTCCCGCACCGGGCGCTTGACCGTGCCGGTGAACCGCGCCCGCCGGATCCCGTCGAGCCATCGTCCGAACGAATCCGCGTGTTGCTGGACCAGAGGCCGGGTCGGTGCTAGGAAGACGACCTTGCCGTCCGTTCGCCGAAGGATCTCGGCGGCGATCAGCGCCGCGATCACCGTCTTCCCCAGTCCCGTCGGAAGGACGATCAGTAGGTCCTCCTCGAGCCCGATGCGGGCGAGATCGACCTGAAACGGCAGGGCGCGGAGCAGCTCGGGACGGACGAACGGGTGGACGATGTACCCGTTCTCCACCCGCCAGATCTCGGGGTACCCCTCGTGCTTCGCACGGCGGAGGAGCGGGGGCGCGACCCGCGCGCCGTCCCCGCCACCGAACTCCTCCAACGATCGCTGGTGGCTCACTGGGGACCCGCCCGACGGCATCGGTCCGATTCAGATAGCGATAGCCCTCCTCGGACCCCTCCCTTCCCGTTCCGCCGGCCGATCCCGAGCTCGGGGCCGGGGTGGCTTGGGGTCGGGAGCGCGCCGCGCGACGCCTTCCGGCCTGGAGAGGTCCGACGACAACCGTTAATCGTTCCGAAGCTCACCTCGAAGGACGCGATGTATCCGATGGCGTACGTCCGCGAGCACGCGGATTCCATCCGCGCCGGCTTGGTGGCTCGTGGCCGGGATGCCGGGGATATCGATCGGCTGCTCGAAGTCGACCGGGAGCGGCGGGCTCTAGGAGAGGAGATCAACCGGCTCCGGGCTCGGCGTAACGCGGGGGCCCGGCGGCCGGACCCCACGGTCCCGACCGGCGCTCCCGAGGCCGGCCGAGCCGAGTTCGGGCAGCTGCGCGAGCGGATCCGGGCGCTCGAGACGCAGAGCGAGGCGATGGAGCAGACACTGCGGGACGCTCTGCTCCGGCTCCCTCAGGTCCCTCACTCTTCTGTCCCCCCGGGAGGGGACGCCAAGGCCAACGTCGAGATCGCCCAGTATTCCGCGCATCGGGCGCCTCCGCAAGCCCCCCGTCCGCACTTCGAGGTCGGCCACGAGCTCAACCTCTTAGACGAGGAACGGGGCGTCAAGGTCGCCGGTGAGGGGTTCTTCGTCCTATGGGGCGATCTCGCCCGACTCGAGCACGCGCTCATCCGGTACATGCGACGGCTCCATTTCGCGCGCGGCTACGTCGAGGTCGTTCCACCGATCCTGATCAACTCGGCCTCGATGCAAGGGACCGGACAGCTACCGAAGTTCGCCGAGGATTCGTACCAGGTCCAGCTCGACGACCTGTGGCTCGCCCCTACGGCCGAGGTACCGGTCACGAACCTGTTTCGGGACGAGGTGCTCCTGCCGG
>Ga0187856_1003492_pt1 | contig 10931 bp, 7 predicted proteins | sample June2016WEW_8_40_FD_132443 | JGI IMG/M metagenome (GOLD analysis project Ga0187856, IMG submission 132443) | Peatland microbial communities from SPRUCE experiment site at the Marcell Experimental Forest, Minnesota, USA - June2016WEW_8_40 | ecosystem: Environmental > Terrestrial > Soil > Wetlands...
CTGCCATCGGGACATTCAACTCTTCTCCCTGGGTAAGGATGACCGCACGCTCTATCAAGTTTTCGAGCTCGCGCACATTACCGGGCCACGAGGCATTGGCCAAGATTTCCATCGCCGGCCTCGAAATCGAATTGATTTTCTTGCCCATTCGCCGTGACAGCTTGGAGACAAAGTAGTGAACAAGCAGCGGAATATCTTCTCGCCGCTGACGCAACGGCGGGATTTCGACCGGAAAGACATTCAGCCGATAGAAAAGGTCTTCACGGAACTGATTCTTGCGAATCATTTCCGTGAGGTCGCGATGGGTCGCTGCAATGATGCGAACGTTCACCTGAATGGTTCTTGTGCTGCCGAGCCGTTCAAATTCATGTTCCTGGAGAGCTCGCAACAACTTCGGCTGCAACTCCAGGCTGATATCGCCAATCTCGTCCAGGAACAGCGTGCCACCATCGGCGAGCTCAAACCGGCCCTTCTTCTGCAGCAACGCACCGGTAAAAGCGCCCTTCTCGTGGCCAAAGAGCTCGCTTTCAAGCAGGCCGGACGGAATCGCCGCACAATTCAGCCGCACGAAATTACGGTCTTTTCGTGGGCTGAGATTATGCAGCGCACGCGCAATCAGTTCCTTCCCGGTGCCGGTCTCGCCTTGCAGAAGCACTGTCGAATCGGTCGGTGCAACGATAGAAACCTGTTCCAGCACTCTTTGCAGCGCGTTGCTTTTCCCGACGATTTCCTCGAACTTGCACTCAGACCGTATTTCCGATTCGAGATACAACCGTTCCTTGTCCCGGAAAGCGATACACTGCCGAATCGCCTTCAACAGTTCTTCGTCGTCGAAAGGCTTCGTCAAGAAATTCGCTGCGCCCGCTTTGACCGCGCGAACTGTCATTGGGATGTCGCCATGACCTGTGAGGAAGATGATTGGGACCTGAGCATCGGCATTTGCAAGTTCCTGTTGCAGGTCAAGTCCGTTTAGCCCGGGGAGATTCACATCCAGCACCAAGCAACTTGGTGGTTTCGGGCGCGGAGCAGCCAGGAACTCCTCCCCTGAGGCAAAGGTCTTGATCATCAGTCCGGCGGACCGGACCAAATCTGCTACTCCGTCACGTGCGAACGGATCATCATCCACCACGTAAACCCAAGGTCCTGTGCCGCTCATAAGGCCTCCTTCTTTCTTTAACCGTGTTGTTTTAAGCGCCCGGGTTCCATTTCAAAGCCGCGTCGACGGCGCCAAGCAGTTCTTCCTCGCTGAATGGTTTAGTAAGGTAAGCGACGGTCCAGTCCGAGGCAGCTTCTGACCTTGCATGGTCATCGGATGCATGGGCCGTGATGAAAATAACCGGCAGCTTACACTTGCGGGCCACCAGGTAATGCTGGAGTTCGATGCCACTCATCCCGGGCAGGCGCACGTCCAATATGAGGCAGTCCGCCTTGCGGGGGTGCGCCGAGTTCAAGAACTCCTCCGCTGACGCGAACACTCTCACCTCCTGGCCGACGGACCGGATGAGGCTGTCAAGCGATTCGCGTACCCAAACGTCATCATCGACAACTGAAATAAGCGCCATCACGAAGCCTTCAGTTCTTAAATATCAGCAGTGGGAGGGAAAATCTACTATACCTTGGTAGTGGATCGACAGGTTTGAGCCCTGCTGGCCAGAAGTCCTCTTCGGATCGGATCGAAGTCGTTGTGGCCCTACGTTTGGGCGGATTGTTTATGTGAGCGGATTCCCAGACTCTGCGCCATCCTCACCAAGTCGGCCAAAGAGTCGGCGCGCATTTTGCGCATGATGTGCCCGCGATGAAACTTGACTGTCACCTCGGTTATGTTCAGTTCGGCCGCAATTTGCTTATTCAGCAGGCCAGACACGACCTGCTGCATCACTTCCTGCTCTCGCGCGGTCAGAGATTCGTATCGCTCCTGCAACTCACGCGTTTCCGCGTGCTGCTCTCGGGTACGCCGATCGCGTTCGATAGCTTCCTGGATCGCCTGTAAGAGTTTCTGGTCGTCGACCGGCTTAGTCAGAAACTCAACCGCTCCCGCTTTCATTGCCTGCACGGAGGCTGGGATATCGCCATGGCCTGTAAGGAAAACAATGGGGATCTCCAGCCCGACCTCGGCCATCCGCTTCTGCAGGTCGAGTCCGCTCAGCCCCGGCAGTTGCAGGTCCAACACCAGACAACTTGGCTCCTCGGTGCCAGGACGGGCCAGGAATTCCTGCGCGGAAGCAAACGTCTCGGCTCTCCACCCCGCAGACCGGATCAGGCGCTGCAGACCGTCCCGGGCCCATGGGTCGTCGTCCACAATCGCGATCACTGCCTCAGACTCCCGCATTTGACTCCTCTTCGTGGTACTTCGGAAGAGTAAAGTGAAAACTTGTGCCTGGGCCGTCCTTGGCCGTAGCCCATAGCCGGCCCCCATGGTACTGAAGAATGGAACGGCTAATGGAAAGCCCCATGCCCATGCCGGTGGATTTTGTGGTGTAGAACGGGTCAAAGATCTTCTGTATGGTGTTCGGGTCGATACCTATCCCCGAGTCTTCAACCGTTACCTGCACCTCCTCCGGGTCAATGTTCCGGGTGGTGATCACCAGTCTCTCTCGCGCTCACCTACACTGCTCATCGCTTCGATACCATTCATGACCAGGTTCAGCACCACTTGCTGCAACTGCACTTGATCGCCGAAAATCGGGGAAGCATCATCCGCAAACTGCGTTCGGATCATCACCTTGTTCCTCTTCGCTTCGTCGCCGACGAGGGGGAGGACTTCCCGGATTGTTTCATTCAGGTCCAGCCTTTCTTTAGGCGCCGCAGTCCGTTTTGTCAGAGCCCGAATCCGGGCAATCACTTCACCGGCGTGCTTCCCGGCGCCGACAATGCGGCGGACGGCTTCCCGGACCTCCTCCAAGTTAGGCGGATCTGCAGCCAGCCAACGAAGGCAGGCGCCGCCGCTACTCACAATGCCCGAAAGCGGCTGGTTAACTTCATGCGCGATTGAGGCGGCCAGTTCCCCCATCATGCTCACCCGGGCGATGTGCGCCATATCCGCCTCGAGTTGCCGCAGCCTCTTGCGCTGTTCCTCCGCTTGCAAGCGGTCGCTGATGTCCCGTGCCACCATGAGCAGGAACCGACGATCGGTATACGAGACAAGGGTGGTGTGTACTTCGACAGGGAATACCGTCCCATCCTTTCTCAGATGCCAGTGCGTGTCGAACACGGTCTCACCCGACACTGCTCGCTCCGCGATTGATTCCATATGCGCTTGCTTTGAATCCAGGTGGAAGGCGAGCGGCGTCTTCCCGATCAGTTCCTGCCGAGTGTAACCAAGGCTCTTGCAGGCCTCCCGGTTCACATCAACAACGGTCTTCTGCTCAAGATCGTAGACGAAGAGGGCGTCCCCCGCGTGGTCCACAAATGTCCGAAAGCGCGTCTCGCCCTCGCGCAGCTCTTGTTCGGCGCGCTTGCGGTCGGTGATGTCAACCGTCGTGCCCACCGTTTCAAGAACCTCGCCAGCGGGATTCAGAACCGGATGGCCTCGGACATGGACGTGTCTGACTTTGCCATCGGGTAACACGATCCGGTGTTCGAACTCGGTATCTACTTTCTTATGCAATAACTTATGTCTGGCCTGTCTGACGTTTTCCAGGTCTTCTGGGTGTAGTCGTGTATCCCGCTGCGCCCGCGTAGGGGGGCCCTGTTGCGGATCCATGGCGTAAATACGAAACATTTCCTCGGACCAGTAAATCGCTCCGCCAGCAAGGTCGTAGGACCAACTACCTGTGTGGCTCAGCCTTTGCGCTTCCGTCAGATAAGCTTCGCTGCGCCGCAGAGCTTCCTCGGCCCGCTTGCGTTCCGTCATATCGATCACGGTGCCCACCAGCTCAACGAGCTCTCCCGCATCATTCAGGACAGGGTGCCGGATCGCCTGAATATGTTTCGTCGTTCCGCTGGGCAGAGCGATCCTGAACTCGCTCAAGATATCTACTTTTTCGCGGACCGACTTCTCAAAGTCCTCGTTCACCCTGCCCCAATCCTCCCGGTGGATTAGCCGGGAAACCGCTTCCCTGGTCGGTAAATCCTGTTGCGCATCTAATTCAAAAATTCCTAAGCATTCCTCCGAAAGATAGACATACTTGTTGCTGGCCAAATCAAAAGCCCAGCTACCTGTGTGGCTCAGCCTTTGCGCTTCCTTCAGGTAAGCTTCGCTCCGGCGCAGCGCTTCCTCGGCGCGCTTGCGATCCGTAATGTCCATCGTGGTGCCCACCAATTGCACGACTTCTCCCGCATCGTTCAGGACCGGGTGCCGGACCAGGTGAAGACGTTTGACCGTTCCATCGGGCATCACGAACCTGCACTCGCAGGAGGTATCTACTTTTTCGCGAAGCGACCTCTCAAAGTTCTCTTTCCACCTGTTCAGATCCTCCGGGTGAAATCGTCGGATAACTTCTTCCAAAGTCCCTACGCCCTCCTGCGGATCGAATCCAAAAATCCTAAACAGTTCCTCGGACCAGTAGATATAGTTACCGGTGGCCACGTCGAAAGCCCAGCTACCTGTGTGACTCAGCCTTTGTGCTTCGGCCAGGTAAGCCTCACTCTGCCGCAGAGCGTCCTCGGCGCGCTTGCGCTCGGTAATGTCGCGCGCCACATGGACGACCTGTGTAAGTTCACCGCTCGGGTCAAATAGGGGGTCAACGGAAACCGACAACCAAGGACCTCCCTTTCCAGCCAGGACCTCCGCTTCTTCATGCCTCCGAGATTGGCGCATTTTGGCGAGAGGGCATTCCGCAGGGGGCGTGGACGTCGCGTGGGTCAGATCGTAGCAGTGTCCCCCGACGATTTTGTCAAACGGCAGCCCAAGAAACTCCGCCGCTGCATGGTTGGCTCGCAAGATACGGAAATCCTTGTCGAGCAGCAAGACCAAATCCTGCACCGCGTCAAAGGTAGCCTGCCACTGCGCGGCGGTATTGCGGACCTCTTCCTCCGCCCGCTTGCGTGCGTCCCGGGAGCGCAGGGTGACGATGCCGAACGCCATGTCGCCAGCCAGTTCCTCAAGAAGCCGAATTTCTTCCGAGGTAAAAGCGTCGGACTGCGCGGAATAAATGCAAAGACAGCCGAAGGCGTTGGCGTGTTCGTCCTTGAGCGGCAGAACGATGCCGGAACGATAGCCGCGCTGCAAAGCGCTTTCGCGCCACGGGGCAAATCGTGGGTCAGTCGTGGAATCTTGAAAATAGACTAGCTCGCCACTCCGGATGGCGGTTCCGCCTGGACCCTGTCCGCGTTCGGTGTCAGCCCAGCTTACGTTGACGGTTGCCAGGTACCCATCTTCGACCCCAGCCCAGGCGACCGGACGCACGGTTTTGGCGTCATCGTGCTCGGCATATCCCACCCACGCCAAGCGGTAACCCGCCTCCTCGCAGACGATCCGGCAGATTTCTTTGAGCAAGCTCTGCTCATCGGTGGCGCGCAGGAGGGTCTGGTTGCAATTGCTGATCGCTCGCAGTTCGCGGTTCAAACGACACAGCGCCTCTTCGGTCCGCTTGCGCTCGGTGATGTCCCGTGCCAACGCCAGGTGGAACGGACGACCGCCGTGCCACAACGGGCGGACACGCACCTCAACCGGGAATGTTGTCCCATCCTTTCGCCGATGACGAGTTTCAAAGGTGCAGACCCCTTCGGCCACGATTCGCTCACGGATGCCTTGCAGCATTGCGGCATCCACATCCGGGTCGAAGTCATGGAGCGCCATTCCGATCAGTTCCTCACGAGTGTAGCCGAGGCTCTCGCAGGCCTGCCGGTTCACGTCAACAACCCTTCCTTGCTGCTGTTGGTCGAGCACAAAGAAAGCGTCGCCCGCGTGGTCTACAAAAGTCCGGAAGCGGGTTTCACCCTCGCGAAGCTCCTCCTCGGCGCGCTTGCGCTCGGTAACGTCGTTGTTTAACTCCAGGATCGCAATTGGTGTGCCTTGCTCGTCTCGCTGCAACGACCAACGGGTCGCCACGACAACGTGGCGTCCATCCCTTTTAGTGTGCACAAGCTCGCCTTCCCAGCGACCTTTGCGTATCACGTCCGTTTTTATTTCCTCGAGCGGTATCGGGAACGCTGTCTTGAGCAAGTCATGCACAACTTTGCCCAGCGCTTCCTCTGCGGCCCAGCCGTACTGCTCCTCGGCACCATGATTCCAGTACTTAATCACTCCCTCCATATCCATCACGAAAATTGTGTCGTGGGTGAGATTGAGGAGATTTGCCTGCTCGCGTAAGATTTCTTCAGAACGGCGCAGCTCCGCTATTTCTTCGGCTTCGCGCGTCGCGCGATGGATCGCGGGCACAAGGCGGGAGAGCCGCGTTTTGAACACGTAATCGGTGGCGCCCATCTTCAGGGCTTCAATGGCCACTTCTTCGCCCAGTGTTCCCGAGACGAAGATAAACGGCACGTCCGGGAGTTGTTGCCGCACTATTCTCAGTGCTGACAGCCCGTCGAAGGAGGGCAGAGTGTAATCCGCCAGGATCAGGTCGAATCCGCCCTGTTGCACCGCGGCACGGAAGTCACACTCGGCCTCGACCCGCGTCAGTTTGCAAGCAATGCCCTCCGTTTCGAGCGTGTCCTGCAGCAACTCCGCGTCGGCAAGATCGTTTTCCAGGCAGAGAATACGTAGAGGAGAACTCATCGCGGCTTCAGCGCTTTCTGACGCTTCCGGGCGGCGGCTCGTTAATAACCGCCCAAAAAGCGCCAACTTCCTTAATGGCATTAACGAATTCATGGAAATCAACAGGCTTCACCACATAGGCGTTGACGCCGAGCCTGTAGCTGGCCACCATGTCCTTTTCTTCGTGCGATGACGTGAGCACGACGACAGGAATCACTTTTAGGTTCTCGTCGGACTTGATTTGCTTCAGGACTTCGAGCCCGTCGACCTTCGGCAGTTTGAGGTCGAGAAGAACAACCGCGGGATTCTCGCGCTCGCGTTGCGCGTACCTTCCCCGGTAGTAAAGGTAGTCCAGGGCCTGTTCACCATCGGACGCGACAACAACCTCATTCGCGAAGTGGTACTCATCCAAAGCCGTCTGTGTAAGCTCAACGTCTTTCGGGTCGTCTTCCACAAGTAAGATGCGTCCCAGCCTGTTCATTGCAATCAACTCCTGGTGATCTTTGGAAGTGAAACGTAGAAAGTTGCGCCGCCATCCACTGTGCTTTCAGCCCAAATGCGCCCGTCATGGCGGTGAACGATGCGCTGGACCGTCGCCAAACCGATGCCGGTGCCTTCAAACGCCTCCTGCGGGTGCAGCCGCTGGAAGACCCCGAACAACTTATTGGAATATTTCATATCGAAACCGACCCCGTTGTCTCGAACGAACAGCACGGGGTCGCCACGGTCCTGGTCAGTGCATCCGATTTCAATTTCCGCCTGCGGACGCGTGCGGGTGAATTTTACAGCATTGGAAATCAAGTTGACGAAAGCCAGCCGCAGCATCGAGCGATCCCCATAACATGCGGGCAATGGATCTATCTTCCAGATGATGTTGCGTTCCTTTGCGTCCTGGCGGACCTCGGCCACAACTTCCTGAACGACTTGGCCAAGGTCCACCATGGATTTCTGGGCCTCGGCGCGGCTGATTCGCGAAAAGGCAAGCAGATCGTCGATCAGGTTGCCCATTCGACTTGCCGCTTCCAGGATCATGGTCAAGTACCGCTGGCTCTTCTCGTTGAGAGATGCAGCGGCGCTCTTGCGGAGAAGCTCCGCAAAGCCCGACATATGGCGAAGAGGTGCGCGCAGGTCGTGCGAAATGGAATAGGCGAAGGCTTCTAGTTCCTTGTTGCTGGCTTCCAGCGCCATCGAGCGCTTTGCAAGCTCTTGGTTGAGAGCTTGAATCTCTTCCTCCCAGCGTTTTCGCGCGGTAATGTCGTTGCTTGTTTCAAGGATCGCGATCGGGCAATGTTGCTGATCGCGCCGCAGAGACCACCGACTCGAGACCATCACTTGGGTCCCGTTGGCCTTGGTGCGCGTCAGTTCGCCCTCCCATTGGTCCTTCTCCAGCAGCTCCGCCCGGATTTCCTCGACTGATTTTGGAAAAATGGTGCACAGGAGTTCCTCGGACCGTTTGCCAACAGCTTCCTTCCGGCTCCATCCGTAGAACTCTTCCGCGCCCCGGTTCCAGTACGTGAGGATAAAATCCATATCGCGGACGGTGATTGAGTCGTTCGTCAGGTCGAGCAGACTGGATCTCTCCTCAACTTCGACCTTGAGCTTATCGCGCGTCCGGCGAAGATCTGCTTCGACTCGCCGCCGAACCGTGCTGAACCAACAGACGAGCACAGCGAGGGATATAAAGGTGGTGAAATACGGGAGATCTTCGGGTGCAACGCGGAAGCTATAAAGCGGTGGTATGAAGAAGTAATCCATGCCGAGTATTGCGAGAATGAGCGACAACAGCGCAGGTCCACGCTCTCCATACCAGGCGTCTATGGCTACCGCTAATAACAGCAACTGACCAGCGGCCTGTCGGAAATGGAAATGTTCAAAGAGTAACGACGCCCCCACTGCAACACCGACGGAGAGAACCGCAAGCCCGTAGCGTTGCAGATGCGCCAAGCACAGGGACATCCGTGATGGGCGGACTACAGACTCATGCACGTTGATTCCTGATGGGTTCATTTGCTCCACCAGCTAGCTGGCTGCGTTCCTGGCCCGCTTGCTCCTTTTTCAGAAGCGTGCCACCCCCTGGCGACCTTCTTGGCGAAGGCGGCCCTCTCCGGAGGAACAACCCTCATTTTAGGAGAAAACCGCTTCTGGGTACACGACGAACAAATAACGGGCTGCCGAGCGTGAAGGGCGGTATGCGCCAGTACTGGCGGGATGTCGAGTTGCATGTTGAAGTGGCCGTGCTCGGCCCCACACGGGGCAATGGTGGCAAGGCTTTCTGAAAGATTCAGGCCGTATCGTTTCTGGCATAAAGCCTCTTTCCGGCGGGGAGGGATAGAAGCCATCTACGATGATGTGCCGCGGCTTGCCGCGTCTCCCTCAAATTGCTGTTGCGTTTCCCGGTACGGCGCATCTGTCGTCCAGACGCATCCTGTAAAAGTCGACAGCAGCATGGGGCAGCGGGGACGGATGCATTCCTGAACTTATGGACTTGTAAATACTCTTCGCGATCGGCTGGTTGCCCAACACTCCCGCATCCCTTGTCACTGTGCCTGTAAACCTATGTTGTGGTAATTAAAAAAACGGTAAGTCTTTGGAGCCGGGCGGGGGCCAACAGGTGAGCCAAAAACCCTCGTTCCCAACGGCGTATACGGGCACACAATCAAAGGACTTATGGCACCGACTCTGAAGAGCTAAAAACAGATGTTTGTTGCTCATTGTTCCTATTGGGACGGTGGCGGATTTTCCCCGCAATGCCTGCCAGCCTAACCGTTGTTCCATGACCAAGCAGTTTCTAACTTCCTCGAAGCTGACTCCGGGACCCCTGCGGCGGATTCACTTGGATACGCGCGCAAGACGGTCGGGTAGCGCCCGCTGCCCATAAGTGGCGCGATTACTTCCGAGTGTAGCCGTGATTCCAGACACAATCGATTGATCCCGACACGCAATGAAGTCATAATGAAGTCTTACATGGGTTAAGGAGGCTAGGATTGAGTGATCCGAAGTTTCCGAAGAAACCTGTGGTGCCTGTCTTGTTCGACCGGCCCGCGTTGAGCGAGGCTCGAGAACTGATCGAGTCCCAGGGATTACGCTTTGAGCCGGAGTTCGATGATCTGGTCGGCATATTCGAGAATGGCAAGCTGGTCGCCTGTGGTGCCCGCGCCGGATATGTCCTGAAGATGCTTGCTATCGCGCCCTCCCATCAAGGCACAGATGCTCTGGGCCAGTTGGTCACGAAGCTTCTTCAATCCGCCATGTCTGGGGGACACGACACCGTTTTCGTTTTCACCCTTCCTCAGAACGTAGCCAGCTTCGAAGGCCTGAATTTCAGATTGCTGGTCACTGACGGCCAAGCTGCATTGCTGGAGCATGGCCCCGGGCTGCAAGCATATCTGAAAAGCCATTCCTCTCAAATCATTGAGGGACGTAATGGAGCCGTCGTCATCAACGGCAATCCCTTCAATCTCGGCCATTTGCACCTGGTGGAATGCGCGGCTCAGCGCGTGGATCGCCTTTATCTCTTCGTGGTGCGCGAGGACCGGTCTGTCTTTCCCTTTGCCGTAAGATTACGTCTGGCGCAGGAAGCGACGGCGCATCTCCGGAATGTGACCGTTCTGGACACCTCCCGCTACGCGGTGAGCGCAGGCACCTTTCCGTCGTACTTTCTGAAGCGACTCGATGAGGTTGCGGCGGCCCAGATGCAGATAGACTTGCTGCTGTTCGCCCAGCGCATCGCCCCACGCTTCCACATCGCCTGCCGGTTCGTTGGCCAGGAGCCCCTGTGCCCGACCACTGCGGCCTACAATAAGATGATGGCAGAGATTCTGAAGGCGCATGGCATCGAGTGGGTGGAGCTGCCTCGCATCCAGGCGGGGGGATTGCCCATCAGCGCGACCCAAGTGCGCAAGGCCTTTGCCGCGAACGACATTGAGACACTCAAATGTCTGGTACCACCGGCCACACTTGAATTCCTGCAATCGCCGCCTGCGCGTCCCATCGCCGAGCGGCTACGAAACGAGATGGAGGAAGCCTAGCTTATGCAGATCCGGCGTAAGGCCAGTGCAGGCACGATGCAATCCAGCGACCTGATGGTCGTGGTAGAGCCCAGCGACACGCTTCGGGTCGAAATCGAATCAACCGTGAAGAAACAATACGAACACCTGATCCGCGCGCGGATCTCGTCGACGCTCGAAGAGCTCGAGGTCAGCGCGGGTCGCATACAGGTCTCGGACCGCGGCGCGCTCGATTATGCCATCGCAGCGAGGATCGAAACCGCAATCCGTCGAGCTTCAGAGGA
>Ga0187856_1003495_pt1 | contig 10910 bp, 9 predicted proteins | sample June2016WEW_8_40_FD_132443 | JGI IMG/M metagenome (GOLD analysis project Ga0187856, IMG submission 132443) | Peatland microbial communities from SPRUCE experiment site at the Marcell Experimental Forest, Minnesota, USA - June2016WEW_8_40 | ecosystem: Environmental > Terrestrial > Soil > Wetlands...
AAGAAGGAGAAATAACCGTGAGAAAGGAGAACGCTCGCAGATGAATGCAAGAGAAAGAGTCCTGAAACTTTTTGCGGGTGAACCCATTGACAGGGTTCCCTGCTTCAGCGGAATGGGAAATATTACCGAGGAGGGAATCAAGAAGCTCGGTTACAAATTCGCCGGCATCCACCTTGATGCAAAACAGATGGCCGCTACGGCGGCATCAACCTTTAAGATGTTCGGTTTTGAGAGCGGCGTCGTCCCCGTTGATCTCTGCGTTGAAGCTGAGGCGATGGGGTGCGTGATCAATGTGTATCCGAATGCCGAAGGCATCCTGTATCCGACCATCAAGGAAAAACTCATCCATAATGAGGATGAGATGGGTGTTACGGTTCCATCAGACCTCGCTCAGAGGGGAAGGGTCCCCCTGCTGCGGGAAGCGATCAAGCTGCTGAAAGCGGACATCGGGAAGGACGTCGCAGTAGGCTCATACGTGCTCGGCCCCTTCACCCTCGCCGGCCAGATCATGGAATTGAACGACCTGCTGAAGCTTTCCTTTAAAAAACCGGATAAGGTGGGCAAGCTCCTTGATGTCATGGCTGATGCCATCATTATCGTGGCAAAGGAATACGAAAAGGCCGGGATAGATTATATAACCGTTAGGGAAATGGGAGCTACGACCGACGTGTTAAGCCCACGGGTCTTTAAGAGTCTCATCCTGCCGCCACTGCAGAAAATCATGAAAGAGATTACGGGCTATTCGGTCCTGCACATCTGCGGCAAGACGAATGACATCGCAACCTTTATGGTGGAAGCAGGCCCGACGGCAATAAGCGTCGAGCAGAAAAACGACGTTGCTGAAACTCGTAGGAAACTCGGTAAGGACGCCCTTATATTCGGCAACTACGATCCCTACAATGTCCTTGTTGCAGGGGACGAAAGCCTTGTAAGGGCTACCATAAGGAAATGCATTGACGATGGCGTGAGCGCTGTATGGCCGGGGTGCGACATCTGGCCGACGGTCCCTGGGCAGAACATAGTAGCGATGATGGATGAAGTCAATAAATATGGAGGTAAAAAATAATGGCGGACGAAGCGAAGAAGAAAGAGATACTCGAGAAACTGAAAAACAGCGTCATTCAGTATGATGAAGATGCCTGTAAAGAAGGCGCTCAAGAGGCGCTCGATGCGGGAATGGATGCAAACGAGGCGATCTTCGACGGCCTCGTGGCGGGAATGGAAGAGGTGGGAAGGCTTTTCGAGGCCCAGGAATATTTCGTTCCCGAGATCCTGATGTGCGCCGACGCCCTGTATGCCGGTCTCGACATCCTCAAGCCCCACTGCCAGCAGATGGATCTGGGTCTGAAAGGCGCTGTTGTCATCGGTACGGTCGAAGGAGATGTCCACGACATCGGCAAGAATCTCGTGAAGATGATGTTCGACGTGGCGGGCTTTACCGTCTACGACCTCGGCCGGGACGTTCCCCTCGATAATTTTGTCGACGAGCAACTGAGAACTGATTCCGATCTCGTCTGCCTCTCTGCAATGATGACCACCTCAATGATTGGAATGCCGAAGGTTATCGAGAAGATAAAGGCAAAGAACCCGAAGTGCATGATCATGATCGGGGGAGCCCCCACTTCGAAGGAATTGGCTGATAAATGGGGCGCTGACGGCTATGCGGAAGATGCGAGCAATGCCCTCAAAGAGGCGATAAAGATGGTGAGTTTTCTGAAGAAATTGAGAGAAGAAAAGGGAGCGCAGAAGATCTAGGCCAAGTGGATACGGAACGTCTCAAGGAATACCTGATAAGAAAAGGGGCGACTCTTGTCGGCGTGGGTGATGTTACACAAGCACTCTCCCGTGAACTCATCCACCTTAACAAGGGGATTTCCCTTGCTATAAACAGAGGGCTCACCCGTGATACGAACGACCTCCTTGCAGGACTCCAGAAGTCAACGGAAGAATGGCTGAAAAAGCACGGCTGCAGAAGCTTATCGATACCGCCGGATTCTGACAGGAAGAAGGACAAGCTCATTGCCAGCCTCTATCGGCTCGTCAGCCACAAGACCACCGCAACCTGTTCCGGACTCGGTTGGATCGGGAAAAACGGTCTCATCATCAACAAATTCTATGGCTCAAAACTTTCCTGGGCGACCGTCCTTACCGACGCACCACTCGCCATGGACAGCCCCATTACCGAGTCGCAGTGCGGTGATTGTGACCTCTGCGTCAAACACTGCCCCTCTGGGGCTGTAACAGGAAGCAACTGGTCACGGGAAAACCCCTTACAGGAGATCGTCAGATACGACCAATGCAGATCTCTCAAGGGAAGGCGCCGCCACTTCACCGGCAAGCCGAACTGCGGGCTTTGCATAACGATATGTCCCTTCTCACGAAACGGACTCTCACAAACAACGGGGAATGTAAGGAAGTCAGAACAGGGGATATGTCAACAAGAACCGATTCCTTTTTGACTGCCGAATTGCTCTGCACGAAATAAACACTAGAGATTCATCAGGAGGATAGATCCATGGTCAATACATACAAGGTAATATTTCAGCCCGCAGGGAGGAGGGGCGAGATCGAGGAAGGTAAGACGATCCTCGAAGCGGCCCAGGCCCTTGGAGTCGATCTTGAGGCGCTCTGCGGTAACAAGAAGGTTTGCGGAAAATGCAAGGTGAGGATTGAGGAAGGTTATTTCGAGAAGGACAACATCGAGTCAGGCATGTCGCACATTGACCCGCCGGTTCCCACAGAAGATGAGCTGAAGCATATCAAGCCTGAGGACGGGCCCGGAATCCGCCTGGCCTGCTCCTGTGCGGTAAGGGGTGACCTGAAGGTCTTTGTCCCCGAACGTTCGCGGGCAGGCAAACAAGTAGTCCGCAAGGTCGCAAGGGAGATTTCGATAGCCCTCGACCCTGCCGTAAAAAAATACACGCTGACCTTTACTCCCCCCAGTCTCCATGATATGACAACCGGTGATTACGAAAGGGTGATCACGGCTCTTGAAGAAAACTATGGTCTCAAGGGCATTACCTTCGATTTCTTTACACTGAGAACACTCCAAGACGCACTGCGGGAAGGCAACTGGACGGCGACCTTCACCGTCTGGATGGACAAGGAGATCATAAAGGTGGAGCCCGGCCATGTGGACGTCTGTTACGGACTCGCTGTCGACATAGGAACCACAACGTGCGTCGGCTACCTTTGTGATCTCAGTACAGGCACCGTAATAAACACCGAATCAATGATGAACCCCCAGGTGCCTTACGGCGAAGACGTCATGTCGCGCATAACGTATGCAATGACGAATCCGGCCGGCCTTGAAACAATGCAGAACGCCATAATCACGGGACTGAACGAGATCATCGAGAAGGTCGTGACTGAAATCAAAACAGATGGTGAACACCCGGGGTATGCAATAGATGATCTCACCATCGTTTTCAATACCGCCATGCATCACATCTTCCTCGGATTGAATCCGGTGTACATCGGCCGTTCGCCCTTTATTCCCGCTGTTCAGCGTTCCCTGAATATCAAAGCGAGGGACCTCGGCCTGAAAATCAATCCGGCCGGTCACATCCATGTACTGCCGATCGAAGCCGGCTTCGTCGGGGCAGACAACGTGGGAGTTCTTATAGCCCAGGAACAGTATTTCCAGGATGAGATGGTGCTGGTCATCGATATCGGTACGAACGGCGAACTGCTTCTCGGAAACAAGGAGAGGGTATGCTCTACTTCTTGCGCGACAGGACCCGCTTTTGAGGGCGCCCAGATAAAGTTCGGCATGAGGGCGGCGCCCGGGGCGATCGAAAAGGTCAAAATCGACGCCGGGACAAGGGAACCCCAATACAAGGTCATCGGAAAGGCAGACTGGCATACCCATATTGAGGGGAAGATTAACGCGAAGGGCATATGCGGTTCCGGAATTATCGATGTTATTGCCGAGATGTTTAAAGCGGGCATCATAGACAAGACTGGCAAGTTCGTTATGAACCTCGGGACCACCAGGGTGAGGACCGGCGTTGATGGAAAACCCGAGTATGTCCTGGCATGGGCTGAAGAAACTTCGATTAACGCAGACATAACCGTTACACAAGGTGACGTTCGTGCCCTTCAGCTCGCGAAAGGAGCCCTCTATACTGGAGCAAAACTGATGATGCAGAAGATGGGAGTCACCAAGCTTGACAGGGTCGAACTCGCCGGTGCCTTCGGCAGCCATATAGATAGGGAGGCCTCCCTGACCCTCGGCATGTTCCCTGACGTCCCCATCGACAAAGTCGTTGTTGTCGGAAACGCTGCGGGGGACGGCGCAATAATGGCGCTCATCAATAAGAACAAACGTCGCGAGGCCGACGAACGTGCCCGGTGGGTTCAGTTCGTTGAAATAGCAACAGAACCGGCTTTTGAAAAGGAATTCATGCAGGCAATGCACATCCCCCATATGAAGGACAAGTACCCGAATCTCAAGCAGATGCTTGAAGCGGAAAATGCACCTATAGCCGCGAGTATCAAGGGATAGACACCGACAGGCGATGGAGAAATGACAAGGGTTTTGATTCATCCGGGTGCCTGCGGAATGCAGGCCACCGTGGAAGTTGTGAAGAAAGCGGAAAAGATTTTTGCGGTAAAAATAACGTCAGAATGTGAGATGGCTGTGAAGCTCGGCAAGGAGATCCCTGAACTCACCCTCATGGACGCGTTCAAGCGGTTTCTCGATAATCCGGTATACAGGGCAGGGACAATATGCCTGAAGCATGTTGCCTGTCCTGTTCCGTCAGGAATACTGAAGGCTCTCGAAGTGGAGGCGGGGTTGAATCTCCCGAGAGACGTGAGTATTACTTTTTTGAAAAACAAGTCAGCTTCAGAAGAATAGTGGGAAGTTCGGAGTAGCCATGAAAACGATCATTTCGCTTGTGCTGCTTCTGTCATTGGGCCTTTCATCACCAGTTACCGCGGCGCCCGTCAATATTCGCCTTGGGTATCTCAGCAATGACCTCCACCATCTGGCGGCCTGGGTTGCTCTTGAGAAGGGTTTTTTCAGAGACGTAGGGATATCTGTAACCATTGCAGGGGTCTTTCACGCAGGGCCTGAAGAAATGACTGCTTTTGCTTCCCGGAGCCTCGATATCGGATATCTCGGCGTAGCTCCTGCTATGACAGGAGCCGCAAACAAAGCAGCCACCGTGAAGGTCGTTGCTCTCGCGAACACGGAAGGCTCTGCTATCGTTGTGCGAAAAGACTCACGGATACGGGACCTGAAGGATCTCATAGGGAAAACGGTCGCTATCCCGGGGTACTCGAGTGTCCAGGATATTCTCTTGAGGAGGGCTCTGGAGCAAGCAGGGATTGAAAGCAAAAAGATTACGATCATGGTGATCAAGCCTCCTGAAATGATCCCCGCTCTCGATACAAAACAGATCGACGCCTTTGTGGCATGGGAGCCATATCCAGCTCGGGCGGTGACCAGGGGAATCGGAAAGGTGATCATCTCATCATCCGAGATATGGCGAAACCACCCCTGCTGTGTTGTAGCAGTGGAGGGATCGTTTTATGAGCACAACAGGGCGATCATTAGCGCATTTCTCGGAGCACATCGAAAAGCAACGGACTTCATCGGAACCCATCCTGATGAAGCTTTGAGGATCGCCATGAAATATACGGGAATGGATGAGCCGACCATCCGGGAGGCGATGAAGAATATTACATATCAATACGCGATAGACAGAGCGGCTATGAAGGAATACGCGGGGTATCTCCTCAGGTTTCAGTATATAAAGCCGATGGATATCAATGCATTCACCAATGGCTTTATCGACATGCATGGGCTTGAAGAGATAGCGCGATAGCATGCTCGGTGGATGAAAAGGCCGTGCAGAAGCGACAAAAGGCACTACCGTATGCCATTCTTTTAGCAGTCATCATCCTGTGGCAGCTGTTAGCATCAACGGGTATTACTCAGCCAAACAGACTCCCTTCTCCGTTAAGCGTTCTGAGGGGACTGCTCGAACTTTTTGCCACCGGCATGCCTCCGGGGTATACCCTGGGCGGCCACTGTTTGAGCAGCCTGGGAAGGGTAACGAGCGGTGTTACGCTTGCTGTCGCTTTCGCCTTACCCCTGGGAATATGCATGGGTTACTGGAGATGGCTGAGAGATATCCTCCATCCGTTCATAGAGATCATCAGGCCGGTCCCCCCCCTTGCCTGGGTTCCGATTGCGATCCTCTGGTTCGGAATCGGTGATACCTCGGCATCATTCATCATCTTCCTCGGCGCATTCTTTCCGATACTGCTGAATACCATTGAAGGCGCGCTCTCGATCAATAAGCGTTTGATAGAATCAGCGATCATCCTGGGCGCAAGGGAAAAGGATCTTTTCTTCAAAGTGCTGCTCCCCGGTTCCACTCCGTCGGTCGTCACGGGGATTCGGATCGGCATAGGCATCGGATGGATGACCGTTGTCGCCGCTGAATTCACCGGCATAAAGAGCGGTTATGGCCTTGGCTATATGATCATGACTGCACGGGATATCCAGCGGCCGGACCTGATCGTCGCCGGGATGGTTGTTATCGGAGTCATTGGATTTTCCCTGGATCTCATCATAAAAAAAATCGAACAAAAAATGCTGCGTTGGCGGTAATCCATGGAACTGACTGTTGCCTGCATAGATAAATCCTTTCACAGCGCCAGCGGTGGAGGAAGAATCCATGCGCTCAAGGATATATCATTCGCGGTTCCGGAAGGCCGCATCGTCTGTGTTGTAGGACCGAGCGGATGCGGAAAAACAACCCTGCTGAGAATCATCTCTGGCCTGGACAGACCTGATGCGGGGAGAGTCATGCTCGATAAGACGGAGATCGCAGCACCACGCAGAGAGATAGGGTATCTCTTTCAAGAACCTGGCCTTTTCCCCTGGCGGACCGTCCTCAGAAATGTTGAATTCGGCCTTGAAGTCTCCGGAGTGCAGAAGAACCAGAGAAGGGAGAGGGCCCTTCATTTCCTCGAACTCGTGGAACTGAAGGGGTTTGAAGAATTTTATCCGAAGGAGCTCTCGGGCGGCATGAAGCAGAAGGCTGCCTTAGCTATGTCATTGGTCATGGAACCGAAAGTCCTGCTCATGGATGAACCCTTTGTTGCCCTCGACTCCCAGACGAGGAATTATCTTCAGGAAGTCCTGCTCCGGGCGTGGGAAAAAACAAGGGGTACCCTGCTGTTCGTAACGCACAATGTTGACGAAGCGGTATTTCTCGGCGATGAGATTATCTGTCTGACTTCACGGCCCGCCGAAGTCGGAAAAATACTCGAGGTCGATATCGCCCGTCCCCGTGAGAGAACGAGCAGCGAGCTGAATCGTATCCGCAGAGAGATCCTTTTTTTCCTCTCAGAAGAACGGAAGAAGTCCTTACAAAGCGCGTGAGAGAACCCACGGCAGGACTGTTCAAGCCTTTCTTATCACGGGATTAAAGTTATTTCTCTTTTTACCCGATAATTATAATTAGCATATAAAATAATATCTATTCCCGGAGGTTCTCTATGTGGTTTGGAACAGCAGCTCTTTCCATTCTCCTCGCCATTTCGGTGATCATCAATATTTTCGTTCTCATTCTGAGGCGTTCGGGAGGATTTGCAGAAACGCTCCATCGTTTCCTGGCTGACGCATCGGCGGGAAGGACTGACTTGACACGATCCCTTTTCCTGGAGAGAAGCGAACGTGGAGTCATAGGCAGAATAAGCTCTTCCCTCAACGAATTTGTCAAACCACTCAGGGAGATATTCCTAAAGCTTTCATCCATCGGGCTTAAACTGACCACGACATCAGATTCCATGAAGAAGTCCTCAACGGAGATGCATGACATGTCTGAAAAGACGAGTTTGCAGGCTACACAGATTGCAACCGCTATGGAAGAGATGAGTTCGACAATCAACGAGATATCTCAGAATACCTCCCGAGTTGCCCACCTGAGCGCATCGTCGGCTGAAAATGCACAGAGGGCGGAAAAGGACATAGCAGAGAATATCAAGGGGATCGGGATCCTCTCCGAACGGGTCGCACATTGGGCCGAGACGAACCGGGAGCTTTTGCTTGCCACCGAAAAAATCAACGAGATAGTCGTCGTCATTAAGGATATTGCAGACCAAACCAATCTCTTGGCACTGAACGCCGCAATAGAGGCGGCGCGTGCGGGAGAACAGGGAAGGGGTTTTGCGGTTGTGGCCGATGAGGTGAGAAAGCTCGCTGATAAAACCGGTAAGGCCACAAGGGAAATCGCGGACATGATCCAAGAGACAAAAGAGAAAGGTGACACTTCTCTGCAGACGATGGACGCTGCCCTGAGTGGGGTTACGGAGAGCATAGCAAGGGCCGGAAATGCCGGTCAGTCAATCAGCAGCATTGTATCCGAAGTGAAACAAATTGCTGATATGGTCACCCATATCGCCACTGCCGCTGAAGAGCAGTCGAAGGTTGCCGAAGACGTTCTGTCCAACATGACAACGGTCTCCAGTTATGCGTCTCGGACGAAAGAACTTGCCTTGAACATCTCGACATCGGGTGATGCTATTGCCTCTTTTGCCATGGGACTGTACAGCCAGGTATGCAGTGTTAAAAAAAGTGAACTCGACGAAAAAATCGAAGGATACCTGAAATCCTTTACTGCTGAGCTTCGGGGCATGATCGATGATGCCGTCAAGGGGGGAAGGCTAGACAGTGCAGCCCTCTTTGATGAAAAGTACGTTAAAAATGGAGATGGCAAGTTGTCGACCCGCTTTACCAGCTACTTTGACGATGTCGTTCTGCCAGCGCTGAAGAGGTGGGCCAAGACGGACAGCCATATGATTTACGTGGTGGTCATGGACAGAAACGGGTATATGCCTACCCACCTATTGCCAGCAAGGGCTGGGATCAAGATGGAGGACCCAGTTTCTCTCAACGGAGCAAGAAGCAGCAAGATCATCGGTCAGGGATTCCGACGTCCGATACAGGCGGGTGGTGAGCTGGTGGAAGATATAGCAGCTCCCCTGACGATTCTGGATCGCCATTGGGGATGCCTGAGAATAGGTTATATAGATGAGATTACATAGATGAGAACGCATCACTCCCTGCATCAGTTCTGTTTTAATCGTTCCGCGAGTCCCGTGGCGGGAAATGATGGGTGTTGTCTCTTTCGTCCTTCCTCTTTTGACTTAACGCTTTTCCTATTATCTTCCTGCGCATGGTACACTAATACGTTAGCTCATTCTTATCGATAGTAGCTCCCAGCATGGAGTGAAGAGCATTCGGAGAGGATAGAGATTCAGCCGATTCATTACTCGAAGCCGTGGCTTTTCTTTTCGGTGGCAGAAATCTTCGCAACGGGCTATCTGTTTTATGCCCTTTACCGCAAGTGGCGAAGTTGGTCCTGCGGAGTCAAGCAGGAGCGAGTAAACAAGAGTTACTGGGCCCGAATCGTCAGGATCTGGCTTGCCGAAATAGTAGTGCAGCGCCAGTTGCTCTGCCTCTCTTCCTTGCGATGGGTCATTCATATGCTTATCTTCGGTGGCTTTATCGGGCTTGCGTTTCTGTCGATATCACTGGCTGTTTTGAGAAGACTGACGAGCCTCGGATGGGATGGAGGCTGGGCGGATTTTTTTCTCCGTAACGAAGGGTATATCCTTATCAAGCTCTGGGGCAACGGCTTCGGTCTTGCCCTCTTGCTCGGCCTAGCATTGGCCTGTGTAAGGCGCTTTTTTCCGGGTGCGCCCCCTCAGAAAAATGAACAGAGGGATTGGCTCCTGCTCCTTTTTCTCCTATGGCTCACCCTATCAGGATTTGCCCTCGAGGGTTTGCGCGTGTCCCTTGTATCTCCGGATGTCTCCCGATATTCTTTTATCGGCCGCCTGTTTACTCCTCCCGGGGTATTCACGCTCAGACAACTGCTGCCCTGGCTGACGCTTCTTTGGACACTGCACTCCTTCAGTGGACTAGCACTGTTGGTTTATTTCCCCCACAGCAAACTGCTGCACAGCATACTGGCTCCCCTCATCATCGCCCAGAATGCCGTTGAAGAGCAGGAAAGGAGGGATCTTTATTGGCCGAAAATTCCAAGACAAAAGGCAACCAGATCGCCCGGGGGCTGACCCGCAGGCAACTCGTGGAATTGGAGAGCTGCGTCCGTTGCGGCGAATGCCGGCTCTGGTGCCCTTCCTATGCCCAAAGGCAACAGGAATGTATCACAGCGATGTCTAAGCTCAGAGCTTTGAGCAGACTCATACAAGGGTTTCTCCCGGAAGCCGAAAAAGAAGAGTTCCTTCAAGGGTTATATGAGTGCTCTGCCTGCGGCCTGTGTCATGTCGTATGTCCGGTGCGCATCAATACCCATGAACTCTGGGAGCAGACCCGCCAGTCCCTCTCTCTTGCAGGGATCCCTCAACCAGAGGCGCAGATCAAGCAGATGTCGTTGATCAAGAAGTTTGATAACTCCTACGGCAAACCCCAACAAGGGCGCGGCTTATGGGCGAAAATGGCATGGGAGTCCGGCTTCCTCATGAAACCCCTCCTATTGCACCAGGAGCAGCCGACCTCCCTTCTCTATTATGCCGGATGTACCGCGAGTTTTGACCCTGCCATGCAGTCAGTCGCGGTTCAGTCTGCTCGCCTGCTTCAGGAAGCAGGGATAGAGTTCTCCATTCTTGGAGAAGAAGAACCTTGTTGTGCCAGCAAATTACGGAGAATGGGCGATAACGATTTTTATGGGGAGGCCAGAAAGAGAGCTGAGAGAATCAAGGGACACGAGATCGAGACAGTAGTCGCCTCGTGTGCAGGTTGCTATAAGGGACTCCATTCTGATTACGAGACAATCTGGCCGGAAGCGCAAGAGGTACTCCATCTCACGCAATTCATTGACCGCTTGATACGGGAGGGCCGCCTCGTCCCGCGCTATGAGGTA
>Ga0187856_1003497_pt1 | contig 10908 bp, 10 predicted proteins | sample June2016WEW_8_40_FD_132443 | JGI IMG/M metagenome (GOLD analysis project Ga0187856, IMG submission 132443) | Peatland microbial communities from SPRUCE experiment site at the Marcell Experimental Forest, Minnesota, USA - June2016WEW_8_40 | ecosystem: Environmental > Terrestrial > Soil > Wetlands...
AGCTTCGTAAATTCACTGCTCATTTATTCCTCCTTAATGCCCTTAGTGACCCGCAGACTGTTTCTGAAAGAACCTGATGGCGATCCAGTTGAAAAAGGCCATGAGTATCCCGACGGCAAAAAAACCACCAGCGGGCAGGACCATGATGAGAAGGGGCTTCGTATGAATGATCGGCATGCCCCAGAGAGACCCTTTGCCGAGTAATTCTCTAAAAAAACTGATTACCGTGAGGGCGACTAAGAATCCAAGCCCCATGCCAATGCCGTCAGCCATGGAAGGCGCAATCCTGTTCTTGCTCGCAAACATCTCGGCCCTGGCGAGGATGGAGGCAAAAGCAACGATCAACTGAATATAGAGTCCCATCTGCTTGTAGGCTTCACGGGCAAAAGCAGCCATCGACATATCGGTGACCGTCACCCAACCGGATATGACCAGCATAAAGATCGGCAACCTCACCTTCGGATGGATGAATGAACGCATCAGTGAAATTGTAATGTTGACCATCGTCTGGACAAAGAGGACCGCAACCCCCATCAAGACGCCGTTTCTCAGGTTGTTGGTAACCGCGATGGAAGGGCAGAGGCTGAGTGCAAGCTTAAAGATGGTGTTTTCCTTAATGATGCCGTTTTTTATAAGCTCCCAATAACTAACCGCGCCGGTGCTTGCCAATGTCCTCTCCCCTTTCGGTTATGGTCTTTCTCAGGAAGTCAACGCCGTTTTTCACGGCATCTTCGGTGACCGCTCTGCTCGAAATCGTCGCTCCCGATATGGCCTGAATGTACTCCGTCGTGTCGGTTTTCAATACCTTAAGATGTGCGGCATCCTTGCCGGCAAATTGATTTTTAAACCAGTCTGTCTCTATCTCGTCTCCGAGCCCCGGCGTTTCCGCATGGTGAAGGATATCGAGTTTCTGCACCGTGAAGGTTTTATCCACTGCGATCAGGGTATCGATGTAACTCGAATATCCCTTGCCGAAGGACTCGATGATATAGCCGATAACCTCGCCTTGCTTCTTGGCTACGTAATACTCGGCGTGCTTTTCATGTATCTCCCAGTCCCCTAATTTCTCAATTTTGTCTGCGGCCGGCATGAGTTTCTTGAGTGCTTGCTCCTTTTCGATGGCAGCTTTTGCGAACATGATCGGCGATGCCTTGGCATAGACCCAAGCAAGGATCAGTCCGCCCACGAGATAGACGATGACAAGGTTCAGGGTTATCTTTATGATATCCTTGCCCGTCATTTCTTCATCCCCTGCGTTTCGACGGTGCCGAAAACCTTGGTCTTAAAGCCCCGGTCAATGAGCGGAGCAAAACAATTCATGATGAGTATTGCAAACATCACGCCCTCGGGGAAGCCTCCCTTCAGTCTTATCAGCATAGTCAAAGCCCCGCAACCGATACCGAAGAGGATCTGGCCTTTCTTCAGAGAGGGGCAGGTAACATAATCGGTAGCCATGAAGAAGGCACCGAGCAGCATGCCGCCACTGATAAGATGAATGAGCGGGTCGCCGGCGAAGAAGAGCATCTTTCCCGTGTGAGGGTCTTTTCCGCCGAACACCCATGCGAGCAGTGCCGCGGTTCCGAGAAAAGAAAAGGGAATATGCCATGTAATGTATCTCTTGAAGAGGAGAAACGCGGCGCCTATCAGCAGTGCTATAGCTGAGGTCTCACCAATGGATCCCGCTCTGTGTCCGAGGAGAAGTTGCATATACAGGTTGCCCTTGTCGCCAAAGATTTCTATCAGTTTGCCCATGCCCTCTTCTTTTAATACCCCAAGAGGGGTGGCGGATGTTTTTGCATCGATGGAGAGGAAGGCGGCAGTCGGTGCAATCCATATGGTCATCGCCTTGGGAAAAGAAATCAGGGTGAAGGCTCTCCCGACGAGGGCGGGATTGAAGACATTGTATCCCAGTCCTCCGAACAATTGCTTGGTGATGACTATCGCGACTACCGAAGCAACAATCGGTATATGAATGGTAAAGGGATTGAAGGACCAGAGAGAAGCCGGGAGATTCATGCCGAGGAGCAGGCCGGTCAGGAATGCGCTTCCGTCGTTGATCGTTGCCTTTTGTTTGAGGGACTTCGTGAACGCATATTCTGAAAGAACAGCGGTAATAATGCAGAGGGCTGTGACGCAAAGGGCCTTTGGACCGAAAAAATAAAAACCCATGATAAAGGCGGGGAGCAGGCTGATGTTGACCGTCCACATGATGCGGCTTACCGACTCCTCACTCTTTATGTGAGGACTGACCGTAACGACCAGTGGTTTGTGTTTGTTTGCTTCATCCATACGTTTTTCCCCTTCACTCATGGCTTCGTCATGGATTTAGCCAGTCTAATGAGTTGAACCATGGGCCTTTTCGAAGGGCATACAAAGGCGCACGAACCGCACTCAAAACAGTCAAAGAGGTTATACTCCTTCGCCTCTTCATAATGCCCCTTTTCCGCAAACACACTCAGCAGGGACGGCATGAGATTCATGGGGCATATGTCAATGCACCGGCCGCATCTGATGCAGGGTCCGAAATCCTCAGCGTGCAAAACCCCCTCTTCGGGTATGACTAGTATCCCTGACGTACCCTTTGTCACCGGCACATCCAAGGAAGCCAGGGCAAAGCCCATCATCGGACCTCCTGCGATAACCTTGCCAGCGTCACCTTTAAAACCGCCGCATTCATCAATGAGTTCTGAGACGAGTGTGCCGATCCTTACCAGTAAGTTTGAAGGCGAATTTATTCCCTCGCCGGTTACCGTGACAACCCTTTCTATGAGCGGCTTTCCATACCGTGTGGCTTCGAAGATGGCAAGTGCTGTTCCGACATTCTGCACAACCACCTTCACATCCATGGGCAGCCCGCGGGGAGGCACCTCTCTGCCGGTGGTTGCCTTAATGAGCATCTTCTCGGCGCCCTGGGGATATTTTACTGCAAGGGTGCAGACCTCAATATTCCGGTATTCCTCTGTTGCTTCTTCCATCTTCTCGATGGCTTCAGGTTTATTGTCTTCTATCCCGACAAACCCCTTGTTCACGCCGAGTGTTTTCATCAGTACCTTGAGCCCTTCGATAATCTCGGCAGGCTTCTCTATCATCAAGCGGTAATCCGCTGTGAGATAGGGTTCACATTCTGCGCCATTAATGATTACCGTATCTATGGGCTTTTCCTTCGGCGGTGAGAGTTTCACCGATGTGGGAAATGCCGCTCCGCCGAGGCCCACAATTCCAGCACCCTTGATCTTCTCTTTCAGCTCATCCGGTGACAGATCGGCATAATGAGGGCTGTCCTTTAAAGCAGTCCAATCTTCCTTACCGTCGTTCTCAATGACAACTGAATTTACCATCCTCCCCATGGGGTTAGGGAACTCGCCGATGGCCACCACTTTCCCGGAAACGGACGAATGGACAGGCGCCGAGACAAAGCCACCCGGCTCACCGATCAATTCGCCCTTCTTAACTTCCTGGTTGATCGAGACGATCGGTTTACAGGGCGCTCCCGTATGCTGGCTGAGGGGGATGACGATTCTTTGCGGGACCTTTGCCGGTCTGATGGGGCTGTCTTTCGATAAATCCTTTTTATCAGGAGGGTGTATGCCACCTCTGAATGTTGATAGACCCATTACCGGTTCCTCCCTTTCGGCATAAAAGCTTTTTGTGACAAAAAACTGAAAAGGTTAACATTAATAACACGGTGTTCGCTGATATGTCAAGATTAGGTTGGCACCGTCCAGGGCAATCCATAGAAAAATTCTATGGGATTCGCACACGTAATTATGAGTTATCATTCTTTTTTGCAACTTTTGAGAGATGATCCGCTCTCCTCAGAGGCTCAGGGATTCGGTATCTCGTTGCGCACTGAAGAATAATCTCGATGGCATCTTCCAAACATGATTTGTGACCGGGGGAAACGAAGAGGGATTTCACGTTTTCCCTGCTCCTCGCCGCCGCACCGACTATTTTATTGCAATGCCTTAAAGGAGACCAGTCTCCCTTCAAAAGCCCCGGTTCTTCGTACTCGCCGATAAGCCTCGACTTTGCACACCCGATTGTCGGTATATCGAGAAGCACTCCTAAGTGAGATGCGATGCCGATTCCCTTTGGATGTGCGATGCCGTGGCCGTCAACAAGGATGACGTCGGGTTTTCTTCTCAATTGCTTGACTGCGTCGATAATGGCCGATCCTTCCCTGAAGGTTAAATACCCCGGCATATATGGAAATAGAATCGCGGCGGTGGCATGCGCATCTTCGATATGAATCATCTCGGGGTACTCATAAAGGCTGGCCACCCCGATGACTGTATCCCTGGAGAACGCCGCGTCGACCCCTGCAACACATCGCGGAACTTTTCTTAAAGGGGTGATTTTTACCCTTTTCTTGATAGCATCCTGGATCTTTCTTGCCTCTGCCACATCTTTTGGCCATCGCATTGTCACAGGATACCACAAGACTTCTTCCGTGACAGAAAAATAGTTCCTGGAACCATGCAAGGGTCGTTCGCACAAGAGCATCTGCTTTTGACTTATACGCTTCGTGAGGGATATAATCAAACAAAGTCCGTAACTCTCGGGAGACCTAATAGAAATGAAGAGTCGTAAAGTCCTTTGGGCTGTCACATTCCTTGTTGCAGCGATCTTGACCGGTATCTTGAGCGGCGGCTACATTGCCGTTGCAAGGGGTGTTCCGTCTATCAAAGAGCTCAAACAATATAAGTCGATTCCGGGCACAAAGATTTATGCTGATGATGACACGCTCATAGGCGAGTTGAAGGTAGACAAGGGTGTTTACGTGCCTCTCGACAGGATGCCAGCGTACCTGATCAATGCTGTTCTTGCCGTTGAGGACTCTCGTTTCTGGAAACACGGGGGAGTCGACTATATTGCCATCCTGAGGGCCGCAGTCAAGGATGTGGTCCATGTCGGGATTAAAGAGGGCGGAAGTACTATAACCCAGCAACTCGCCAAGATAACTTTCCTGACCCCTGAAAGGACGATGCAAAGGAAGGTCAGGGAGTTTGCCCTCGCGATGAAGATCGAAAAAAACATGACGAAAAAAGAGATCCTGGAACTTTATCTCAACAAGGTATATCTGGGCCATGGCGCGTATGGGATGGAAATGGCGTCAAAAGTTTATTTCGGTAAATCAGTCGGCAATCTGACCCTCCCTGAAGCAGCTCTTCTGGCAGGACTGATAAAGGCGCCCTCTGTTTATTCCCCTTATAACAATCTGATGAAGGCTAAGGAGAGGCAGGCGACGGTTCTTTCTCGTATGGAAGAAGAAGGCTTCATAAAACCCCCGGAGAGAGAAAAGGCGTTAAGGCAGCCACTCACCCTCTCGACGTTGCGCAGGTGGATCGAGGCGAACAATTATTTTGTCGAATATGTGAGGAAATATCTTGAAGAGAAGTATGGTGAGGACATGGTGTATAAAGGTGGCCTCAGTGTCTATACGACCCTCGACAGAAGGGCGCAGGCTGCCGCTGCTCGTGCCCTTCAGGAAGGGTTACGGGATCTCGATAAAAGAAGGGGCTGGAGAGGGCCTCTGGAACACCGGGACGTCGATGCTGAAAAGGAATTGAAGAAAAAAGATGCGAGCCAGTTTCTTACCGGCGTGAGCGGCGATATCGTCCCGGGTATTGTCCTTAGGGTGAGCGCGAAAGAGGCAACGATAAAGGCAAGGGGGGTTGTGGGAAGACTATCCCTCGATGCAGCGCAATGGGCGAGCAGGGTGATCGATCCGAAGAGCGGCAGGGCATCCCAGATAAAAAGTTTTTCGCTTGATAATGTGCTGAAGGTGGGAGATGTTGTCAAGGTCGGCTTCAAGTCGGTACGGGGCGATACCGTCGAACTCTCCCTCGAACAGGAGCCCGAAGTGGAAGGAGCTGTCGTTGCGGTAGAACCGAGCACGGGATTCATCAGGGCGATGGTCGGCGGCTATGACTATGCGAAGAGCGAATATAACAGGGCCGTATTCGCGAAGCGCCAGCCGGGGTCTGCCTTTAAACCGATAATTTATGCAGCTGCCATGGACAATGGATTCACTCCCGCCAGCATGGTGGACGACGAAACCGTCACTTACCAAGGAGGGCCCAAGGGCGACTGGAGCCCTGAAAATTATGACCACAAGCATTACGGGTTGACAAGACTGCGGGATGCGCTGGCCTATTCGAGGAATGTCGTTACCGTGAAGCTGGTAGATTCCTTGGGCGTTGATACGGTTATTGATTTTGCGAGGAAGATCGGAATTGAAGGGGACATGCCTCGTAACTTGAGCATAGCCCTCGGCAGCATCAGCGTCACACCCCTGGAGCTTGTCTTCGGCTACAGTGTCTTTGACAACGGCGGGGTCAGGATGACCCCCCTTTCAGTGAAATACATAACGGATTCACAGGGAAGGATCCTTGAAAGCAATGATCCCGAAGGTCAGCAGATGATCAGCCCCGGCAGTGCTTTTTTGGTAACATCCATGATGGAGGACGTCGTAAACTACGGGACAGGGTGGAGGGCAAAGGCCCTCGGAAGAGTGGTTGCCGGCAAGACAGGGACGACCAACGAAAACAAGGATGCGTGGTTTGTCGGCTATACTCCGGAGATTGTTGCCGGTGTCTGGGTGGGGTTCGATGACATGCGCTCTCTCGGCAACCAGGAGACCGGGGCCAAGGCCGCATCTCCTATCTGGGTGAATTTTATGAAGGGTATGGGTCCCGGTGGATCACTGGGTTTTACGGTACCCGAGGGCATTGTCAATTATTCGATAGATCCGACCAACGGCCTTCTCGCGAGGGACGAGACGTACGGCGTAAAGGAATATTTTAAGATTGGAACCCAGCCGAAGGAATACTCGCCCGTTAAACCACCCTCGGGTTGGGAGACTAAGGAACCGTCACGATTAGATTTCGATTAGGAGGTGCACTATGTCTCTGAAAGGTCTCTGCAGAATCATCCTGCTTGCTGCTGCCGTTGTCATAGCATTGACCTCCCTGGCCTATGCCCAGGAGGAAACTTATGACAAGGCGCTGCGCGCTTATTTGAAGAAAGACTTTAAGACCACGGTGAAATATCTCAAAGAGTACGTGGCTCAGAACCCTGATGCAGACGCCTATTATCTCCTTGGCTATGCGAACTATAAGTTGAAAAATAGGAAAGATGCGATAGGGTATTTCAGGGAGGCGTATCTCATTGACCCAAATTTCACGCCGAAGTCGATTGAATTTAAAGGAACCGTCAAAAAAAGCAGATAAGTATAGGGGTCCTTTATTCCCTCGTTAGCTTACGGGCCCTATGAATCATCTGGCCTTCAAGGGAGAAATTGAGTATACGACCGAGAAAGCTCCCGAAGGTGGCGCGGCGTGGGGGAGTCCAATGATCGAACAAAGGATATTCCGAGAGTATGACATACGGGGCGTCTGGGAAAAAGACCTGACCCGGACGGCTGTCAATGCCATCGCTAAGGCGTTCTCCTTCTATCTGAAAAAACATCTTATGAAAGACAGCCTTACAGTCACCGTGGGGAGAGATGTTCGGCTGAGCTCGCCGGCTCTCTTCAGTAGTCTCGTTGATGGACTTATGGCTAGCGGTCTGGATGTTATCGATATCGGTGCATGCCCTACTCCGCTCCAGTATTTCTCATTACACCGCCTTCCGGTTGACGGCGGCATCATGATAACGGGAAGCCATAATCCTCCGGAGTTCAATGGACTGAAACTTAGCGTGGGCAAAGAGACGCTCTTTGGGGAGAGGATTCAGGATCTGAGGAGGATACTCGAGAAGGGTGAAGGTGTCCGCGGTTCTGGAAACATGCGGAGCTATGACATAATCCCCGAGTATTCTGCCTATATAAAAAATCTTTTCGGTAGTTTTGAGGGAATCAAGGTCGTCGTGGATGCCGGTAACGGAACCGGAGGGCTTGTTGCCCCGTCCATCCTGAGGTCGCTCGATTGTGACGTCGTGGAGCTGTATTGCGAGCCTGACGGCAGGTTCCCAAACCATCATCCCGACCCCGTTGTCCCTGAAAATATGAGGGATCTTATCGGCAGGGTTGAGGTCGAAAAGGCCCATATCGGCATCGGCTACGATGGTGATTCCGACAGAATCGGGGTTGTCGATGAGGACGGTAACGTTGTATGGGGCGATATGCTCTTAGTGTTGTTTGCCAGGGACATACTGGCGAAGTATCCCGGTGCCGCGGTTATCGGTGAGGTTAAGTGTTCTCAGATCCTCTTTGACGAGGTGAAGCGGCTTGGCGGCAATCCCATCATGGGGAAGGTTGGGCATTCCTTAATAAAGAGTAAGATGAAGGACACAGGGGCTCTCCTGGCCGGTGAAATGAGTGGCCACGTATTCTTTGCCGACCGGTATTTCGGTTATGACGATGCCATCTACACGAGCCTCAGGCTTCTCGAGATACTTTCTCTGAAGGGCCCCCCCTATTCTCTTAAACGCCTTCTTTCCGATATCCCACCCGTCGTTGCTACCCCTGAGATAAGGGTTGCGTGTCCTGATGATGCAAAATTCAAGGTGATTGAGCAGGCAAAGGCAGCTTTTTTTGACTATCCTCTCATCGATGTTGACGGTATTCGGATACAGTTTGATGACGGCTGGGGCCTCATCAGAGCATCGAATACCCAGCCGGTTATCGTCCTCCGGTTTGAGGCAAAGAACAGGGAGTCTCTCAACAGGATACAGCGGCTGGTAGAAGAGCGACTGGCAAAGCTTATCTAATTCTTAGGATGTTTGTTGTGTGCGAGAAACACAACACAATCATCGCACTCTCTCCCCGATTCCTTGTTACAGATCATGCGGTTGAGCTCCCAGCACGGTTTGGTCTTATCAATAAAGGCGGAACATCTTTTTTTCCTGTCCTCGGGGCAATGGGTTATCTCCCAGCACGGAGCGTATTCAAGAAGCTTTTTGATCCCTTCTATGCTTATCTTCCTCACATGGATGAGGTCCCTGAGACACTTGATCCATTTGATATCGTTTTCGGAATAAAATCTATTTTTATTGCGGCGGGCAGGACATATTAGCCCTTGTTTTTCGTAAAGCCGCAAAGTCTGGTCCGTTGTACCAAGGAGTTCCGAAACAATCCCGATGGGATAGAGCGGCATCTGATTCTTTTCCTCATCGGTTAAATCTGTTATAGGTTTCCTTCTGGCCATAGATCGTAGCTTATATTATATTTGTAATTATAGACATTGTCGAGCTAAAAATACAGGGTGAGGATCGGGCGATATACGGTATGCGAATTAATTGCTTTTTTCAATTTCTGTCGGTTATCGTAATACAGTGAACCTGAAGGGCTTTCTGAAGAAATTTAAAAATGGCAAGATCCTGGTCATCGGTGATCTTATTCTTGATCGGTACATATGGGGGAAGGTGAGCAGGATTTCACCCGAGGCACCGGTTCCCGTGGTCGAGGTGACCGATGACAACTTCGTGCTCGGGGGGGCGGCTAACGTCGCCCATAATATCATCGCTCTAGGCGGGAGGGCAACGGTAGCGGGTATTGTCGGAAAGGACAGAGCCGGCGATGTCCTTCGGAATCTCCTTGCTGAGAGGGGAGTCGCGAGTGCGGTTGTTGAAGATTCCAGGCCTACTACGATAAAGACGAGGGTGATAGCCCATAACCAGCAGGTCGTGCGATTCGACAGGGAAGGCAGGGAGAGGATAACCGGCAAGGTTCTTGAAAGAATGCGCAACATCATAAAGGATGCCGTTCGCGAACATGATGCCGTTATCGTTTCTGATTACAAAAAAGGTGTGGTATCCCGGGAATTGATAAAAAATATCCTGAGCATTGCAAGACCCAAGGGCAAACTGGTCGCCGTTGACCCAAAGGTTGGCCACTTCCATTGTTATAAAGGGGTGTCTCTTATTACCCCGAATCTTATGGAGGCCTCCAGCGGTTCCGGAATTGATATAAGGGACGAAAAGTCCCTCCTTAAAGCGGGGCAAGCCCTTATGAAAAAAATTTCCTGTAGCGCAGTCCTGATAACCAGAGGGGAGGAAGGGATGAGTCTCTTCGAAAGGGATAGAGTTACCCATATACCGACCGTCGCACGGCATATCTATGATGTAACAGGCGCGGGGGATACCGTGATAGCAACTTTCAGCCTGGCTTATGCCGCTGGTGCATCAATGCAGGAAGCGGCCGCGATCGCGAACCACGCGGCAGGGTTGGTGGTCGGAGAGGTTGGGACTGCTGTCGTAACCCCGGAAAAGCTGAGTGAGTCCCTTCTGAGGGGGTGTTGATTCATGGCAAAAGCCGTCGCGTTACTATCGGGAGGGCTTGACAGCACGCTTGCGATCCTAGTGATGCTGCAACAGGGGATAGAGGTGACCGCCGTGACATTCCTTACCCATTTTGGCTGCGACATCAGTGATAGTTCCTCCTGTTCAAGAAATCCATTCCCGGCTGCTGAGAAATTCGGTTTCAGGGTAAAACTCTGTCACCTCGCAGAGAAATTCATCGAGATTGTGAAGAACCCGCGTTTCGGTCATGGCAGGAACATGAATCCGTGCATCGACTGCAGGATCCTCATGCTCAGGGAGGCAAAGGAGTTCATGGGAATGATCGGCGCAGATTTTATTGTTACTGGTGAGGTGCTCGGTCAGAGGCCAATGAGCCAACGGCGGGACACGCTCAACGTGATCGACAGAGAGGCTGGTCTAAAGGGGTATGTGTTGCGCCCCCTCAGCGCAACACTGTTTGCTCCGACGGTCCCGGAAAAAGAAGGGCTCGTGGAGAGGGACAGACTGTACGCCATGAGCGGCCGGTCGAGAAGGCCGCAGATGGCCCTTGCGGAAAAGCTTGGGCTGACCGACTTCCCTGCCCCGGCAGGGGGGTGTCTGCTGACCGAGCCCAACTACGCTCACCGTCTCAAGGAACTCCTCGGACACGATCCAAACCCCTCCCTC
>Ga0187856_1003507_pt1 | contig 10887 bp, 12 predicted proteins | sample June2016WEW_8_40_FD_132443 | JGI IMG/M metagenome (GOLD analysis project Ga0187856, IMG submission 132443) | Peatland microbial communities from SPRUCE experiment site at the Marcell Experimental Forest, Minnesota, USA - June2016WEW_8_40 | ecosystem: Environmental > Terrestrial > Soil > Wetlands...
ACGCTGACGATTGTCCTTCAATCGCTTGGCCCGGTATTCCTCGTAGGGAATGCCCTTTTCCTTGCGGCGCGACTCGGAAACGAGGCCATCCCAGAAGTCCTCCCAAATCGCATTGTGCTTCTTGAGGTCGATAAGCACCGCCGTCTTGCGGCCCTTCTCATCGGTTACGAACTGGATTCCGGTCATAGGCAGTGCTCTCCTTGGGTTCCTCTTCTCACTCTAATTTTGCCGCGTCTCCCTGTCAACCCAATAGTACAACAACCAGCGCGTGACGACCGCGTGACAAACGTGCCACCCCCCAAATAGAGTAAGATCGGCTCTGTTACGATGGATCTGGGAGATTTCTTATGACGGTGATCGAGCTTCCCGATGAACAGGCGGCGCTGATAGCGAAAGTCGCCGCGGCGACCTGTCCTGTGTCGGAGTAGGCCAGCTTCCGCTGCATTATCGCGCGTTCCAAGCGTCCTTCATTTCTTGATGCCGTCCTGGAACTTCATGCTGGCGTGGCTGCCATTGCAGAAAGGCTTGTTGTCAGAGGCTCCGCACCGGCACAACGTCACTCGGTTGCGCGTCTCATAGCGCTTGCCATTCGCGGACTCGATCGTAATGCCCCCTCGAACCCAGAGCGGCCCACTGCATCCCAGTGCCGGATCTTCAACCACGCCAATCGAGGCGGGCAGAGGTTGCTCGATTTCTTTATGCGTTTTCTTATCGTGAATGACCAAGCGGCCCGCGGGGCAATGCATCGCCTCGCGGATCACCAGTTCGCGAACCTCGGGCTCATCGGTCCTTTCCATGAGCGACCAAATCTTTCCGCCCGGATCGCAGAACCGGGCGAACGCGCAGAGGTTTTCAGCATCGCTCAGAACCAAGGTGGGCCCATCAAGGGTTTCTGCCTGCCGGGCGTAAGGCACGCGGCTCGCAGTCTCACGGCCATCGAACCCGATCTTGGTATGTGAACCGTCACAGAATGGTGCGCTCTGAGAATGGCCGCAACGGCAAAGCGCGTAACCTGGCTTCGCGTCAAACGCTTTGCCTTCCTTCCATTCCCAGGACATTCCCTCGCTGTTGGGGGTGATGACCTGAAGCGCGACAGGTACGTTTCCCGATACCAGGTAAGGACCATCCTTGCTCACCACAATTTTTCTCTCCTGCCCCAATTCCGTCATGTGCGTAGCTCCTTTGTTGCGCTTTTTTGATCGATGAGATGGTACCCAGGATTAGTCCCATGCGGGTGGCTTCAGTGGCTCGCGATGGCTCTCGATGGCGGCTGCCACATCCTCGGCGAAATTCTCATCGGGTGTGGCCGTCGAGCCGTGCTCTCGGGCGAGGCGAAGAGATTCAGAGAGCAGCCGGATATGAGGTTCGGCAGGACGCACCACGGCTACGGGCCGTGTGCCGTCCTTGATGACGACTTCCGCGCCCTCGCGCACTCGCGCCAACAGCGACGCGAAGTCGCGGGTTGCTTCCGCTTCAGACATGTCGGTCACGTGCTTGGCCATATCCTCATTATTATACATCACTAGTTTCAATCGGGTAGGTCGTAGGTGGTAAATGCAGGGCAGTAAGCGGAAAGCAGTAGGCAGAAGGCCGGAGCCGACCAGCCTTTCGTAACCACCCCGCCCCCGAATCCCGAGCCCCGATTCGCTGATCCCGAGTTCCGCCCCTGACACCTGGAACCCGACACCTGATACCTGACTCCTGTTTCTCGTCGCTCGTCACTCGCCACTTGTCATTGTTCTTCTGTCTTCAAACCCGGGGGCGAGCGCCGGCGGATGCAAAATGCCGCGGGCCTCACACCGCAGAGGTCCGCGCTACGCTTGCTGTACGTGGCTGAATTCCCTTGGAATTCCAGTGAGGCCAAGGCATGAGCCACGTGGGGTACCACGGAGCGAACATGGAGGGCAGGCTCTGGCCTCTTAGAGACTCTGCCGCCTCGAGCTGCACGGTTCGAAAAGCATGAACTCCGCGTCCGGCTTTTACTTGTTGTTCTATCCTCTCCTTTGTGGTAACAATCAATCCCTGTGAGCGTAAACTCCCTAGCTACCTACACCGGCACTCATGGGCCTGTCCGGGAGGATAACAAGCTCCGGGCAGAAGACCGTGAAGCCCACGATTGGTATCGGTTCGTCTTATCGTTCCCGCCTCATCTTGTGCGCGATTACATTGAGCGGTTCGGTTTGACTTCGCGCCAGCGCGTCCTGGACCCGTTTTGTGGTACGGGGACGACGCTTGTCGAATGTAAGAAGCTGGGCATCCCCAGCATAGGTGTTGAGGCGAACCCAATGGCCTGGTTCGCAAGTCGAGTGAAAGTCAATTGGGACGTTGATCCTGAGGGGCTATTGAATCACGCGCGTGAAATCGCAGCAGACGTGTCAGAGAAACTTGAAGCAGACGGACTCAGCGATGAACGGGATCTTCCTTTATTCCACAAAGCTGGAAGCGCTATTCCAAAGCTCCTTGCACTCCCATTCGACTCCACGAGATTGCTTCTAAAGAATTCGATTAGCCCGCTCCCGCTCCACAAGACGTTGACGCTCCTGGACGCCATCGAACATTGCAGGGACGACCGCTTCTTTGACCATGAACGACTGGCCCTTGCAAAGGCCATCGTTTTCGGCATTGGTAATTTGGAGTTCGGGCCAGAGGTCGGTGTAGGCCCTCCCAAAGCGGACGCTCCGGTCGTCGCAGCCTGGTTAAGCGGGGTTAGCAGGATGGCGGAGGATCTTCGTGAACTGCGCGTCGCAGGTGGGACAGGTGCGGTGGTTCATCGGGCCGACTCACGGCGATTGGCTCAGGTTTTGGACCCCGATTCGATAGACGCGGTTATTACCTCGCCGCCGTACCCGAATGAGAAAGACTACACGCGGACGACTCGCCTGGAATCGGTCCTTTTGGGATTCATACGCAATAAACAAGAACTGCGGTCGCTTAAGCAGGATTTAGTACGCTCCAACACCCGGGGTGTTTACAAGGGCGATCGAGACGATCTGCTAGTTTTAGACTATGACAAGGTACAACGAATCGCCGCCGCGATTGAGAGGCGACGGAAAGAGCTCGGCAAAACTTCCGGGTTCGAGCGTCTTTACGCAAAGGTCACAAAATTATATTTCGGCGGAATGTCCCGCCACCTCTGCGAGCTTCGGACCATTCTGCGTCCTGGCGCATGGCTCGCTTACGTCGTCGGCGACCAAGCGTCTTATCTGCGCGTGATGATTCGAACCGGTCAAATGCTTGCTGACATCGCACTATCTCTTGGATACGAAGTGATCGCAGTTGATCTTTTCCGCACCCGACTTGCTACAGCCACCAAGGAACAGCTCCGCGAGGAGGTTGTGGTTCTCCGCTGGCCAGGAAAGAAAACTAGCTAGGGGTTCAGACTATGAGCTTACAAAACGTTTACTCCGCGATCATCGAGAAGATTTTTCGATCGAAATTCAAGCCCGGAATGCGGGAGGTGGAATTCGAGAGAGAAGACATCGTCAAATTTGCCGGTAAGCTGAACCTGAAATTACCCAAAAACCTCGGCGATCTGGTCTATAGCCTTCGGTATCGGACTCCCTTACCCCAGAGCATAAAAGCTACTGCCGGTCGGGGCGAGGTCTGGATTATTCGCCCGGCAGGCAAGGCGAAGTACCGCTTCGCTTTGGTGCCTGACAGGCCGCTCGTTCCGAATCAAAGCATGACCACGACTAAAGTCCCTGACTCCACCCCAGGCGTGATTGCCAAATACGCTTTGTCAGACGAACAGGCGCTTCTCGCCAAGGTGCGGTACAACCGCCTGGTCGACATCTTTTCGGGCGTGACTTGCTACTCGCTGCAAAACCATCTTCGCACGACCGTGTCTGCCATGGGACAGGTTGAAACGGATGAGCTATACATCGGCGTGGACAAGAAAGGAATCCACTATGTCTTTCCTGTTCAGGCCAAAACCGGCAGGGATAAACTCAACATTGTGCAGATCGAACAGGACATGGCCGTCTGCGCACAGAAGTTCCCGTCCTTAATCTGTCGCCCTCTGGCTGCCCAGTTCATGCAGGACGATGTGATTGCCTTGTTCGAGTTTGAAGAGGGCGAGAAGGGTGTGGGGGTCGCTTCAGAAAGACACTACAAGCTGGTGCCCCCGGAAGAGGTAACGGAATCCGATTTGAACGCCTACCGAATGCGCACTTCCGAGTGAGCGCCCACAGTTTTTGGCGACTCGAGAGACACCAGCCTAAGCTCTCGCCTCCTGGAGACTCTGGGGCTTCTGCGACCTAAAGAACCGCAGGGTTTGAGAGGCACGAACTCGGTGCTAGCGGCTTTCCCTGTTGCCTTGTACTTGAGGGGTACGTAGATTGGCGCGATGGCGCGTTGCACGTAATGGGGGGCAAATGGAGGACACGGCCATCAGGACCCGCAAAATCAAGGTGCGTGAGCTTCTTGACTACGTGAATGAGGGAAAATTCGCCATCCCTAAGCTTCAGCGGGAGTTTGTCTGGGACGGCACGAAAGCGGCGAAGCTCCTGGACAGCATCCTGTCCGGCATGCCCATCGGCGTGCCCATGGTCTGGGACACCCCGACGAGCCAGCGGCTACACTTGCGGGAGAGGTATCATGTCCTGCCCGGCTTCAAGAAGCGCAACAGACGGGTGTGGTTCATCATCGACGGCCAGCAGCGTGTGTCGGTTCTCCACCATGCCCAGGTAGGTGACGAGCTTGAAAACGGCCGACTGAAGCCCGTGGACTTCGGCAAGGTGGTGCTGGCTTTGGGAAAGACTGAACCCGGCAAAAGAGTGCAATATCGGCGGCCGCAAGACGGCGAGTACATACCGATTTCCTCTATCCTTGACCCTCACTGGCCTAAACTACTCAGCGGCCTGGGGAAGCGGAACCTGGGCAGAATCCAACGGTATCGGCACCGTCTTCTGAACTACCCCATGCACGTCATGTTCATTGACGGCAAGATTGATCAAATCAAGGAGTGCTTTCTGCGGATCAACACGCTGGGCATGAAGGTCACAACGGCTGACGCCATAATCACTCAGGCCGAAACGCTGAATCTTCGTGATTTCACTCACGAGGTACGAGCCCAAATTGGTGACCCAGGCTTTAGGGGCATCCCCGAGATGCCGATCCTGTTTGCATTGGTCGCCACACAGGGCGGTAAGGAAGGCACAGAAGTAAGGGGACGCGCCCTTCTACGACAGGTCAGGAACCTAGAAGCGCAAGCAATCCACGATGACCGCAGACGACGGAGGCTAGCGGCGGACTGGACGAAACTTGCCTCTTGCTTCGGCAGGGCCGTCGACTATCTCCGGGACCAATTCAGTGTTCTGAGTCGCGATTACCTCGGCTATGACTACATAACCTCGATCCTGGCGCTCTTTTATTTCTGGAATGGGCGCGGCCCCAGCGAACGCCAAAAACGGGAGATCGCGAAGTGGTTTTGGGCTACGTGCGTTGGACAGCGGTATTCTGGCGGCGAGTTCCTCCGTTGCATTCGCACTGATACGAGGTTCTTTAGGAAATTGGCGCGAAACCCTCGGATGAAGTTTCACTACAGGCCAGTGAAAGATCCAAGCCACGTCAGGGGGACGCAGTACTCGGGGCGCACGGGTATGGGCTGCGCCGTCTACTGCGTGTTACTTGAGCGTCGGCCAGTCAGCGTGATGGAAGACGGACTTAACGAGGTTTCGCGTTCGCGCTACGCTGCACCGGCAAACCGCAAGGAGCGCCACCACATTTTCCCGCGACGTGTTATGCAGCATGTCGAGGAGTCGCCCAGTCGCTACAACAGCATTGCGAACGTGTGCTTGCTCACCGCCGAAGAGAACAGGCAGATCGGCAACAAGCAGCCGAGGACGTACCTGGCCGATGTACAGTCGAACACGAGGTACTTTCGCAAGAAGATGGAACGCCATCTGATCCCCTCCGACGACCAGAGCGGAATCTGGTTGAAAAACGTAAAAAGGGGATTCAGCCGGTTCATCAATCAGCGAGTTGCCCTCATCTGCCGAGCCTTGGAGGATAAGGCCAAGATTCGGCTATTCCGCCGGGACAAACAGAATGGGTAGCGCGCAATCTCGGCTCATGGGGACTCTACGGCTTCTGCGAGGAAAAGTACCGCAGGGTTCAACGGGTACCAATTCCGTGCTTCCAGCTACCCGCTCCCCGCCGCGCCGTTCAGAGATCGGCCAATATCTCATCGAGCGAGCGCGCAATGATGCTCGGTTTTTCAAGATACAAGTGAGGCAGCATCGTCTCGCAGATGAACTTGTAGTAGCCTTCACAGGCTTTCTGCTGGTCTGGTGCCGATTCCATCCATCGCTGATGACGCGCTATGGCGTCGTCAAGAGCCGCCTTCTGTTTCGCATCGTCTCTCCTGTCTCGTTCACTCTTGAAGTACCGGATGGCTTGTTGATGTCGATCAATGGTCTGGGCGACCTGCGTCGCGTCTCCGAAGCTCCACGCCCACCGTAGGGTGTCCGAAACGATGGCTTGCACAAGGAAGTGCTCCGCCATCTGTACTGCCAGGCGATAGCACTTAGCGCGGAACGCTTTGTAGTCGACCGGATCTAGCATCGTATCGCCGAGCTTTTCGTCTCTATAGTTCGGTTTCCGAAAACGAGGGCTTATCGTGAAGAAATAACTGAATTCGAAGATCTTGTCTCTCATCAACGGCTCTATTGTGTCCAGGTACGCAAAAAAGTAGTCGAGCGTGTTCTGGCCGGGGCGCAGGATATACTGAAGGTGAGCAGGATGCACCGTCAGCGCCAGCTCGTCAGTAGCGAGCCGGTATTTTCTCGCTAGCCGAGGATACGACGACAAAAGACGTTCGAGATCCTTCCGTTCCCACAATTTCAGCCGAAACGGAGGTCGGTTATTAAGTTCGTAGTCATTCAACCAGTTTTTCGCCGGATTGGACAAGAAATTGGACACGACGAACAGGAGGACGTCAGGGCGCTCGGCAGTGGCCCAGCTCAGAGCAGGCTGCAATGTCTCCGGCGGCACACCGCGTTCGTAGTGCTTACACTGAACGAACCACGTTTCCATGTGTTCGGCGCCATCGATCTCCCGCTGACGCATCTGGGCGACGATATCGCGGCCTTGGTCCGCCGAGGCGCCGCCCTTGCCCGAACCTCGCCTCCAGTTCACGTTGACGAGTCCGAGTGCGTCTAGAAGGTCGTATGCGAACTCTTCAAAATCGCTTCCCGAAAGGCGGTCGAAATTCATAGTTGCTCGCTGACTAGGGGCAATTCGCAACGCCCATTTGGGAGGCCCCCCCCTCCGGTCTCGGCCCGAGCCCAAGCGGCGTACCGCTGACGCACGGCATTCCCTCGGCGACGAGGGATCTACAGGCTTTTATATTATAACGCGCCGTCCCTGCCCGTAGCAGGTCATGGCTGCCGGCCGGCTTCGGTCTTGGCAGGACAGGCCCCGTGAACCAGTTCGGCCACGGTCACAACCGAGAGGCCAATCTCGATCCCGCCCTGGGCGGAAGGCACGTATTCCAAGATTTACCGAACCGCCTGACCTCTCCGTTGACCAATCGTAGCGCGGACCTGGGGTTCAGGTCCGCGGCTCTTTGATGTGGATTGAGGGCAAACTCGCCTGGGCCCGATTTGTGTTCATCATCCAGAATTCATAATTCAGCTTTCAGCATTCACTCTTCACAATTCTCTCCGCCCATGCGAGTATTACCTTCCTACCGCCGTTACCGAGGTTCAAACCATGGCCAACCCGAAACACCTTAAGATTCTCAGGCAAGGGGTGGAGGCTTGGAATGAGTGGAGACAAGCGAACCCACGGATTAAATCGAGACCCAGCCGCATCAATCTGAGTGGCGCTCATCTCGCCCGAGCAGACCTTGCCGATGTCAACTTGAGCGACGCTAACCTTTCCGGGGCAAACCTCATTAGTGCGCACCTTAGTGGGGCTAATCTGAAGGGGGCTATGGTTTCCCATGCACGTATGAATGGGGCGCAACTGCAGCGTGCGAACTTGCAAAGAGTGGCATTGTGGGGTGCAGACCTGCGGATGGCCTCTCTGATCGCTGCAGATCTTAGCTGGGCCGACCTCAGTGGTTCTGACATGACATATTCGGACCTTGCTGGTGCAGGCTTGCAATGGTCAAATCTCTCGGGTGTCAACTTCAATCTTGCTGAACTCTCTGGCGCGAACTTAGCTTTCGCGCGAACAAGAAACACAGTTTTCTCCCACAACGATATGAGCCGTACGAAGGGATTAGAGTCCGTCGTCCACGCTGGCCCATCTTCAATTGGAATTGACACCATCTATCTTTCCGGAGGTAACATTCCCGAGCCGTTCCTACGCGGCGCGGGCGTGCCCGAGGACTTCATCACCTACATGAAGTCGCTCGTGGGCAAGGCCATCGAATTCTACTCCTGTTTCATCAGCTATTCGAGCAAAGACGACGACTTCGCCCGGCGGCTGCACGCCGACCTTCAGCAGAAAGGCGTGCGCTGCTGGTTTGCGCCCGAACACTTGAAAATCGGCGACAAGTTCCGAATGCGCATCGATGAATCCATTCGCATTTATGACAAACTCATAGTGATCTTATCGGAGAACTCGATCCGCAGCCCCTGGGTGGAAGAAGAGGTTGAAGCGGCGCTCGAGAAAGAACGCAAGCAGGACAAGCTGGTCCTCTTCCCCATCCGCCTGGACGACGCCGTAATGGAAACCGCTCAAGCCTGGGCCGCCAGCCTCCGCCGCGCTCGCCACATCGGCGACTTCCGTGCCTGGAAAGTTCACGACCAATACCAGAAGTCGTTCGACCGCTTATTGCGCGACCTCAAAGCGTAGCGCAGGGCCCGCACTCCGGCCCTGCGGCATTTCCAGCGGTGCGGCTTCTCGCCGCGCCGCAAACTAGATAATCCGAATTCTCATGGGCCGCGCCGCAAAAACCACGGCGCATTGGAAAAGCCGCAAGGCTGGAGAGCGAGCCTTGCGCTACAACTCTTTTTCGCGCGGACCTATTTCCTAGGTTCACGGTTTTTTGTTGTCGATGGGAGAAATGCGTTCCGGAACCGCACCAGAAAGCAAAAAGCCGCAGAGTAATCCGCTCGGCGGCAATGTGCAACAAGGGGACGGCAACCCGTCCCCTTACAGGGAATGGCAAGTGGGTACCACGATCAGAACTGCGCTGACCGTGGCTTGATGTCATTGAAAAATAATAAGTTATTGGTTTTCCCTAAGTTGCCAAAGACCTCGAAAATGGTCTTGATAAGGTCAGGTACCTGGGGTACAATTTTTATGGCAGCGTATGAACGGATACAGCACCAATTTGCTGTGCGCTGTCCTCGCCAGCGATGGCCTCCACCCAAGTGTGGGGATAACCAAGAGGTCCGATTAAATCTAGCTCTTTAAAAAGGCTCCCGCAAGGGAGCCTTTCTTGTTTGGGGGGCGGCTTGATGGGGCGATTGTTCAAGGTGTTGAACAAAATCACCTAGAATCCTATTGGTTTCATTTCTGGCCGGCTCGCGGCGTATTGGGGATCACGGACATAGGCGCTCTGCACAAAGAGGTTTATGACACCTTTCTTGGAAGAGCGCGACGCCGCAAAGAAAATGTCGTATTCAACTTGCTGGCCGTTTTCTTCGGTTATCTCGACCGAAAAAAATTGCCCTTACCCGAGTGGTAGCATTTGCGGAGGGGCAATCCTTCAATAATTTCCGATTTTGGCTGTGAGGTTGGTGCACAAAGCGACCGTTAAAGATTAATACATTACGGCAACTTGGGGAGTGCAATCTTCCATGGGGCTGTTAAGGCCGAGAACGTACAATTCCTCGCTTGCGTCGTCCGGGTGGCCCATTTTTCCGGGAGCGTGATTGAGGCGAAGTGGGTAGCGAGGGTAGCGCGGGCCTATTTCGCAGGTCCGCGGCTTTTCGCTGTCGATTGGGGACAAACTCGCTTTGGCCCGATTTCTGTTCATCATCCAGAATTCATAATTCACCTTTCAGCATTTACTCTTCACAGATCTCAGGTATCAGTTATCAGTCGTCCGTTGTCAGGTCAGAGCCGTTAGCTATCAGCGGTGAGCGCTCAGCGTACATCGATCAAGGACCAATCATGGCGGGGCTTTTACCGAATACTGATAACTGACGACTGACAACTGACCACGGACTACAGACGGGAGTAGATGATCCTCCCCCGCTTCATCGTCATCACGCAATGGCGGGCTGGCGCCGACTTCATTGCCCAAATCAAGCGCCTCGCCAAGCAACTTGGTTTGAGAGCCTAGCGGAGCCTGACTCCTTGCTGTACTAAAAGATGAGGTAGTTGCATTTGGTGACACTATATGCAAGTATAGCTGCATATGGTACAGAGACGCCGACCGCTTCCTGCGCGGCGGTTTGCCACCCTTCTTCCTGGCCGGCGAACTTCCGGAACGTGACTTTCAAGAATGGCTGGATGCGTATTGGGCCAAGGACGTCCAGGAACTGTTCCGGTTGGAAAGCCGCAGCTCCCTGCAGAAATTCGCGGAGTTGCTGGTAGCGCAAAGCGGAGGCGTGTTTGAGGCTACGCGCTTTACGCGCCCGTGCGAAGTGAGCCGCACCACCATCGCTAACTATCTGAAGGTTCTGGAGGCCACTTTCGCCGCCCACGTGATCCGCCCCTTCAGCAGCCACCGCCCGACCGAAATCGTGACCGCACCCAAGGTCTATGCTTTTGACACCGGCTTCGTCTGTTACCATCGTGGCTGGCAGGAGCTGCGCCAGCAGGACCTGGGAGATATGTGGGAGCATTTCGTGTTGAATGAAATCATGGCCCAGTTGCAGAGTCGCCAGATCTTCTACTGGAGGGATAAGCGAGGGCATGAAGTGGATTTTGTTTTGCCCACGCGCCGGCAGGAACCCCTGGCGCTTGAATGCAAATGGTCTGCGG
>Ga0187856_1003509_pt1 | contig 10877 bp, 18 predicted proteins | sample June2016WEW_8_40_FD_132443 | JGI IMG/M metagenome (GOLD analysis project Ga0187856, IMG submission 132443) | Peatland microbial communities from SPRUCE experiment site at the Marcell Experimental Forest, Minnesota, USA - June2016WEW_8_40 | ecosystem: Environmental > Terrestrial > Soil > Wetlands...
CGATTCACTGTCCTCGGAAACCTGGCGAGCCACATCAGCCTCCTATCCGCTGAAACGTGAATCTCACCAAGTAACTGATTCTCAATAGCAATCGATTGCGACTTTCTGACTCAGTCCAACTAAACGTACTGCGTCACAAACCAAGTGGAGGCCCAGCTTGTGCGCGGAATTCCAGCAAAATCGACCATCGCACCGTCTCTTGAAAGTCGCACCGTTCCGGGCTTTCAGCAACTTGTGACGCAGTCGTACTAAGGCGCGGAACGCGCCGAGCCCACGCGTTCTTCAACAACGCGCTGACGCTCCTCGTGGGCACGCTTCGCTTTGCCCACCCTACGAAACTCCCTCGTCATTGCGAGCGTCAGCGAAGCAATCCAGCGCTCCATACAAGCCGCTGTGGATTGCTTCGTCGCGGAGCCTGCCACCGGACTTGATCCGGTGGCTCCTCGCAATGACGACAGGAATCCGCTGCGACACGTGAACGCGGCCCGGCGCCGCGCCCGGTTTGCGCTTCACTCGATCCGGCCCGCTCGCTATATTTCGGCAATGATATTCACAATACTGGTCCTTATCATTCTCGCCGGCGGTGCCGCATTTATCTGGCAGCAAACGAAAGCGAAGGGCCGCTTGGGCATCAGTTGGCTCCGACACAATTGTCCGCGCTGCGGCACGCCGCTGCCGATGTTCCGCAAGCCGGCTTCCGCAAGCGAGGCGATGTGGGGCGGCTGGACCTGCCCGCAATGCGGCTGCAAGATCGACAAATACGGGCGCGAAATCGCGGCGGGACCGAACGCATAGAGCGGAACAGTCGTCAACACTGCGCCGATGCTGCGCGTGGGCACGCTTCGCTTTGCCCACCCTACGATATAATGCGCCCTACTCCGCCGCCGCCGTCCTCGCGCGCGGCGTCACCATCGTGACGATGGCGTCGGCGCTGTCTGCCGCGAAATCCGGATCGCGCTTGAGCTGTTCGAAGCTGCGCGGCGCAGGGATCGCCTCGCCGTCGGCCTGCATCATCGCAAAGTGCCCGGCGTGCGCTTGCGCAGCATTCGCCACCGCCTCTTCGAACGTATCGCCGGCCGCAATGCAGCCGGGCACATCGGGAAAGCTCACGCCGTAGCTCGTCCCTTCGTCCTTGTGCACCGGTGCGATATAGCCAGCCATCGCCATCACCGCGTTTCCCTCAAACCCGCTTGACGATAGATCGACGGTGCCCACGCTTCCGGGAAATCCCCTAGGGATTCTCTCTGAATTTTCAGCCGGCCGCCCTTGGTTTATGAAACCGCACGAAGCGCGGAGAAATCCGATCCCTTAGAGGGGGCTGAAGGGGCTGGGGGCCCAATCAGAACCGAGGGAGCGTTTCATGTGGCGTAATTTTGCGAAAGCCGTTCGCGAGCTGCAGCAGACCACCCTCGGTGAAAGCGCAGGTTCCTACCGGCCCGACCTGCACTACATGCGCGGACCCGGCCCGAAATGGCACGCCAAGTACGGAACCCTCGCCCCCAAGACGTCGCCGACTGCCGCGCCGACGCGCGCGCGAAGAAAGTGATCAGCCGGAGCGGTACTGGCGCGACGGTCGGTCCATCACGCGATGCGAGCCGGCCGTTGTCGATCAACATAGCGAGCCTGTACGATGGGTTGAGCGCTTGCAAAATCCATCACAAGTCGTGCGCAACACGATGATAGGTTTCGCTTCGCTCAACCCGTCACACGAATTCTTACGCCGTCTTGCCGCAGCACTTTTTGAATTTTTTTCCGGAGCCGCAGGGGCATGGCTCGTTTCGCCCGGTTTTGCCCGAGGGTTGATCGGGTTCAGAAGGTCGATCGCTTGAGAACGGCATCGAGATTTCCTTCGGTCCCTGCCCGCGCCAATAGGCGGCGATCGCGGTGACGCACGCGGGGATGAGCTCTGCCGCCGCGTCCATCATGCGATCTTCCTCGTCCGGCGGCAGGCCGAGTAAGGACTCGCCGTCCTCGTCGCCGCAGAGCGCGAGAACCGGAAACAGGAGCTGGCCGTCTTCCTTCGATTCGAACAGACGGCCCCATGCGTCCGCGCGCAGCCTGATCGCCTGCAAGAATCCTTCGGCCCAGTCTGCCGCGATGAGCGTGCCGTCGCGATCGGCCCAGAAGATCGGATTGACCTTGTCGTCGGCGATCTCGCGGATAATCTCGTTGTAGCGGCCCATGATCGCGCCAAGGATGGTTTTGGCTTCATCTGCGTCGGCGAACTCCGGCGTTTCGCCGCCCCAGATCGACGGCAGCCATTCGCTCGGCAGCACGATTTTCGGCCCGACGGCAATCCCGGTGAGGAAGCCGTCGAGATCGGACAGCGTCATGCTATCCGGCGGCGAGCGGTCGGAGTCCAGGAAGCTTTCGAGTGCCTCCAGATCGACGCGATCAAGGGCGATCTCATGGGCGATCATCGTGGCCTCGCAAGATTTGTGCGCATCATGGCAGGGCGCAAAGGCGAGGTCAGGCCGCTTGTCGACGCGATCCACATCATTGTCAGGGCAATCCGGGCCGCAGACGTAGCGGCCAGCGGAACCCTATTCCTCCGGCTCGGTCGTGAAGAACAGCGGGTAGCCCTTGCTCTTGCCGAGTTCGGTGGCTTCCTTCGCCTTGGTCTCGGCGACGTCGCGCGTGTAGACCGCGATCACGCAGGCGCCGCGCTGATGCGCGGTCATCATCACGCGATAGGCCTGGTCGGCGTTCATGCGGAAGACTGCCTTGAGCACCAGGACGACGAATTCGCGCGGCGTGTAATCGTCGTTGAGCAGGATGACTTTGTAGAGCGGCGGCCGCTGCGTTTTCGTCTTCCCCTTGATACGCGGCTTGACGATGGTTTTGGTCATCCTTAAGACCCTCTGCGGCCCACATCGTGGGAAAATAACACCGGCAGTATAATTCACCTGCTGGCCCGGCCCAGTACGCCGATAGCACCGCTCGCCAGCCTGCGCCGGGAAACCGCATTGCAGGTTTGGCGTTGATCACCGTTACTCTGCGAAAATCATCGCAGGCAAAATCATTGCGCGGATGGCCATGCACATTCTCGGGATCATCATCATCGGCTTCGTCGCCGGCATCATTGCGCGCTTGCTGGCGCCGGGCGCGAACAATCCGGCAGGCTTCATTCTCACCACGCTTCTTGGCATCGGCGGCGCGTTCGTCGCAACCTTGATCGGTCAGACAATCGGTTGGTACGGCCCGAACCAGGGCGCGGGCCTGCTCGGCGCCGTGGTGGGCGCGCTCATCGTCCTCTTCGTGTGGCACCGGTTGGTGTCCGCGCGCGCCATTGCCGACCCCGGCCGCCGACGCTGGCCGTAGCGCGATCAATCCGGGCTTTACCAATGCTCCGCGCAAGCGGTTCAATGCTCCATCGATCGGCTGTGCAGCGGTCGGCGGGGAGCCCGACGTTCGACCACGACGGTGCGCGGCGCGCCGGCACGGCCGGCGATGGTGACGCGGCCGACACCCTTGCGCTGCCCCATTCGCAACACGGCGCCCCTCGCATCTTCGGCGGACACCTGCATCAGCGACGCCACGATCTCGACCTGCTCGCTAAGCTCGTCGGTCATTCCCTGCGCCGCGAGCACCGCCTCCTCGACCGTCGGAGGATCGCGCCGCACCCGGCGCCGACCATCCTTCGTGTTCCATACCTCGCCCATTTGACACCTTTCTCGATGTTGTTTCGCCTTCTCGTTAGGGGCTGATTATCAGCCTTTGCCGCATCGCAGCAAGAAAATTGTGCGCTGCACCCAGGAGAATTTCAAGGGCATCCACGCGGCTCTCGCCGCGTGGATGAGCGCAGGCTTCTGCTCGAGCGTGCGTCCCTCCACGATGTAGACGACGACTTCCGGCATGCATTGTCCTCCACTGTTGCGTTCCGGCCTCGCCTACGCACAATTCACTCCATGGAGCGGTACGGGCTTGCCTCACGACCGGACACGCGTACTATCGGAAAGTTCCCGGAAAGCCACAACAGGGGAGCTGACAATGAAACGTTTGGCTTTTGCAATCGGCGTCTTGGCGCTCGGCTTTGCCGCCGCAGCACCGGCGCGCGCCGATTTCGCCGTAGTGAAGTTTAACAGCGGCTATTGCCGAGTGTGGACCGATACCGCAGCCGGGCCGCAGGACGGCAAGTATCTGTGGTTCCGTCATCATCACCATTGGCACCATTGGTCGTACCGCACGGCCACCTGGAAGAGGTCCGATCACAGGTTGCATCGGGCGGTCCACGAGGGTCGGTGCCAGCACTGGTGGCCATAGGCAAGTAGGTCCGCGTTCGGCTAATCTTCTGCCATCCGCCAGATCGTGGCGGGTGGGGCAGAGTTTTTGCGCGCATTTGAAGCCGATGTAGCGCCGCATTGCATGCCGCCGTCCTTAAGCCGCTCGTGGCAATTTGATACAGGCTTGCTTGACGATCGGGCGCGTACTATCGGAAAGTTCCCGGAAAGGCACAACAGGGGAGCCGACAATGAAACGTTTGGCCTTTGCAATTGGCGTCCTGGCGCTTGGCTTTGCCGCCTCAACGCCGGCGCGCGCCGATTTCGCCGTGGTCCAGTTCGAAGGCGGCTGGTGCCAGATCTGGTGGGACAGCGGCGCTAACCCGTGGGGCGTCGGATGGAGAAAAATCATAATCGGCCTGCCCGATTGGGCGGCGGCTTCGGTCGCCCTCAATGCCGCCCGTTCGCAAGGGCTGTGCCCGTAGTCGGCCCTTTCGTGCCCGACTAAAGACTTAAGAGTGGTGCAACGGTACGCACCGCGTCCGCGTCACGCAGTTGCGGCGCTCCGATTCCAGCAAACCTAAGAAAATCGAGAGAACTTCAATTCGGATAGTATGACGAGCGGGTGCGGGCACTGAAAAGACGCCACAGAAGCGGTCCAAATCCGCGATCATTGCGCGACCACTTTTTCCTGACGTAACCGTCGTTCTCCTGCCAGCGGCGAAACGCGTTGTACCCGGTAGAGCGGTGCTTTTTGCTCGCCTTCTTTTGCGCTGGGGCTGCATCCGGCGCGACCGTCGCCTCATCCCGAGCTTGTGTCGGCGAGGCCTCGGTGCCCGGCGGAAGCTCCGTCAGCGCGGCAATACTTGCAGGTGCTTGCGGTGTCGAAGTCGTGCTCGCTTCGCTCGCCCCGGCGCTTCGCGCTGGGCCGCCCGTCGGCGGCGGCGACATCTGGTTCTCCACAGACGGTTGCGCTTGCGGTTGCGGTTGCGCCTGCGCTTGCACCGGCACTTGCGCCTGCGCCTGCGCCACTGCAGGCTTGTTCACCGGCGACACGGACGCCGCTTCCAGAGTCGCGGCTGGGACGCTCGTCACCAATGCGTGCGCCGCAATCGACGTGTCGCCGACATCGGCTGCCGGGCGTTCGACCAGGGACACCATTACGCCGACGCCCGCCGTCGCGCCCACCGCCGTCGCGACCACGGCGAAACGTATCGTGCGCATGAAGCTCGGCGCGGGGGCGAGATAGCCCCACTCCGGATGAAAATTCCCGGCTGAACGCATTACTACCTCCCGGGCAACCCGACCGCTGCCCGTACCCGCATGCAGCCACTGCCAAACTGCCGAGCCGGTTCCTCCGCAGTGGTCAGCTAATGGCTTGGAGATATGGATTACCGACGATCCCGGAACCCCGCAAGCCGCCGAAAGTGCGAAAGCTGGACGCTGTTGCCAATTGGCATCAACTTGCCGACGATTCGCCGCGATATCGCGGCCGCATCGACCCTGTCGGCCGAATTAATCCACAGCTCCCTGCAGGAGCCCCGGCGATCCGCCGGTCGCTCCTGCAGAGACGCAAAGTCACTCCGTCAGCTTCTCGACCAGATCGGCTTGCCGAGGAGTCGAGGAGTAATGACTACCCGACGAGAGACACTGGACGCGCGTGCGCCGTTTCAGCCGCAATCTCCGCGGTGCGGGCGTTGGCCGGCATTTGTAGCACGGTCGCGCGCTGGCCTTCGCGCAAGCGCGTCACGAGGACGATCTTACCGTCGGGGAACTCCAAGGCATCGTGATGCACGCAGGGCTGGTCCATATTGACCTGGCGGAAGCGCGCCAGCCGCTGGCCGACCTTGCGGCTCGGCAAAATGCCGAGCGCCTGCTCGCATTCGACATCGCGCTCGAATGCAATCTCGGTGCCCGGAAGCAGGCACACCGCGACATTCGGATTCTCGACCGCCGAGAAGCCGCCGGTCGGCGTGTTGACGAACTTGGTGCTGACGAGCTTGTCTCCGACCTTGGCGGGTCGACTGGCGACGTGATGCAAACTATAGTCGCACATCGAAGGGCTCCTCTTCGCTGTGAACAGCCGGGATGGCTGTCCACCTGCGCGCGCAGTCGAATAGGTTTTGGTGGCGATCTTGTGTCGGCGACCGTCTCGATTCCCATCACAATGTCGTAAGGTGCGCAGCGCCGAGGCGTTCCTGTCGATGACGAGAACCGCTAGATTTCCTCGCCCGTCGGTCGGTGCTGCACTGCGCAATGCGCGGCGCGAATTCGGCCGGCGCCAACTGGTCACAGCAACAAACGAGGACGATCCATGACTATCTCGATGTACAAGGTCTCCGTTCCAATCTTCGTGCAATTCCTCACCAGCCTCTCCGCCGTCCTCGACAAGGCGGCCGCCCATTGCGAGGCGAAGAAAATCGAAGCGTCCGCGCTCCTCAACACGCGGCTGTTCCCCGACATGTTTCCGCTGCTGCGGCAGGTGCGCGCGGCGAGCGATCACGCCGTCAACGCGACGGCGCGGCTTGCGGGCGTCGAACCGCTGGCGTTTGCCAACACGGAAGCGAGCATTCCGGAGCTTAGGGAGCGCCTCGCCAAGGCGATCGAGTTCGTCAAGAATTTCAAGCCGGCACAGATCGACGGCAGCGAAGACAAAGCGATCAAGATCACGTTTCCGAGCGGCGCCACACGCGAGTTCACCGGCCAGTCGCTGCTGCTGACCAATTCGCTGCCGAATTTCTTTTTCCACTGCACCACCGCCTACGACATCCTGCGCCACTGTGGAGTCGAGCTGGGCAAGCGCGATTTCATGGGCACCCCGGTATCCTCGTAGCCGGGCGACGCGCCTCACGAGGCGCTCAATTGCCGCTCGCTGGAATCGGTGTTGGCGCCGCCGATGCGGTCGCCGATCGAGGCGATCCAGGATGGAATACCTCCGATCGCGGAGACCACGCGCAGTGTCGCGGTGACCACGTGGTCCTTGATGGCGATGGTCTTGGCGACAAGCAAACCGTGATCGCGCTCGCCCGCCGCGGCAGCCGGAGCGCTTTCATTCTGTTCCACGCCAGCAATCACGAGCGGCGTGTGCGGTGGGGCGGCGGCGACGCCGGTCGCCTTGTCGCGCGGCGCCGCGGGCTTCGGCGCGACCAAGGCGGCGGCCGCACGGCGCGTGGCCGCCGCCGCCGTCTTGACGTCCGCCGCAGCACTTGCGTCTTCCTGCTCGGCGGAGGCCAGCCGGCTCTTCTCCGCCGCCCTCTGCGCCTTGAGGAAGTCGAGGATCATGGCGTGCTCGTCGCGGACAACCTGCATCATTTCCGCCGATGCCGGGGCGGCCTGCTCGGCGACCGGCTGCGGCGCGGCAGAATGGCCGAACTGATATTGCGTGAACAGAAATCCGCCGATGACGCTGGCCAGCGCCGCGGGCAGGACCTCGAGGACGAGCTTGCCCAAAAAACGCGCCAGCAAAGGCACCTCGTGCCGCATGACCCCGGCCTCCTGGATGACCCCGCTGTGCTGCATGACCCCGTCCCTCCGGCCGGACCAATTTTTCAAACGGCCGATTGAATTTCAAACATGCGTTTTGGGCAGCCGATGGCCGGGAAAAAGGAATTTTTGCGGCGTTCTCTGGGTTTTCCTGCGCGTTGCCGGCTGTCGGGTTGGTAAAATCTTCGTCACTTACGTCACCGCGTGGGCCATTAGGGCGTTTACGCCCGTCGCTTCGACGGGCTATGGCACGTACGATTCTGCCCACGCGCCATCCCGACCGTACAATTCAAGCCGGCTGGCCGAGACCGCCGATCGTCCAGCGGCTCATCATCTGCGCCAACCATTCGACCGAGGATTCGTCGAGCGACAGCCCGGCCGGCGGGCCGGCGAGCTGCTCGCGGTTGCGCACGAAGACGCTGCACTGGCCGACGAGCCAGATCGCCGCGACCACCAGCGTGCGGTGATCCGCCTCGGGCAGAAAGCGGCGCACGAGGTCGACCGTAAGGCCCATGAACGGGGCGGCCTCCTCGCTCAGCAACTTGCGAAAAACCGCCGTCGGACGCACCGTCTCCCAGTTGAAAATCCGAATGTGACGGCTGGCCTCGTCGCGCGCCACGAGCGGCCGCAGCTGGCGGCGGATGAACTCGCCAAGCGCCTCCTCGCGCGACATCGCGCTGGCCTGCGCCGCGTGGCCCAGCTGCTGCTCCGTGAGCGCCCGGAACGCCGCGCGTAGGACTTCGCGGTAGAGTCCATCCTTGCCGGCGAAGTGGTAATTGATGGCGGCCTGGTTCACCCGCGCCTTGGCGACGATGGCGCGGATGCTGGTGCCCTCGTAGCCGCGCTCGGCGAACAGCCGTTCGGCTGCCTTCATGATCCGCTCGCGGGTGACCTCGGACGGTCGCGTCATCATAGCTCCATTTTTTCAAACCTTTGGTTGAATTCCAAATAGCCGTTCGGCGCCGGCAATGCAAATCCTTCTGGCCGGCCGGCGGCGCCAACGCGGCTGTACGCCGTTCGGCCGCCATATTATCCTGCGCTTAGAGGCCGGAATTCATCTTCACCGGCAGGTTATCGATTCCGACCCGGCCGCGCATCGACGAGGCCAAAATCGCCATCGTCATAGGCCTCGGCGGACCGATCGGCATCGCCATTTCCCATCCGCACCATTAAGCGTCGATGGTGAAATGGGCGCATTTTTCGGGATCATGCCCTGAAAGGAGGGCCGCATGGCTCGCATTGACGAAGTCAAAAAGGAAGAACTCACGCCGCGTCAAAAGAAGCTCCATGACGACATCTCGCGCACGCGCGGTGGGCGCTTCGGCGGGCCTTTCCCGGTCTGGATCCGCACCCCCGATATCGCCGAGCATGCAGACCGCCTGACCAACTGCTTTCGCGCAAACCCCAAGCTCGATAGGCGGCTGATCGAACTGATCGTCCTGCTGGTATCCCGTGACGCGACCGCGAAGTACGCCTGGTCCGTGCACGTGCCGAATGGCCTGAAAGAGGGGCTGACGCAAGAGACGGTCGACGCCATTCGCGCGCGGCGGCGCCCGGATTTCAAGCGCGACGACGAGCGGCTGATCTACGATTTCGTCACCGAGCTGCTCGCGACCAAGACAGTGAGCGCGGCAAGTTTCGAGCGCATGAAGGCCGCCTTCGGCCTCGACGGCGTCATCGAGGCCGTCACCTGCGCCGGCTGCTATGGCATGATCGGGCTTGTGCTCAATGTTTTTGATATTCCGCCGCGGCCGGGCTATCCGCTGACGTAGGCTCCCGCACAAATTTTGACCAGCCATACCGGGGCGCGGCGCAGGTCAGGCCGCGAGCCCGCAACGACGATATCGGAAGGCGCGTCTCAATCGATCATGCCGACGACGTAAAGAATGAGGCCGACGAGCAGCAAAACGTACTGCGGCAACATCACCGCTTTCAGCCGCGAGCTGCGGCGGCCGAACAGCAAGAAACGCGCCTCCACGTCGAAATTCGATTGACCGGGCCGCCGCGCCTCCTGCACCAGCGGGATCAGCGCGAGCGTTCCGACGCCGAACACGACGGACATGGTGAGACAGGCCATCGACGCAAGACGCAGGCTGTCATTGGAAAATTCCACCCCCGACGCCACCCAGGCAAGGAGCGCGATGGTCGCGAGCAGCGTGTAACTGCTGGCGTTGCTGACGAATTCCAGCGCCTTGGTCTGCGCGTCGGCTGGTGGCCCGTTCATGCTGCGGTTCCCGGATTTTTCAGCGTGCTGCTGCGCCCATTTCGCGCATTATGCCGGACGCCGCCCGATCGGCAATGACTCGGTGGGCGTGCCTCGCTATCGTGATCCGCATGCTCGGGCCGCGCCGCGTCGAGGGCTACGTCATCGTTTCCAGCGACGGGATGATCGCCGACGCAAACGGCGAGATGCCGGCTGCGATCCGCAATGAAGCCGACCAGAAATTCTTGCAAGCCGGGCTCGACCGGGCCGCATTGGTCGTGCACGGCCGTCATTCCCACGAGGGCGGCCCGCGCGCCGCGCGCCGCAAGCACCTGATCCTGACCCGCCGCATCGCGGCCATTGCGCCCGATCCGTCGCATCCCAACGCGCTGTTGTGGAATCCGGCCGGGGCGACGCTCGAACAGGCGGTCGAGGCACTCGGCGCTGAAGACGGCACGATCGCCGTGATCGGGGGAACCGAGGTGTTCAGCATGTTTCTGCCGCTCTACGACGCGTTTCATCTCTCACGCGCCAGGAACGCCAAAATTCCCGGGGGGCGTCCGGTATTTGCGGAGGTCGGGCCGAATACGACGCCGGAGGATGTGCTCGCGCGCCACGGTCTCAAGCCCGGCTCGCGGCGCGATCTCGACGCCGCCGCCGGCATCACAGTGGTGACGTGGGAGCGCTGATCTTGTCCTCCCCCGTAGGGGAGCCTCTGGCCGGCGATGAATTGATCCGATGCGGCGCCATTTGTCATTTCATTAACCTTCCGGCGCGGCCGGCAAGCGCGGCGCGCAAGGCTTTGTTCACCGTTCCCGCGGCATTCTCCGCGGTAATTCAATGGCGTGACGGCGCCCGGAGCATCATGCGCACCCTCGCCCTCCTTGACGAACTCGAGGCCGCGCTCGTCGCCGGCACCAACACGCGCCGCATCGAAATGCTCACGCGCATCACCGATCTCTTCGTCGGCG
>Ga0187856_1003513_pt1 | contig 10873 bp, 7 predicted proteins | sample June2016WEW_8_40_FD_132443 | JGI IMG/M metagenome (GOLD analysis project Ga0187856, IMG submission 132443) | Peatland microbial communities from SPRUCE experiment site at the Marcell Experimental Forest, Minnesota, USA - June2016WEW_8_40 | ecosystem: Environmental > Terrestrial > Soil > Wetlands...
CACATTCTTGATTTACGGAGGACACTATGAAGGTAATCGAGGGTGAACTTCAGGCAAAGGGGCTTAAGTTCGGTATTATTGTCAGCAGGTTCAATGATTTCATCACGAGCAGGCTACTGGATGGTGCGAAGGATGCGCTCCTCAGGCATGGAGCAGACGACAAGGACATAACCGTCGCAAAAGTTCCCGGTGCTTTTGAGATACCCATGGCCGCAAAAAAGATGGCATCAAAGGGCATGTATCACGCTGTCATCTGCCTGGGTACGGTCATTCGGGGCGCAACGCCCCATTTTGAGTATGTGGCGGCGGAGGTCTCAAAAGGAATCGCATCAGCATCCATGGAGACCGGCATTCCCATCGCTTTCGGAATCATCACTGCTGATACGATCGAGCAGGCAATAGAGAGGGCCGGCACAAAGAACGGCAATAAGGGCTGGGATGCAGCGATGACCGCCATTGAAATGGCACAGGTGATGAAGAAACTGGCATGAAGCGTCGCAGGGGAAGGGAATATGCCCTCCAATTTCTCTTTCGATTCGACTTTACCGGCAAAAGACCGGAGAAGAAAGACCTCGACGAGTTCTGGGCAGACCTGGATAAAGACGATGAAGTCCGGCAGTTCTCAGAGGATATCATTTACGGAACCCTCGACAATCTTTCGGAAATAGATGTGGTCATACAGAAGGCGGCAGAGCACTGGGTCCTTCAGCGGATGGCAGCGGTTGACCGGAATATCCTCAGGTACGCTTCCTATGAACTTCTCTTTCGCAAAGACATCCCCTCCACGGTGACGATAAATGAGGCTATCGAGATTGCAAAGAAATATTCCGCAATAGAGTCTGCATCGTTTATCAACGGAATCCTCGACACCATTGCAAAGGGAATAAAAGATAAGAAGGTGCGGTGATGCAATACGCTGTTCTTTCGGATGTCCACGCAAACCTTGAGGCCCTCGATGCAGTGTTGAAGGATATATCGAAAAGGGAGATCAAGGAAATATTATTCCTTGGAGACGCAGTGGGCTACGGTCCGAATCCGAATGAATGCGTGAAGAGGCTGAAGGAACGCTGCAAAATCCTCCTTGCTGGGAATCACGACAAGGCAGCCGTCGGCCTTCTGGACATAGACTATTTCAATGAATATGCACGAGCAGCGCTGCTCTGGACGAGGAAAGTCATGACGGAGAAGAGCAGGAACACCCTCGAGACTCTCCCGGTCATGCAAAAAATGGACAAAGAGGACCTTCTCTTGGTTCACTCGACGCCGAAGGAGCCCGCTGCATGGCACTATCTCGTAACATTGTGGGATGCGGAGATCAACTTTGATTATTTTGATCAGCGGATATGCATCCTTGGCCACAGCCATAAGCCTTTTATAATCGAACGGGTGCCTTCGGGCGAGATGGTCACCTATGGAAACGGAGCGAACCTCGGGGAGAGCGAACGCTATATCATAAACATTGGCAGTGTTGGTCAGCCGAGGGACGCCGATCCTCGGGCATGCTACGCGGTACTACACGATGAGTCTGTGGAATTTGTGAGAGTGCGATACAACATAGAGAAGGCTCAGATGAAGATGCACGAGGCCGGACTTCCCCTCCCTTTGATTGAGCGGCTCTCACGGGGAATTTAAACTGAGTGAAACGTAAACCTTAATGATGATACGAGTAAGAATCTTCCTGTAACTCTGCATATACTACGGATACATTCCGGATGAGGGAGGAGATATGATAGCGCGCTACACACGGCCAGAGATGGGCAAGATCTGGACAGTTGAGAACAAATACACAAAATGGCTTGAGGTTGAGCTTGGTGTGTGTGAGGCGTGGTCGGAGATCGGAGAGATTCCCAAAGAGGCCGTCAGGAGGCTGAAGAAGAAGGCGCGTTTCGACGTGAACAGGATCGATGATATCGAGAAGACCGTAAAACACGATGTCATCGCTTTCCTCACCTCTGTCGCAGAAAGCGTGGGACAGGATTCGAGATTCATCCATAAAGGTTTGACGTCATCTGATATAGTTGACACAGCCCTCAGTCTCCTCCTGAGGGAGGCATCGGATTTGATCATAACCGACATAAAGGAGATGATGACTGTCCTGAAAAGACAGGCATATATCTATAAAGACACAGTATGCATGGGCCGAAGCCACGGAGTCCATGCTGAGCCGATGACATTCGGTCTGAAGTTTGCCCTCTGGCATGAGGATATGAGAAGAAACCTGAACAGGATGAAAAGGGCAAAGGAAGCGATCAGCGCGGGGAAGCTCTCAGGCGCGATCGGGACGTTCTCCAACATTCCTCCCATCATTGAAGAAACGGTCTGCAAGAAACTCGGTCTCCGTCCCGAGCCTGTGGCGACTCAGGTTGTCCAGCGGGACAGACATGCAGAATATCTTTCGTCCCTTGCGCTCATCGCCGCCTCCGTAGAGAAGATAGCTGTTGAGATACGACACCTCCAGAGGACTGAGGTCCTTGAGGCGGAGGAACCTTTTGAAGCCGGACAGAAGGGCTCGTCTGCAATGCCTCACAAGAGAAATCCCGTGGGTTCTGAAAACCTGTCAGGACTTGGCAGGGTTGTGAGGGCAAATGCATTGGCCGGGCTGGAAGATGTTGCGCTCTGGCATGAAAGGGATATATCCCATTCTTCAGTGGAACGGATAATCATTCCTGATAGCTCAATACTTGTTGACTTCATGCTCCACCGGATCACCTGTATCCTTGATGGCCTCCTGGTTTATCCTGACAGAATGAAAGACAATATGGCTAGGAGTTACGGGCTTCATAACTCCCAAATGGTTTTGCTTGCCCTCGTGGGTCAGGGGCTTAGCAGAGAAGATGCATATGTCATTGTCCAGGAAAACGCCATGAAGAGCTGGAGGGAGAAAAAGGATTTCAAGTACGTGCTGTTGAGGGATAAACGTGTTACACGACATCTTACGGAAAAGGATGTGGAGCGAATTTTCGACCTGAGGCACTATTTCAAGAATATCGAGTACATTTTTTCGAGGGTATTCGGGACAGCGAACACATGAATGCAAGGATATCCTGACCCGGCTTCCCTGCTCCGACATCCCCCAAAGGTTTTTGTAAGATGTCTTAGTCAATCAGAGAAGCCGCAAGGGTGAAATAATTCTTCACCCCGTGTCCTCTGGAACGCAGAGTTGGTATAATAATTTGCTTGAGGAGTTCTCTAAGCGGAGGTTCAATAAAAAGGTGTCGTTGATTTATAGGTTCAGAAAACCCACCCTTTCCGTGGCAAGGGGAAAAAATCTCTTGCTATATCTCGGACGGACCATTGGCCTCGATATGGAGGATATCGAAACGGAGTACTGTTTTTATATCGAGGCGAACGAAGCCCTCTCGCCGGGTGAGATGGCTGTCTTGCAATGGCTCTTGTGCGAAACCTTTGAACCTGAGAATTTCTCTTCCGAGAGTTTCCTGAACGTTTCCCCTGAAAATGTCGTGTCGGGGACTGGCGTGGCTCGCAATAACGCCGCAAAGATATTCGAGGTCGGCCCCCGCATGAACTTCACAACAGCCTGGTCAACCAACGCAGTTTCAGTATGTCATGCCTGTGGTGTAACAAAGATAATCCGGGTTGAGCGCTCACGGAGGTACAAATTAGTCTTCGCCTCCCGGTCTTCGGTCTCCATGCGAAATGCAATTGGAGAAACAGAGAAGGATTTCTTAAAGGTCGTGCATGACAAGATGACGGAATGTCCATATCCGGAACGGCTTCAGACCTTTGAGACAGGGGTAGAGCCCGAACCTGTATACGAGGTCAAGGTCATCGAAGCTGGCAGAGGAGCTATTGAAGAGATCAACAGAAAGCTCGGCCTCGGACTGGATGGATGGGATATCGACTACTACTTCAACCTCTTTGCTCACGCGCTAAAGAGAAACCCAACAAACGTGGAATGCTTTGACCTCGGTCAGTCAAACAGTGAACATTCACGCCATTGGTTTTTTAGGGGCAAACTGGTCATCGACGGGCGGGAGATTCCCCATACCCTGATGGAAATAATAAAAGACCCGTATGAAAAAAACCCTAACAACAGCATCATAGCATTCGGGGATAACTCGAGTGCCATACAAGGATACCGGATCAAGACGATCATACCGGATAAACCGGGCAGTCCTTCCTCTTTCAGAGAAAAAGACCTAACATACCATATCATATTCACTGCAGAGACACATAATTTCCCCAGCGGTGTTGCGCCTTTTCCCGGCGCGGAGACAGGAACGGGGGGAAGAATACGGGACGTTCAGGCGGTCGGCAGGGGCGGGCTTGTCATCGCAGGGACTGCGGCATACTGTGTCGGGAATCTCCGGATCCCTGGATACCAGTTGCCGTGGGAAGATGACTCCTTCCTGTATCCGCAGAACCTCGCATCCCCGCTCCGGATAGAAATTGAGGCGAGCAACGGTGCGTCAGACTACGGAAATAAATTCGGAGAACCGGTGATACAGGGTTTTACACGATCTTTCGGCATGCGACTTCCTCAAGGAGAGAGGAGGGAATGGGTAAAGCCTATTATGTTCACTGGCGGTATAGGCCAGATGGATGAACGGCATGTGAAAAAGGGTGACCCTGAAAGGGGCATGCTCGTTGTAAAGCTAGGAGGTCCCGCATACAGGATTGGCATAGGGGGGGGTGCTGCCTCGAGCATGATCCATGGGGAAAACATCGAGGAACTCGACTTCAACGCAGTGCAGCGCGGGGATGCTGAAATGGAACAGAAACTGAACAGGGTTATTCGCACCTGCATTGAACTCGGGGACGACAATCCCATAATCAGCATTCATGACCAGGGTGCCGGAGGAAACTGTAACGTAATAAAAGAACTGATATATCCGGCCGGAGCGAAAATAGAGATAAAGAAAATACCGTTGGGCGACAATACCCTTTCCGTCCTCGAGATCTGGGGTGCTGAGTACCAGGAATCCAACGCCCTTTTGATACAGCCAAAGAAGGCGGAAATGTTCACAAAACTGTGCAGTCGGGAGAAGGTGCCCTGTGCGATTGTCGGGCAGATAACCGACGATGGGTATATCGTTCTCCATGATGAAAAGGACGGAAGCACTCCCGTTAACCTCGACCTGAAGATGGTTCTGGGGGACATGCCGCAGAAGACATTCGCCTTCGAGAGAATGAATCCCGAACTCATTGCGCTCAGGCTGCCCGATGGTCTTACGGTAAAGGAGGCGCTGGAAAGAGTCCTCAGACTCCTTTCCGTAGGCTCAAAGAGATTCCTTACCAATAAAGTGGACAGGAGTGTGACAGGGCTCATTGCAAGACAGCAGTGTGCCGGCCCCTTGCAGCTTACGGTCTCTGATGTGGCCGTGATCGCCCAGAGCCATTTCGGTTTGACGGGGGCGGCTATCGCGGTCGGAGAACAGCCTATCAAGGGTTTGATAGATCCCGCTGCAATGGCAAGGATGAGCGTCGCTGAAGCGATTACCAACATCGTGTGGGCGAGAATCAGCGCTCTTGAGGATATACGATGCTCTGGGAACTGGATGTGGCCTGCAAAATTACCGGGGGAAGGCGCTGCTCTCTATGACGCGGCGGTCGCTATGAGGAATATTATGCTGGAGCTTGGCATAGCGGTCGACGGGGGAAAAGACAGCCTCTCCATGGCAGCGGTAGTGGCGAAGGGAGAAGCGAGCGAGATTGTCAAAGGACCTGGAACATTGGTGATCTCAGCGTATGCCACGTGCCCTGATATTACCAAGGTCATAACCCCCGATATAAAGAGACCGGGACGGAGCAGACTACTCCGCGTGGACATAGGAAGGGGTAAATACAGACTCGGAGGCTCTGCCCTCGCCCACGCCTATGGTCAGATCGGAAATGAATCTCCTGATATTGAAGACCCTCAACTTTTGAGAAAGTCCTTCAGAGCGACTCAAAAACTCATAGAAAAGGGCCTTATCCTGTCAGGGCATGACATTAGTGACGGCGGTCTTATTGTGACTCTTCTCGAGATGGCCTTTTCGGGAAACTGTGGCCTCGCAATAAACGTGGATTATAACCCTTCCGAGGCAATCTCTCTCTTATTCGCCGAGGAAGCAGGATTGGTCATCGAATTCAAGCCAGAAGATGAGGAAGAAATTTCAGGGATCTTGAAAGGTGAAGGGGTAGCCTATCGGATTATAGGGGAGACCTTGGCTGAAAAAGCAGTAACCGTGCGGTTTTACGATACCATTGTCCTTAAGGAGGATATGCGACATCTCAGGGCAGTTTGGGAGGAGACGAGCTGCCATCTCGACAGGCTGCAGGCAGACCCTGACTGTGTTGAAGAAGAAAGGAAGAATATTTATGACAGGGAAGGCCCTTCTTTGCACTTATCCTTTGTACCCGACAGGACGCCGCGGGAGATAATCGACCGATCCGGCAAGCCGAGAGTTGCGATAATCCGCGAAGAAGGCAGTAACGGAGACAGGGAAATGGCATCGGCCTTTTATGATTCTGGATTCGAGGTGTGGGATATTACCATGATCGATTTCCTCAAGGGTGAGGTATCCCTTGAGGATTTCAGAGGGATCGCGTTTGTGGGTGGGTTCAGCTATGCGGATGTTTTGGATTCAGCGAAAGGCTGGGCTGGGGTGATAAAGTTTAATAAAAACATATACGAACAATTTCAGGGGTTTTATCACCGGAAAGATACCTTCAGTCTGGGTGTCTGCAATGGCTGTCAGCTTATGGCGCTTCTCGGCTGGATTCCCTGGCAGGGGATAGAGAACAGATTGCAGCCGCGGTTCGTTCATAACAGATCAGGTCGCTTCGAATCGCGCTTTTCGACCGTCAGGATACTGCAAAGCCCTTCCCTGATGCTGAGTGGTATGGAAGGCTCAACCCTCGGAATATGGGTTGCCCATGGGGAAGGAAGGGCGTATTTCCCCGATCGGAAGATCCAGGAGAGGATCCTGAATCAAGGACTTGCCCCGGTCAGGTATGTGGATGATTCAGGAAAGATTACGGAATCCTATCCATTTAATCCCAATGGCTCGCCTCACGGTATTTCAGCCCTTTGCTCCTCTGATGGAAGACACCTTGCGATCATGCCCCATCCGGAAAGGACTTTCCTGGCATGGCAATGGGCATGGATTCCTGAAGAATGGAGGAATACCCTTGCGGCATCGCCGTGGCTCAAAATGTTCCAGAATGCCCGGAAGTGGTGTGAAGAGAAAAGATAATCCTGAGCCCTCGAGCATCCTAAAAGAGATCGCTGTCTCCCATAGTGTAATAGAAATGCTTTTTCACATTCTCAGGGGCATCATGATCTATCACGTTACCAATACAAAAACGAAGGTTATTGGGCTCACTTTCATTACGGAATCCGAGAGACTGCAAGGCGACATCCCACCATTCTGGCCGAGGGGGAAACCAACACTCGATAAACTCAGCGCCTGAGGAGAGGGGATTCATTCTCAGATACAGAAGAGCCGACTTTACAGAATCCAAATTCCCTTTCTCAAACAATGCATCGCCCCATATTATTTTATTGCCCTCTCGATAAAAAACTGCCCACCCAGTGAGTTTCGCCCTCTTTTTTACCGCTATGATAAGGTATTCCTTATCAGGCCTTTGCAAGTATCTCCATCTTACGTAAGATGCGTCCCGTTTAACAAGGTATCTGTAAGGCGACGCAACACGATAAAAAAAATCGGTCCATGTTTCATCTATCTCTGAAGTGGTCTCGGCTTTGATATCGTTTATTATCTTTTTGAAGAGATGGACTTTGAGTTCAGACAACTTGATACATTCAAGCTTTCTATAAGGTACTGGCTCGATTATCGTGTAGTTAAGAAGCAATATGCCGAATCTCAGACTGTGATGGGTCATAAAACCAAATTTGAAGAGGGAATCGGGTTCGGCAGGAGTCTCCGTGAAATGGGTATATGTTCTGGCGAGCAGAGCGTTTTTCCCAAAGCCGACAGACCTAAATTGTCTTCTGGTCATCTTATCACCTGCATGATAGATTGTAGCTATATACGGTTTCTCTCGTTCTGGCCGGTAAAAAGAGAGTTTTAGAGGATACGCTGCGAAGTGTGCAGCAAGAATACCCTCAGCACTGACAGCAAGGCTGATGATGGGAGGCCCTTGCGGATTATCACGATACTTCCAATACCAGTAATCAATGCCCCTGTGCTGGGTGAACACCTCGTTGAACATCTCTACAATCTGTATTTCATCACCCTTTCGGTATGATCTTATTGTGACATCCTTCGCGTGCATTATTTCCCTTCCATGCATGGGAATTCCCCTCCTTCGACCTGCGATCTCTTCTCACGGAAAGAAGCCGAATTCATGTTGCCAGCACGTAATCCTGCAATGGGAAAACTACTCATCAGTTCTTGGTCCAGCAGTAGGTTTTCGCATGGGCAAAAAACTCAGAAAGGCTCGAAACCCTGCTATAGTAAACTCCCCGGTCAAAAAGATTCCAGACCTCTTCCGATATCGCAAAAGTTTTCCCCTCCCCGAAACACCCTACCGAAGGCACAAAGAGCGGACTGGGGCTCCACTCGAAGAGATACCCTTTTTCAAGATCCCGCGGAATCGGAAAGACCGGCGGGCTGTCATAGCCTCCATGATCGACGCATCTATCTGTCCCGCGATATTGGGATAACGCAGAGGACGCTCTCATAAAGGGGATTTTTTTATAGTGCTTATCGATATAGAGATGGCGGGTCTGTGCCATGACCGCAAGTTTCTCGTTGCCGTGACAATGGTTATGAACAGCTTTTGCAGTTGGCAGGATAAAGAGACGGTACCCCGATTTTCTCAGTCTCAAAAAAAGATCCGTGTCCTCATAGAATAAGAAGAAGCGTTCGTCAAAAAGACCACCGGATCGTTTGATAGAAGACCTCCGTACCATGACAGTGCCCCCGGAAAGATTTTTAACTTTCACCGGCAGAGTGGATCTCCAGAGTTTCAGATTTTTCCTCCTTTCGTTGAGGGAAAAAAAACGTCTGAAGAGAGGCGAAAAACCGGTAAACCTTGAGACAAGCTCCCTGGATGGAGAAAAAACGGGATAAAGGGGAAAGTGGTAGCTCATGTCCTTATCCCAAAATACTTGTGGAGAGACGGCACCGACCTTGGGGTTTCCCTCAAGGAAATTTCTCAGTACGCTGATGCAGGGAGACACCGCATAGGCATCGGGATTTATCAGGAAAAGAAACTCTTCCTCCGAACAGGAAAAGGCTTGGTTGCATGCGCGTGCAAATCCTTCATTTCTTTCGTTGAGAATGAGGGTAACGCCCTTCATCTCTAATGATGCCCTTAACTCTGCCCTTTCTTCGTCGGTTGCGGTATTATCCACAACGATGACTTCAATATTTTTTTCATCCTTGCGAACAGATTCGACGGCCCTGCTGGCAAGACGTGCAGAATGGTAATTAATGATAATCACTGATATCATTGATGATCTCTCCCAGGCAAACCTTGATGGAGCACCTTTGTCTTTCCACATCCCGGCATCTCCCATGGTCAAAAAGACCGAGAAATATCCAGCAGCACAGCAAGTTCCCCGACATCCGATCGGAAAGACGGTCGGCATAGGTCTGCAATATGGCAGCTGTATCGGATTCGCAGGCAATCGAGTTTTCGATACTCAATCGCCGCTGAACCTCTCCGTCTCTGTCTTCGACGGTGTTCCATCCCGCCAAGAAGACAGCCCCTCTTTTCACGCCCCAATGTATTATTCCCGACGGAGAGAAGAAGGTCGACCGAATAATTTCACCGGTAACGGCTTGTGCCGATAGAGTCTCCTCGGGAAATCTATTGTGGTCCAAAGAATTCCGCTCTTATTGCGAAGGGCCACGAGCATCCAGCCAATCTTACCCAGAAAAGTTCGTGTAGAGGTATCTCGAGGAAAACCGAAGTTCGGGAAGTCTGTAGTTTAGCCTGCGATACATGCGAAACAGCCTTCCACACCTTGAGAAGATGTCTTCTGTAGTGCATCGAATCGATAACACCGAAAATCCCCGATATCCTTCTTACCTGTTGAGACAAATCGACCGATGGCGAAGGGAATACAGTCGGAGGGAGCAAAGAGATTTTCCGGTCGTCCCAATCATCCCCGGTCTGGCTGCTTGACTTAACGATTGCACTGCCTGACAATATTCCGCAACTTATGATAGAGGTTTTGCACAACTTGAGGACTAGTAAACCTTCTCCTGAATTCCTCGACCGCTTCTACAACATAAGCTGCAGGCAATTCAGGCGTATCAAGGGAGGGCGTGCAATAATCCCATCGGTCCTCCGGGGGTGGCGTGGCCATATTATGTTCGTAGGCAAGACTCGACAGCTGTGTCCCGGGGAAGGGCTGGTAAATAAAGGGCATGGCCGCATCCGGTTGTATTGCTTCGTTCAGCTCATGTGTCTTCCTTATCGTCTCCTTCGTCTCAAAAGGCATGCCGAACATATTAAATGTGACAATCATGATGCCGTATTTCTTGAGAAGTCGCGCGCCTTCCTTAATGGTCTTGTCATACATGATCCTCTTAAGATAGTGCATGCGGTATGCCTCGTCTCCACTTTCGAGCCCGAAGAAGACCACCTTAAGTCCGCTTTCCGCAAGGACGGCAACTGTCTGATCGTCAACGGTGTCGATCCTACTCATAATAGAAAAGGGAAGGCCGATCTCGGTCTTGTAGAGAGAACAGAAGTCCCTTACCCATGTCCTGTTTAGCGTGAACGTCTCATCAAGAAATTCTAAAAACTGGGGATGGTATTTTTTTATGGCACCTTTAATATGGGCAACAGCTGAGGCAGGATCATATTTTCGCAAGAACCGTTTAACACCGCCGTAGGCGTTTATCAGGACGCTGTTGCAGCAGTAAGTACACTGATAAGGGCATCCCCTGCC
>Ga0187856_1003515_pt1 | contig 10871 bp, 15 predicted proteins | sample June2016WEW_8_40_FD_132443 | JGI IMG/M metagenome (GOLD analysis project Ga0187856, IMG submission 132443) | Peatland microbial communities from SPRUCE experiment site at the Marcell Experimental Forest, Minnesota, USA - June2016WEW_8_40 | ecosystem: Environmental > Terrestrial > Soil > Wetlands...
ATTTTTTTATTAAGAACAAATATATAGTAAATATCTAATATCAAAAGGAGGTATTATGTATGAAGAAGAGGTTGTACATCAGGCCAATCACCGTAGTAGTTTCAGAATCAATGTACCAACAGCTAATCGAATTGACTCAAAAAACAGATGATAGTTTATCGGAATGGGTTAGAGATGCTATTACCTTGAAGTTGGATAATCTAACTTCGATTATTGAAAAAGAGAGGTAATCATTAGAATGATATATTAGGAGATTATATTCATGAAAGAAAGTTCAGAATTAACCAAAGTAATTAAACCACCAAAAACAATAAACGATATCAAAGCATTTTTAGTCTCAATTAAAAGTGTAGGCCAGTTAACTGCGAATAGAATGATATATAGAGGTGGACTTCAAACATTAGAAATTATCCAGAGTGACTACTCTTCACTTGGTAAAATCAAAGGTGTTGGGCCTAAAAAAGAAATTGCAATCTATAGAGCAGTTCGGGGCCTCTATAAAAATGGGTAAAAGGCATATGATGGTTTAAATTGTATCACCGAATCACTCTTCGCCTGGGCTGAAGAGAAATTTAACAACTAAATAAGGAAAAAAGTAAATGAAAAAGAATCCAGAATCAAATAAAATGACTGAAGGAGAAAAGGAGAGCATAAAAATGGAAAAAAATAAAAGAGTATTAGAAGCAACCGATTGTGCAAATATCATGGCCGAACCAAGAATCGATGAGGAGCCAAAAATCAAAATGTATTCAAAACTAATAATAGATATAGAACCATATGACTATATAGAATATGATACGGATAAACTATATAATGCACTTGTCTATTTTTGTTATCAAAACCTTAAGCATATTGACCCAAAATACCTTCCAGAAATTTATATAGATATAGATACTGAGTTTTGTAGGGAGATGGAAAATGGTGGATCATTTAATACAAATGAAAATGATATGATTTTAATTGCCCTTTCTACCGAAAATATAGAAAGTGAGTCAGATATGGGATGTTATTATGATTCGCCACTTAAGTCATTATTTCACGTATTTTTGCACGAGGCTTACCATTTGTTTACTTTAATTGAATCCTATATTCACGGAAATAAGACAATTGACATTGAAACCTTAGCAGCAATGCAAAATGAAGAAAATAAAAAAGAGTGCAAAGAACTGATGGAAGAGATAGGGGTTGATGAAACCAATGCGTATTTGAGTTCGCAAAGAGAGCAAGAGGCAGAATTGTTTGCTTTTAAAAATATGTCCTTATTGGAAAATATATACGATCATAATTTCCCATATACACCCGGCATGGCATTTTTAGTAAAAGCCGAAGAAGGAGCAGATGATATTGAATTAAACAAGAATTAAAATGAGAAGCAAGGAACAAAAATAGCATTAAAGACGAGGCCAGGGTGAAATCCAGATTAGATTTTGCCCTGGCATACCGTTCGCGCGAGGAATTAATATTTAAATAAGGGATAAAACGAAATGGAAAATAAAACCGAAATAACTTGAATCACTAAAAGCGAAGTTGGAAGGTTTTAAATGGCGTAGAAGTGGGGCAAATGGATCAGACCAATGGCATGGGATAGGTTTACTGAGCAACTGAGCTAACTGAGATAAATTTACATAACTTAGCCTTGTATACCGGTATATATGGAAAGTTACTATATTTTAGCTCAGTATGCTCAGTATCTCAGTAGACTAAATTATGAACGGTAATAACAAAGATATACAAACTAAAAAGGAGATTGGAAAACGTATGAAAAAGAATTCAGAATCAAAGCGAATGACTGAGGGAGGAAATTGGGAATTCCTGTTTAAAATGAAGCAACGTGAAAAGAAGAAATCCTATATTTTAAGATTTTATCACATTTATGAATTGAATCAAATTAAACAGTTAGGAATTCGAACAGAAAAGATTATCTCATGCCCAATCGAAGTAGATTACATTATATGTAGTTATCTCGTTAACGGGGACTCTAATGTGTTTATAAAAAATAGATTGCTGAGAGTCATAAATACTATGTTTACTAATGGCTGCAATAAATGTCCATATTTTACTGAATGGCATCAGATGCAAGATGCTGTTCGGAATGATTATATAAGTAAAGGTATTATACCAAAAAGTTCATTCTTCCCAGCCAGGATACTTGATACACATTACTACCTTTATAAGTCATATACGGCTAAAGATTGGTAGGATAAATTATTATATCAAAATTCAGTTGTAATAACCGATAGTGATGCAGGAGCCAGGGTGAAATTCAGATTAGATTTTTTGCCCTGGCTAATCGTTCGAGCAGGAACTAACTAACTTCACTTGGCCTGTGGAGAAATTTAATATCACTTTTAAAGAAAGTAGAAATGACATGCGGTAAAGAGTTAATTTTAATATTATCCCCCAGTAGCTATTATTATTAATCCCGCAATAATCCCGATTGCCGTGGGAATCCATATTGGTGATAGAACCCATACCCAAGACCATTTTATATAGCCGGTTAATTTTAAACCAATAAACAATAGGGCCAACAGACTTAAAAAACCAATGGACATATTGTTTTCCATTATAAGAACGTTGTTTAGTAAACGCCAGCCTTTCTGAAAAAACGCACCAATTAATTGGGGCTCCGGTGGTTGGCCAGCCCTTGGCGTTCTAGGCTTTTTTTGAGTTTTTCAATGGGAAAATCACACTTTCTAACCACTCAGGCCCGTTTTTTTATTCACTTACCCGCACCCCCGTCCACTCTATCCGGGCGTTAGTTTTCACAAAAGGCATCTCTATCGTAACGAGATGGTGAAGAATACCCTCCCTGGCAGTCAAAGTGATTTGGGAAGAGTAGAGCCTTGCCCCAGCAAAGGTCGCATTAAGGGTCTCTTGGTCAGATGATGAAAATGAATCTGAAAGAGCAACCGATGGCTGGTAAGGGACCCCGTGGCGTTGGCATGCACACATTGGCGAGGTTTGAAAAGACAGTTGCTCCTTGCCTTTTTCCTTCGTTTGAATGCGTTTTGATAAGCTAGCTCCTTGTTTGGCGGAGTACTTTTCTTGATAAACGCCGAGATACAAAGCGAGTTCAAAAATATGACAATCCCAAACGGTTCGCGGAGCAGCCGGGGTGAAGTTAAAACTCCCTGTGATCACCACCTCCTGGTCAATGATCATAATTTTATTGTGGGCAACCCCATGGACTGGATCAATGTACGTCGGGATTCCCATATGAGCGGTAAAATCTGCGGCGCTGTATTTATCCCTGATATTTGATTTATCCAGGATAATTTCTGTGTGGACTCCCCGGTTCTGTGCGTCTACCAGCGCTTTCGCTATGGGTTTTGAGGTGAAAGAATATGCCTGCACCAGGATCTCGCTCTTGGCCTTGTTCAGGACATCCACAATAGCGTCAGTACACCCTCCTTGTGGACTGAAGTATATTTTGACGGGTACATGGGTGAGGATTAGGTCTTTTGCTGGGGAATCGGATGGAAAATAAGCGCACAGAGAGAAGGCGAGGAGAACTGATATAACGAGCGGGGATTTTTTCATGATCGATATCTCTTGATAATAATGTCTAAAATGGCAAAAACTCGTCAGGAGTTAGGTTATCCTTCCTTATTTTAGAATCCCATTTTTATCAAATATAAATACAAATCCCCTCACAGAACGATAACCTGCGAAAAGGCGGGGGATGGGAAAATCTTCTTCCCCTGGACGAATAATATAGATCCAAGTTTCTTGTCCATTAGCTCCACGTTTTATTTGGCTTGGTTCTCCCATCAACGCCCTAATTGAATCTTTATTTAGCTTTTTAACTGTTTCGTTAGTTAACGAGGTGGGTGAGCCTGAAGACGATGTTTTTTCTTTAGGGCCAATTGCATAATAAAAGCAGATAACAATGATTAAAATAACTATAGCAGTGAAGAACCAGCCTCAAGGGGAAATCCCAGAGGGGGAATTTGTTTGCTCAAATTTAGGGAGAGGTTGGAGGAGAAGAATAAAAATAAGTCCAAATGGTCCCAGCAGCATTCCCAAAATAAACCAGCCGGCGACGCTGCGGTTTTTATTGGAGGCGTAGATGGCGCAGCCGATGCCAAAAAGAATCCATATAATTAAGAAGGTCATGGATCAGCCCTCCTCTCAGTCACGCTAAATAGGCGTTTCTTCTTAATCATAACTATCATCCAGACTTTTTTAATTATCGTCCTGCCATCTTATTTACCTTACCCAACTATTATATTTATTTCCTTACTTTTCCGAGGATTTCCCCAAATTCCGCTTTTTCTTCCTGATTTAAGTATGGCCGGGGCGGCTTAGTAAGTTTTCCATCCTGAAGGCTAAATATACTAATGGATGGCCCCTCGTTAAATGGCTTTCCATTTTCTACTTCTTCAATAATTTGAAGGCGTCCATCATCCAAAACCTTCCAAGTGCCAGTTATGCGAATCATGGGTTTTGGGAGCATTAGGATTACGATTTTTCCGTTTGGTAAAATATTAAGTGTGAATGGATACTCAGGCTTTTTCCACTCTTGCCCCTCCTGATACATTATCTTTTCAAGTTTCCATATACCGACATAGGTAAATTTAGATATTTCCTTTTTTTCTTCAGCGTTGACTGTTGTACCTAATACCCCGAAACAAAACACCAAGGTCACCACAACGCTAAAGAACCATTTAACCATTTTATCATCCCTCCAAACAGGCGTATTATCAGAGATTTTGCGGCAGGCTTTTGCCACTGCATTCAAAATTCGTTTTGGCATTCCCTCTATGAGTTTAGTTCCGACAGATTTTCCACTATCTCAGGAATGAGGCCCATGTATCGACCTCATTCCCAGATTGACAATCATCTCAAGAGCCAGATCATTTGAAGCGTTTACTCAAGCCCCCGCCTTCTTTCTCCTCCCTCCCGCTTTTCCAAATTCCCGATCTTTAGCCATCTGACTCCGCTTTGCCGAATATTCCTTGCAAGTCAAAGGATATTTTTTGGGGTCAAGGCCAAACTGTTTAATAGCGGTTTACCCAGTTATTAAAGCGTTCAGATTGGTGATCGAGGTCACGATGGCATTGGGGTCTTTAGCCATAATGCCAGCGCCGAGATCGGCAAGACCAGCAACAAATCGGATAACCATACCAATGGTCTCTGCCTTTTTGATCTGATCCTTTGCGTTATCGATCACGTTTTTTATCTCAGTCAGAGGATCCGCCATGGCATCGATAGCGAGACCGACGGCCTCAGTGGTAGCTTTGGCTGATACAGTCACAAGGGTATTGAAGGATTTATTGAGGGATTCGTATTCTTCATGGCTGATTTTTCCACAATTATCTCTCTGATACTTATCGACAACCTTAGCGGCATCCAGAAATGCATTTGCAATTGTACGTGCTTCGTCTGGGGTTATAGCCATGTTTAGTACCTCCTATTTTCTTAGGATTTGGGGAGCATTGTGATCTGCTGTTTAAAAACGGTTTTGGGGAGCCCTTTCAAGGATTTTAGCCCCGACAAGTTCCCTCTTCCTTTCTCAAATCATCTTACGGTAAGCATATTAGCACAAAAATAATTCAAAAATCAATTCCACCCGCTAATTCCCGATACTCTACCTACCCATATACCCCTCTGATTGCGCCCTGTGCTTCTCCCAACTCTCCAAATATTCCCTGGCCAGCTTTTTAGACCGGATAATCAATAAATTCTCTGCATTATTATCTTCAGCAGCCCGAGTAAAATTAAAACTTCCTGTGATCACCGTCTCTGGTCGACAATCATAATTTTGTTGTGGGCAATGCCGGGGACTGAATAATCAATATACAAATCTCAAAGACGCTTTGATTTTCAGGGTCTTCCTTTCCATTGCCACTGAGTATATTTATAAGTGCCTCTGCTCGCCGGTCTTTTCTCCTCTGCAACATCGATGAGCATATTATACTTCATTTTCAAAGTGTCTAACTTCAAAGCTTGTAAGGCTTTCCTTTTATCATCATAAAAACCACCTCTCAAGAAACGCGCCAAGCATTCACCTACAGGCGGCTCGCCTAGATACATTTCACTGAAATGAACCATCTTTTCCGCTTGAACCATGCATCTGTCGCAAAAGTGGCGCTCCGGATGTTCAGGCCAGGAAACAAAGTCTATGCAATAATTACATCCGGAACTGCCACAAATGTCACAGGTGTGCTTCTTATTATCTTGAGATAATTCTACACAACATTTTTGACAACATTCTACGGGTGGAGGCGTATATTTTGGCCGTGGTTCAGCAGAAGGTTTTTCCTCAGAAGCCTTTTCGTATTCCTCAAAAGCCTTTGCGTGTTCATAGGCTTTCAACACGACCCAAAATATGGCTATGGCTACAATTAGTAGCAACCATATATGCATATTATCCCTTATCCCCTTTTTACTAATTTTTTCAAATACTTTTTTAGGTAACAGTAACCCCAGATCTCGAGCTTGGGTTTTCGGTGGCTCGTAATGAAGTTAGAAAGTTTTGGCAAGCGTTTCTCCTTTCTCATTTTGTTTAGTTAGAAGTTACATCCTTTAGGCTCCCATACCATCTGTTTCCACGCTTTATGTAAGCTATTGCAATGCTGTCTGAGACAAGTGTGGACCACTGTTTAGGGTCATCATTACCTCCACCTTTTAGTTTGTAAGATAAATCAAATTATATCACCGACCATTCTTCACCTTCTATTGGTTGTATGTATCGGTTGGTCTCCTGGATTTTGTCAACCTCAAGAGAGGGTGTTGAAAGCACACATAGAACTCTCTTTTTCATAATTTTTATGATCAGGTCCTTAGCAACGTCGTCTGGCGGATACTCCTGACCAAAAGACGAGCTGCATCCGATAACAAATGTAACAAGTGGACTGGTCAACCTCCCATCTCGCAACCCTTGTCTCAGCTTTGACTTCCTCGATGTATTGAACGTCCTCCCAACACTGGGATTCCCATATGACCGGTAAAATCTGCGGCGCTGTATTTGTCCCTTTATTTTGATTTGTCCAGGATAATTTCTGTGTGAACTCCTCGTTTATGTGCGTCAACCAGGGCTTGCGCTATGGGTTTTGAGGTAAAAGAGTCAGACGAAATGGCAAGCAATATTGAATTTGGGCAAATATATTACTCAGAGCGAAAAATTGATTAACCCGGATTTCCCAAAATTCCCTATCCCTTGAGTGTAAGGGTGAAAAATTAATCCATTTCACGCTCCCAGTAATAAAACTGGCCGAGGGGAGAATCTCGGCCAGCCAAAAAAGGAACTTCGTTTAAGGAGGAAGAGGATCCTTAATTTAGTTCTTTAATAAAGTATATGCATTAAAGGGAAAAAAGTATATAAACGTAATGATTATTTTTATATGGTCACAAATGACCATATTGGAAAACTCGGGTAGTCAATGATGTATGAACCAAGATTATGCCCCAGCCTTGGCATTCGTGGTTTAAAATGGGTTTTTGAACCTTCCATCCGGGGTTTGATCCCGAAGAATTTCCTCTTTTTGTAGCCCAATCACTTGCTGAATCCACGGTAGCACAAGTTTTCCTCATAATATAACTGCGGCATAATCTCGGTTAGATTGAGTCAGCCTATAGCCATGGCCATTATCGCCCTGCCAGGCCAGCTTCGCCCCTTGAATTTCTTTATAAATGGTATTAATTTAGAAAAAAATTGGCAAAGATTATTGTGGAGCCCCGGAAGGGGTTCGCGGCATTCCTTAATCTGATGCCAGTAAGAGCATGGTACCATCAAGGGACTCTTCCCGGTTGTCAGAAATCAAACTTAGGAGAAAACCGTGAAAAAATGGCTTTGCTTACTCATAAGCATCCTGACGTTCATAATAGGATGTGCCTCAGGTTATGAAAACAGGCCTTTCCGTGAAGGCGATAACGACTATTGGAATAGCATACTCCATAATCGAACTTTGGAACAGAGCAGAGATGAAGAATGGGCGCCCAAAGCCCGGCTGTCGATAAAAAGTTTTAAGAATCTCGCAACAGCACGCGTTTCTGCTATGCGAAATGAATACATTGGGTGACAATTTGCTGGAGAACAGGCACCAATTCCCGAGAAGAGGTCAGCCTTGGATTCAATAACCGCTCTTATGATTGCCGAATTTCCATTTTGAGGGGTTGGTATCAGGATGATCTCCGTTTCGATTCTTGAGATACCTTAACCTTCGCAAGAGCCCAATGGAGTGGGCCGCCAAATTTTATGAACTTTTTGGACCGCAATGGCCAAGACTGCGGCATAATGCCGGCTTAATCTGATGCCAGTAAGAACATGGTACAATCAGGGGACTCTAAGGAGAAAACCGTGAAAAAATGGCTTTGCTTACTAATAGGCATCCTGATGCTCATTGTCGGATGTGCCCAACTTTTTGAACCGCCGCCGTACCGTGAAGACGCTGCCGAATATTGGAAGAAAGTACTCTATCATAAAACTTCAGAGACTCAAAGCAGAGATGAAGAAAGGGCGCCAAAAGGCAAGCCACCTACTTCAGCGACTGAGAGCACAGATGAAGAAGGGGCGCCAAAAGGCAAGCCACCTACTGGAAGCGGAACGAGCATCTTTGGTACTACACTGCCGAGCAGATGAAGCGGCTCATGCGGAGGATCGGTTTCGGCAACCCCTTGATGAGGAAGAGGAGCTGCCGCCCCCGAATGGCTCGGAATAGATGCACCAGCAGATAGGTGGCAACAATTTTTATCAGAGATATTTAATGGCAATAAAGAGCAGGTTGATTTTATCCAGCGGCTATTAGGATATGCCGTCATTGGAAAAGTTATAGAGCATATTTTTCCAATTTTCTGGGGGGAGGGTTGGAATGGTAAGGGAACGCTTTTGGAAACCATTAAATTGATTTTAGGTGATTTGGCTGGCCCACTACCTTCAGAAAGTTTATTAGAGCAGAAATTTACTCAATCAGGAGCAGCGCCGTCACCGGATATCATGGTTTTAAGAGGGCGTAGAATTGTCTGGGCAAGTGAAACTGGAAAAGGTCGTAATCTTAATCTGGAAAAAGTTAAATGGTTAGTCGGCGACGATAGAATCACAGGTAGACATGTTTACGGTAAGCGACAGATAGAATTTGCACCTACCCATACCTTGTTCTTGCTAACTAATCATAAACCTCATCTCAAAGATAACAATACTGCCATGGATCGTCTTTGCCTTATCCCGTTTGAATTATCTTTTGTAGACGAACCCCATGCAACTAATGAAAGGAAAAAAGATGGTGAATTAAAAGATAAATTGATGAAGGAAGCACCTGGAATTTTAGCATGGTTGGTTAAAGGCTGTCTTTTGTATCAGAGGCAGGGGTTAAACCGTCCTCATATTATAAAACAAGCTACCCAGGAATATAGAAATGAAGAGGATATCTATGCTCAATTTATTGAAGAATATTGTAATAAATTGTTAGATGGTAGAGTTAGAGCATTTGAATTTTTTAAAGCATACGAACAATGGTGTGGGCAGAACGGGTATAAACCAGACGAGTCCACTGATTTTGGAATTAAAATGAAAAGAATATTTAAAAATGAAAGAGATAACAAAGGAGTTTATTACCGAGGAGTACAATTGAAATCATATTGGCATATTCTGCAAGGTATCCCCTACTCCATGAATTTATTAGATATCGCACCTTAACCTATGCAGTTCAACATTTTTCCAGTAAATTGCCCGGGCATATCCATCCTCTCACCAAGAGAATTCATCCTAATTATCATCAACTCGGTGCTGCTACTGGAAGATTTTCATGCACCGATCCAAATCTGCAAGGACTACCCAAGAAAAATGGATTTAGAGAATGTGCAATTCCAGAGCCGAAATTCAAACTGGTGATAGGCGACTACTCCCAAATTGAATTAAGGGTGGCCGCAGAAATAAGTGGCGATCCACGCATGTTACGGGCTTACCAAAATGGACACGATCTGCACAGGTTGACGGCCTCTTTGGTTGCTCAAAAATCGATGGAAGAAGTCACCAGAGAAGAACGTCAGAGCGCCAAGGCCATAAACTTTGGTTTGATATTTGGCATGGGAGAAGAAGGGCTCCAGAAATACGCCAGGAACACTTACGGTGTGAATATGACCAGAGAGCAAGCCAGATTTTTCAGAAATAGGTTTTTTCAGGTGTATCAAGGAATAACCAGATGGCATGAAGCTACTATAAGAGGAAATAATACCCGAGAAACCAGAACCATCATTGGCAGGCGGAGATTATGGAAAGATCAACCTCTTATAACCGAATTATTAAATACCCCGATTCAAGGGACTTCCGCAGATATTACTAAAAAGGCATTGGGCATTTTACCTGGAAAATTAATTGGTACCGGAGCCAAAATTATAGGAACAGTCCATGATGAAATTATTTTAGAAGTCCCAGAAGAGAAAGCAGAGTCGATAGCGGAAATCTTGAAAACTGCGATGATTGAAGGGGGCAGAGTTTTTGAAAAAAGTCCCGATAGAAGTGGAAGTGATTTTAAGTAATAGTTGGGCTGAGAAATAGATACTGCGTCGGCATCCAATTTTTATATGACCTGAATCAGACTTGATTTGACAGATGAGCTTATTTTTTAATAATTAGGATCCACTAACCCAATTACCCCTGATGAGAGTTCGTAAAGGCTGTAAACCACTTGGTTAATTTATTTTTCTTATTCCTCCACTTGGGATTGTTTTGGAGAGTTAGAAAGATAATATTTTGATTTTGTTATAGAGAGTATTTTGTCAACGATATCAAAGTGGTTTATGTAAATTATTATATTATATATTTATATATTTACTATTCCTCTCCTGGACCCCATCCTACCCAACCATACCATCGATTACCCTTTTTCTCAAAACTATATCGTTTATCTTCTTCCATTTTATTGCCAATA
>Ga0187856_1003519_pt1 | contig 10865 bp, 9 predicted proteins | sample June2016WEW_8_40_FD_132443 | JGI IMG/M metagenome (GOLD analysis project Ga0187856, IMG submission 132443) | Peatland microbial communities from SPRUCE experiment site at the Marcell Experimental Forest, Minnesota, USA - June2016WEW_8_40 | ecosystem: Environmental > Terrestrial > Soil > Wetlands...
ACCAAAGGGCACGTTCCCACGTGTTACTCTCCCGTCTGCCGCTCCCCTTGCGGGGCGCTCGACTTGCATGTGTTAGGCCTGCCGCCAGCGTTCGCTCTGAGCCAGGATCAAACTCTCAAGTTGGATGAGAACTTTTTCCCGGCAAGTCACAACGTTTGACGAGGTCCCACTTTGGTTTCTTGCGAAGCGTGAGCTCCACAAGACCCATAGTGTTGACCTGAAACGTCGACCGCCGAAGTCTCGTCCGGCCGCACCCTTGGTCGAAGACAAGCTTCAACCCCGAGAAGCGGCCCGCAAGGACTCCGCCGTCCACGTTTCTCTTTCTTCCGATTCACCTGTCAAACAACCCGGAACCTTGCGGCTCCGTCCTCCCCCTCACTTCCCTCCCCTGCACGAGGGGAGGGAAGTGAGGGGGAGCCGCCGAAACCCCGCGCATCCGACATGGCCACAAGATCATGGCCGGATGCTCGTTCACCGCGTAAACAGTGAGGGGCTTCGCAGACGCGCCATCGCGCACGAAGCGGCGACGCGTCGTGAGGGTTTATATAGGCTTTGGTCACCGGTATTGTCAATGGCTGGACTTACCGAAATGAGCCCTGTGGATTCGCCGATAAGGCGGCAATTTTTACCGGGTTCGGACGCGGCGAGAACATTCGCACGGTCCCATGCCCAGGGCCGTCCCGATCAGGCTTTCGCGCACCTCGCGCCGTACTGCGGCCACATTCCTCCGCGTTCTTTGCGTAATCGTGTCGGGGGTGCCGCAATGCGGGGGAGCGCCAGTATCAGATAGCGTTTGGGCCTCGACGGTCTGGTCGCGTTGACGGGGCCGCGGCGGGGCATCGTGCTGCGCCTTCAATCAAGGCGTCAATCATTCGTTTGCTGGTGTCCCCTTGATTGCGAAGTTCGCATGAGTATGCCGCAGGGATTTGCGAACTTCGGAATCGGGACACTGGAGTGCGATCGCGACTGCGGGGGACGGTGGTCTTGGACCGAGCTAGGCTGCGCGGCGCAAATCGGAGGTTCGAGGCCGAGCCCATCGATCTCGGCAACGAGCCGCCGCTTTCGGTGGACGGGGGCGTTGGCGGTCTGGTCGACCGGCGCCGGCTCTCCGTACAATGGTTGAGTGGTACGATCCTGACCGGACTGTGCGGCGCCGCGCTCATGGGGGGCGCCGTTTTTGCTTCGCTTGACGGCGAAACCAATTTCGCCTCGGCGCCGGAACGCGTCGAGACGGCTTTGCGCGGAGCGCTCGCCAACATCGGCGGCCGCTTGAGCGGAATTCGCAAGACCGATCGCCTTGCTTCTATCAGCGAACCGAGCGTTGCGCGCCAGATCCTGCGCGTGCCCATCAGCACCCGGGTCCGCGATCGCGAGCTCATTCGCACGCGCTCCTTCGTGCGCGTCTCCGGCAATCTTTCGCTGTCCGTTTCGGAACTCTCCGCCGCCATTCCCCCGTTCAATCCGCAAAAGCTCCTTGCCGATGGCGTGGCGAACGCCGACGACACGCCGGCGGCGGAACCGGACGCCGAGGTCTCCTTTGTCACCTGCGATTTCGTGCCAGCCGGCCCGAAAGGCAAGGTGATGCCGGCGGTCTGCGACATCAATTCGCTGTTGCCAAAGGTGAAACCGTCGACGCTGTTGCCGCTCGATCAAATCGTCGCGCGCGTACGCGACGTCGCGAGCACAGCCGCTGCGAATTTACCCTTGCTCGCGAATGCCGACGTGACGACGGCGGGCCTCAAACTCAGTTACGCCGCCGAGGGCGACACCGACCCCTATGTCGGGTTCGCGGCACGCGTGGTCCCGGAGAATATCACCCTCTTGCCCAAAACGACGAGCGGTAGCAACGACTGGAGCGAACATATCGTCGTGGCGAAAAAGGGTGAGACGGTCGGATCGATTCTGCGCGAACTCGGCGCCGCGCCCGACGAGATCAAGGGGATCATTGCGGTGCTCGGACCGCCCGCTCGCGAGGGCGGATTGAAGGAAGGGCAGAAGCTGCGCGTGCTCGCTGCCGCGGCCGGCCTCGGACACCTGCAACCGCTGCGCGTCATCATCGCCGGCGACAGCGCGATCGAAGCAGCGGCGGCGCTCTCCGACAAGGGCACTTATGTCCCGGTCGATATCCGCAACGTCGACACCGATATCGCCGAGGCGGGCGAGGACGACAGCGGCGACGATGACGGCAGCGGGGTCCGGCTCTATCAGAGCATCTACGAGACTGCGCTGCGCAACAACGTTCCGTCGCCGGTGATCGAGGAATTGGTTCGCATCTACTCCTACGATGTCGACTTCCAACGCAAAGTGCAGCCGGGCGATTCGTTCGACGTGCTTTATGCGGACGATGAGAGCGGCGATGGCAGGAACGAAGTGCGCTACGTTTCGCTCACGGCCGGGGGCGAGACCAAGAAATACTACCATTACCAGACGGCCGACGACGGCATCTACGATTACTATGACGAGACCGGAAAAAGCGCCAAGAAGTTCCTCGTGCGCAAGCCGGTACCCATCGGCATCATGCGTTCGGGGTTCGGCGAACGCAGTCATCCCTTGCTCCACTACATGAAGATGCATACCGGCGTCGATTGGGCCGCGCCCTTCGGCACGCCGATCTTTGCCGCCGGCAACGGCGCCATCGACGAGATCGGGCTCAAAGGCGGCTATGGCAAATACGTACGCCTGCGCCATGCCAATGGCTATCAGACCGCCTACGGCCACATGACCGCTTTCGCGCGCGGCCTCAATGTCGGCAGCCGCGTGCGGCAGGGCCAAATCATCGGTTTCGTCGGCTCCTCCGGGCTCTCGACCGGCTCGCACGTTCATTACGAGATCCTGGTGAACGACCGCTTCGTCGATCCGATGCGCATCAAGCTGCCGCGCGGACGCGTCCTTGACGGCATTTCGCTCGCCCTCTTCGAGAAGAACCGCGAACAGCTCGACTCGCTGATGGCGCACGTGCCCGGGCGCGTCGCCCAAGTTCGCTAGAGCATTCGCCGCAGTTATCAGCAGGAGCTTTCCGTGACCAACGCTGCCGCGGCTACCGACGATCGCATCGAAGTGCGCTCGAGCCGGCTGTGGGCATTCCTGACCGGAAAATTCACCCGGCTCTTATTTCCCGCCCGTATGGTCGCCGACCACGTGGGTATTTCTACCAGCATCGTCGAGTTCTGGCTCACGCCGTGGCGACGTACCGACGAGCACTTGCCGATGTCGCACATCGCCGAGGTCGCGCACACGCGCGGCTTTTTCTGGGACACGATCAGCGTCGAGAGCTCAGGCGGCCTCAATCCGCTCGTCGTGGCCGGACTGCCAAAAGGGCAGGCCCGCTACTTCGTGGAGCAGGTGCGCGAGCGCATCAACGAGACCGTGGCTACGCCGCCGCTGCAACCTCACCGTTGAACTTGAGCCCCTGCTTGCCGGCCGCGATCACGACGTGCTCGCCGTCCTTGATGCGGCCGGAGAGGATCATCTCCGCCAGCGGGTCCTGCACCGACTTCTGGATCACCCGCTTGAGCGGACGCGCGCCGTAGGCGGGGTCCCAGCCTTTGTCGGCAAGCCAATCCCGCGCGCTCGGCTCGAGCTTGACCGTGATCTTGCGCTCCTCGAGGAGCCGGGCAAGACGCACCATCTGGATATCGACGATGCGCGCCATCTCCGACTTCTGCAGCCGGTGGAACAGAATGATCTCATCCACCCGGTTGAGGAATTCGGGCCGGAAGCTCGCGCGCACGATCGCCATCACCTGATCGCGGACCGCGTCGGTATCCTCGCCTTCCGGCTGGCTGACCAGGAGTTCGGCGCCGAGATTCGACGTCATCACGATCAGCGTGTTGCGGAAATCGACGGTGTGGCCCTGGCCGTCCGTGAGCCGGCCGTCGTCGAGCACCTGCAACAGCACATTGAACACGTCCGGGTGCGCTTTTTCGATCTCGTCGAACAGCACCACCTGATAAGGCCGCCGGCGCACGGCTTCGGTCAGCGCTCCGCCTTCCTCGTAACCGACATAGCCGGGCGGCGCGCCGATCAACCGCGCGACCGAGTGCTTCTCCATGTATTCCGACATGTCGATGCGGATGAGCGCGCTCTCGTCGTCGAACAGGAATTCGGCGAGCGCCTTGGTGAGTTCGGTCTTGCCGACGCCGGTCGGGCCCAAAAACATGAACGAGCCGATCGGGCGGTTCGGATCCTGCAGGCCGGCGCGCGCCCGCCGTACCGCCGCGGACACGGCCTTGATCGCCTCGGCCTGGCCGACCACGCGTTTGCCGATCTGCTCCTCCATGCGCAAAAGCTTTTCCTTTTCGCCTGCCAGCATGCGATCGACCGGAATGCCGGTCCAGCGCGAGACCACCTGGGCGATGTGATTTGGCGTGACCGCTTCCTCGACCATCGCGCCCCTGCCGTCGCCTGCCTCCATCGCCTTGAGCCGCTTCTCGATCTCCGGGATGCGGCCATAGGAGATTTCGCCGGCGCGCTGGTACTCGCCGCGGCGCTGCGCGTTGGCGAGCTCGACGCGCAACTGGTCGAGCTGGTTCTTGAGTTTTTGCGCGTCGGACAGCTTTGCCTTCTCCGACTTCCAGCGCGCGGTCAGGTCGGCGGACTTTTTCTCCAGCGCGGCGAGCTCGGTTTCCAGCCCGCCGAGCCGGGCGCGCGAACCGGGATCGTGCTCCTTCTTCAACGCCTCCTGCTCGATCTTGAGCCTGATGATCTCGCGATCGATCGAGTCGAGCTCCTCGGGCTTGGAGTCGACCTGCATTTTCAGCCGCGCCGCCGCCTCGTCGACGAGGTCGATCGCCTTGTCGGGCAGGAAGCGATCGCTGATGTAGCGGTGCGAGAGCGTCGCCGCCGCGACCAGCGCGGCGTCGGTGATGCGCACGCCGTGATGCGCCTCGTACTTGTCCTTGAGCCCGCGCAGGATCGAGATGGTGTCCTCGACGCTCGGCTCGTCGACATAGATCGGCTGGAAGCGGCGGGCTAAAGCCGCGTCCTTCTCGACGTGCTTCTTGTATTCGTCGAGCGTGGTGGCGCCGATGCAATGGAGTTCCCCGCGCGCCAACGCCGGCTTGAGCAGGTTTGAGGCGTCCATGGCGCCGTCGGCCTTGCCGGCGCCGATGATGGTGTGCATCTCGTCGATGAACATGATGTAGGCGCCGGCCGACGACGTCACCTCCTGCAGCACGGCCTTGAGCCGCTCCTCGAACTCGCCGCGATATTTGGCGCCGGCGATGAGCGCGCCCATGTCGAGGGCAAGGAGCTTCTTGTCGTGGAGGCTTTCCGGCACGTCGCCGTTGACGATGCGCAAGGCGAGACCCTCCACGATCGCGGTCTTGCCGACGCCGGGCGCGCCGATCAGCACCGGATTGTTCTTAGTCCGGCGCGACAGCACCTGGATGGTGCGGCGGATTTCCTCATCGCGCCCGATCACCGGGTCGAGCTTGCCGTCGCGCGCCGCCTGGGTGAGGTCGCGCGCGTATTTCTTCAGCGCATCGTAAGCGTTTTCGGCCGAAGCCGAGTCGGCGGTGCGGCCCTTGCGCAGGGCCTCGATGGCGGCGTTGAGGTTTTGCGGGGTCACGCCGGCATGGCTGAGAATCTTTCCGGCCTCGTTGCCTTTCTCGAGCGCGAGCGCGAGCAGCAGCCGCTCGACGGTAACGAAGCTGTCGCCGGCCTTCTCGCCCGCCTTCTCGGCGACATCGAAGACCCGCGCCAAAGCGGGATCGAGATAAACCTGTCCGGCGCCGCCGCCGGAAATTTTCGGGCGCCTGGCGAGCGCGGCGTCGACGGCGGACAAAGCCTGGCGCGAATTGCCGCCGGAGCGATCGATGAGGCCGGCAGCGAGCCCCTCGGGGTCGTCGAGCAGCACCTTGAGCAGATGCTCGGGGGCGAATTGCTGGTGCCCCTCGCGCAACGCGAGCGACTGGGCGGACTGGATGAAACCGCGGCTGCGTTCGGTGTATTTGTCGAAATTCATATCGCTCCCCTCGGCCTATCCCGAACGCCCTTGCGGCGCGATCGGAACATCGTCATTGGGTTTATCTTGATCGGCTACGGTCGAACCTGTGCGGCGATCGACCGGAATTTATATGGGTGGCAGACCGGCCGGCGGAAAGAGCCGGTGCAAGCGGGAGACGGCAAATTCTGCACGCCCTGCAGACACCGGTCCGGCGAGATTGATTGGCCATGGCCACCATCAAGGCGATCTATCGGTACCCCGTGAAAGGGCTGAGCGCCGAGCCGCTCGCGCACACGATGCTGGCACCCGGCGAGACCGTTCCCGGCGACCGGCTTTATGCCATCGAGAACGGGCCCTCCGGTTTCGATCCCGCGGCCCCGGCCTATCTGGCCAAGCAGCATTTCCTCATGCTGATGCGCAATGAGAGGCTCGCCGCGTTGCGCACGGCGTTCGACCACGCAACCCACACACTCACCATCATCCGCGAGGGACGCGAAGTCGCGCGCGGCGATCTGCGGACGGCCGAAGGCCGCGCCGCCATCGAGCGCTACTTCGCCGAATTCTGCGCCGATGAGCTGCGCGGACCGCCGCGAATCCTGCACGCTCCCGGCCACAGCTTCTCCGATGTCGCCCGCAAGGTGGTCTCGATCATCAACCTGGCTTCCGTCGGCGCGCTCGCAGACCTGGTCGGCGTTCCCGTGCATCCGCTGCGCTTTCGCGCCAACGTCTATGTGCAGGGCTGGCCGGCCTGGAGCGAACTCGACCTCCTCGGCAAGGAGCTGACCGTCGGCCGCCACGCCCGGCTCAAGGTCGTCAAGCGCATCGTGCGCTGCGCGGCGACCAACGTCGATCCGCAGACCGGCATCCGCGATCTCAATCTGCCGCAGACGCTGATGCGCAGCCACGGTCACGCCGATTGCGGCGTCTATGCCAAGGTGGTGCGTGGCGGCGAGATTGCGGAAGGGGATGAGATCGCGATCCTTTGATACCGCGCTTCTTCCCCCCGTCAGATGTCAGAGCCGAAATCTTAAAAAAGGGGGGATACTGATATAGCTGCCCCCTTGAAATAACGCACCAGCGGCTTTCCTAGAGGCTCGTTTTGCTGACAAGGTCGCGCCATGAGCATCAAACGCCTCAATATCGACGAACGCGCGCGCTACCTCATCGGCGTTGCAGTCATGCGGCAAATTCTTGAAGCGCCGCGCGACCCCGCAACCGTGGCGGAGATCGACACGGTTTGCCGTTGGATCGAACATTGGCTGACGGCCGAAGAATTGGGGGCGGTAAGCCTCGGCACCGGCATGATCTTCGACGACGATGAGATCGCGCGCTCCTACAATGTGAGCCGCTGGACGATTTCGAGGCTGGCCACGTGAATTCAAGGATCGTTTTGATCGACGGTGAGCGGCGCAAGATGAGTGGCACTCAGCGCTTTCTAGGTGTGGTTGACCTCTTGGGGTTCTCTGCTCTCGTAATGGGCGAAGACCTCAGCGTATCGCGGAGCATGGTGAAGAGCTTCCAGAAAATCACCCGGTCTTTAGCACTAAAATTGAACGACGGGCGCCCACATCACGGCTTAGACCGGGATGGCAGAGTAAGAATGCGGTTTTTCTCCGATCTAGCTCTGATCTACACTGAAGGTGACAGTCATGATGATTGTCTGGATATTTTAGAAATTTCATCAAAGCTTTTTCGCATTGGTTGTGAGAACGGCCTTCTCCCACGCGGAGCCATTGCATGGGGAGAGATGATCATCCAGGCTAACACGGTAGTTGCCGCCCGCTCGTTGAAGCGCATCGACTCGAAAGCGAACAGGAGTGGGCAGGGGTCGCGCTTTGTGATTCAGTGCTGATGTGGGATCAAGATCAAGGGCTAACAGCCGATCGGCAAGGCAGCATCCTCCAGTGCTCAGAGGAGCGAGGCTGGCTAATACGATGGCCTGTCCCGCTTAAGTCGGGGCCTGCAGTTGAGAGGCTTGCTGTCAATTGGCTTACATTCGATCGTGGCCCATTCTGGCACACAAAATTTACCGACCAACTGGAGACAGTCCCAGACCCCCGCGCACATAACAAACTCAAGAACACTGAAGCGTTCTATGAACATTTGGTGCGCCTCGGAAAATCCAAAGACAATATATGATAATGTCCTTTATCACATATTAGACGCTCCACCGCCGCCGCTCTGGCGCTTGCATACAAAGTATGAGAAAGTATGATTTCTGCCTTATGAGGAGGAATCCAGCCATGTCCGAGATCGAACGCATGACCATCACCCTTCCCGCCGAAATGGCGGCGGTGGTGAAGAGCGCCGTCGAGACGGGAGATTACGCATCCACCAGCGAGGTCGTCCGCGCCGCGTTGCGCGACTGGAAAATGAAGCGCGCGCTTCAGATCGAGGAATTGGCGGCGCTCAAGGCCGACATCAACGCAGGGCTAGCGGATGTGGCGGCCGGTCGGGTCAAGGACTTTGACGCCACCCGCATCGTCGCGCGAGGGAGGAAGCTATTAGCCGACCGCTCACCCTCCGTCTAACCGACACGGCCGAAGCCGACCTTGCGGAAATCTGGGCCTATGTCGCCCTGGAGGCGTCGGAGACGACGGCGACGCGGCTGCTCGACAAGATCAAAGACGCGTGTGAGCCGTTCCGTCACTTCCCGCTTTCCGGCGCCGCGCGGGAGCAATTTGCTCCAGGTCTGCGCGCGGGCTTTGTCGGAAATTACGTGATCTACTACCGTCCCGACGAACGCGAACTGATCATCGTTCGCGTATTGCATGGCGCGCGCGACGCCGCGGCGTTAGCCGAGCGTGGCGGTTCTGCAGAAGGGTGAAAGCGCTGTGAGCCAGCTTATCCCATTTCGTTCGCTCGCCGCCTCCCCTGCCCTTGTCGCCGCCGCCGGCGAGCGAGCACACGTTCGCTTCGTTGAATTTTTTACGGCCAACATCCGCAACCGCAACACCCGCCGCGCCTATGCGCAGGCGGTGCGCGAATTTTTGGCCTGGTGCAAGCATCATCGCGTGCCCTCGATCACGGCCGTGCAGCCGGTGCACGTCGCCGGCTACATCGAGGAGCTGACCCGCGAGCGATCGGCACCGACCGCCAAGCAGCGGCTTGCCGCAATCCGTCATCTGTTCGACTGGCTTGTGGTCGGCCAGGTCATGCCGGCGAATCCGGCCTCGTCGGTGCGCGGGCCGCGCCACGTCGTCAAGCGCGGCAAGACGCCAGTGCTGTCGCCCGAGGAAGCGCGCCGCGTGCTCGACGCGATCGACGTGAGCACGCACGCCGGCTTGCGCGATCGCGCCCTGATCGGCCTCATGGTCTATTCGTTCGCGCGCATCGGCGCCGCCCTCGCCATGAAGGTCGAGGACGTATACGTGCAGAACCGCCGGCATTGGGTGCGGTTGCGCGAGAAGGGCGGCAAGCGCCATGAAATGCCGTGCCACCACAATCTTGAAATCTACTTGCAGGAATATCTGGACGGCGGCGGGATCTCCGGCGATCCCAAGGGGCCGCTGTTTCGGACGATCGGCCGCACGACCGGGCAGCTCACCAAAACCCCCCTGCCCCAGGCCAACGCGCACGCCATGATCCGCCGGCGCGCCGCCGGCGGCGGCATCATGACCCTGGTCGGTAATCACACGTTTCGCGCGACCGGCATCACGGCGTATCTGAAAAACGGCGGCACACTTGAAAAGGCCGCGGCTATGGCGAACCACGCCTCGACCCGCACCACGCAGCTTTACGATCGCCGTTCCGACGACACCAACCTTGATGACGTGGAGCGGATTTCGATTTGATCGATGCAGCCCGTAGGATGGGTTGAGCCCTGCGAAACCCATCACTCATCCTCGTCGCCCGATGATGGGTATCGCTTCGCTCCACCCATCCTACGCGCTGTTGAGGTTGCGATGTCGGTGGTGCTTCCCTGCCCTGATTGGGATGAGTCGGAATTGGCGGGGGCTTCCACGATGACGGTGCGCATATATTCCATGGCATAGCGGTCAACCGATGACTTTGCGCGCGCATTGGGCTTTCGGTAATCGCCCAGAAAAGGCCTTTAACGCTTTTTTAACCATTTGTCGGACCGATTGACGAGGCTCATGGGGCCGATGATTCGTGGAGGCATCGCGATGGCAAAGCTCATTTTCACGTGCCCGCAGACTGGTCATAAAATCGATAGTGGTATCGTGACTGACGCAGCCAGCCTGTCCAACGTTCAGATGCTCAAACTTTGTTTAACGTGTCCGCACTGCGGCAAGACTCATAGACTTCCAGTCAAAACCGCCGATCTCTGCGAAGCGGCGTAAGCTGCGTTGCGCACTTCGTCTGTGGCTGCGGCAAATTGCAAACGCTAACGAAACCTTTTCAGGCCGGGGAGCGTAGTCGTTCGGCTCATCGCCTGGGCTATTATTTCTCCGATGCGGAATCGCACCCGCGAATCATCGATAAGCTGACTATACCCGGCAACCAGAGACATAAATAGGTTCTCGGCAATATCGTTTTCGATATCGTCACCGCATTCTTCTCCAACCGAAAACTCTCGGTCTGGATTATCGGGTAAACGAGGCATGGCGCACCGCTTTGCCCCTCATCAACGGGACAACATTCTGACCTTCGTATTGTTCCCTCGCCCCTGGCGCGCGAGGATCGCCGCGGCGCGTCATGGATTTGGGAAGGGTCGCTCCCCTTTCGCGCGGGGTTGAGCGGGGAAATGGTGTTGGTTCGTGCGCGCGGTTGGTTCACCGCGGTCAAAAACTCCTATCACGTGGGAACTATAGAAGCGTTCGAGCGTTGTCTCAGACCTAGTACCCGGAATCACCAATCCGCGCAGGCAACGATGCGAACAAGTGTCTCATCCGACTCTCGAATTCACTGCCCGCGCGAATCACGTTTCTATGAAAGTGGGTACTAGTACCCGGAA
>Ga0187856_1003523_pt1 | contig 10856 bp, 9 predicted proteins | sample June2016WEW_8_40_FD_132443 | JGI IMG/M metagenome (GOLD analysis project Ga0187856, IMG submission 132443) | Peatland microbial communities from SPRUCE experiment site at the Marcell Experimental Forest, Minnesota, USA - June2016WEW_8_40 | ecosystem: Environmental > Terrestrial > Soil > Wetlands...
GTCGTAATGCCGGACGGGCGTATGACCCGGAGCCGCCCGGGAGCGGAGGTGACGAGCCCCCGCCCGCGGGAACCGCTCTCGCTCCGTCAGCCGGTGTCGCCGGCTGACGTCCTTTAGGCGAGCGAGATTTGCGGCTTGTAACTGAAGTAGGGACGGATGTCAAGTCCCGTCACTAACAATAGGACCACAAATGCGAAAACGAAGATTTGCAAGATTTCGCTTGACTCGTTTTCATTTAAATTACATGGAAAATATTCCACGATTTTGGCTGTAATTTGTAGCAGATTGGAGGCTGGTATGCTCGACAAAAGCGCGACTACGACAGCTAGTGGCAAGGCGCAGAGGCGGGAAAAGTTCGTTAAATTAGCCGAGAATAGGACGAGAAATGCCATCAGAGCTATCCGGGTAATCGGCAAATTAGGCAATAAAAACGCTTACGAGTTCGACGATTCCGACGTGCAGAAGATCGTCCGGGCGCTCAGCAAGGAGATCGATTCGCTGAAAGCGCGAATGTCATCTACTGGCGGCAAAGAGTCCGTGGACTTCAAGCTTTAAGGGTGTGTAGGTTGTTACAACTTGAGATAGCCATTCCGGTGGGAGGGGCAAGTGAAAGTAAATCCGAGAGAGTTGCTGAACCGGTTGGTGAGCGCGGACGAAGAGGCGGACGTTGTAAAAATCCTGACGGACGCGGCGTATTGGAGCGACCCGAAGGTTTGGCGCTCTTACGGCGACAAGCCGCGCAACTGGGCGACCGTCGGTGGACAACAGAGCAAGCCTGACCACGCGTTGGTCGAAAAGCTTACCAACGCCATCGACACGAAGCTCATCGCGGTGGCGCGCATTAAGAATCAGCTCGACGGTCCCGAGTGTCCGCAGTCAATGGCCGTAGCGCGCGATAGGTTCTTTGGCGAGCAGTTGAAGGACATGGAGACGCTTTCAAAATCCATCACCGTCGCAGCGACCGGCAGACGACAACGCCCGTCCATCACCATCACGGACGATGGCGAGGGGGTTACGCCGTCCGGCATGCCTAAGACGATCCTTTCCTTGCACGAGGGCAACAAGGACCAAATCCCGTTCGCGCAGGGCAAGTTCAATATGGGAGGCAGCGGCGTTCTCGAATTCTGCGGTCATGAGCATAACGTTGAACTCGTGCTTTCCCGTCGCAATCCGAAGCTCCTACCGCCGAACGAATCAGCGGAAGATCGAAAATGGAGCTTCACCGTCATCCGCCGCGAAGATCCACCGGCCGACTCGCCGAGATCTAGCCGCTTTACCTACTTGGCACCTGGTCCGCTCGATAAGGAGGGCCACGGCACACTTCTCACCTTCGACGCGCCGACCATGCCGATCTTCCCGGACAAGAACAAAGCTTACGCGCGAGAGGCGACATGGGGCACGCTGTTCAAGCTCTATGAATACGGGACCCGCGCAGTCACCAGCATGATGCTCGAAGACGGGCTGATGATGAAGTTGAGGCTCCTGCTGCCCGAGCCGGCGTTGCCGATTAGGTTCCACGAATGCCGCGATTACAAAGGCCATTCGGGTTCGTTCGATACCCCGATGGCCGGATTGATCTACACGCTCGAACAGGACCGGAAGAATCCCAAGCGCCAGAACGTTGAGTGGTTCGACAAGTTCGACATCGACATTGACGGACAGAAATTCACCGGACGCATTTATCTGTTTCGCAAGCAAGGTAAGGACGAGGCTAAAAATCCCGCCGAAAACTACCGCAAGGACGAAGGCGTCGTATTCACCTATAACGGGCAGGCTCAGGCGGTTTACAGCAAGGATTTCTTTCGGCGTAAGCGCGTCAAGCAGGACTACCTCTGGAATTCCTTGCTCGTTTTCGTTGACTGCACCGCCATCGGCGTGCGGCCTCACGAAAAGCTCTTTATGGCCAATCGCGAATCGTTGCGCGATGGGCCGTTGAAGCGCTGCTTGGAGCGTGAGTTGGAAGACAAGCTGCGCCACCACAAGGAACTCGAACAAATAGCTATTGCGCGCCGGAAAACCGAGCTGTCGACAGCCCGGATGTTTCCGAGACGTTCGAGAAATTCATGGAGGATATGGTCAAAAAGCATCCGCTACTTGAGCAAATACTTGGTCCGGGATTCCGTATCGCAAACCCGTTCAAGCCGCATCTGGTCGAGTCGGTGGAAAAGCCGTTTGAAGGCGTGCGCTTCCCGACCAAATTCCACTTCAAAGGGTCGCAGGCCAGCAAGGCGCTGGATCGTGACGCGCATCTTAATTCACAGGTTCGCGTCGCGTTCGAAACCGACGCAGAAAATGACTACTTCCGGCGAGACGAAGAGGCTGGCGAGCTGAAGCTTTTCCAGCTCATCGACGGCAAGCTAAAGCCCGCGAAGAATTGGCGCACGCCTCATCTGTTCAACGGCGCGGCCAGCCTCACTCTGACGCTTCCCGAGGAAGTCGAGATTGGCGACACTCTGACGTACGAAGCTCAGATCATGGACCCGAGCCGGATAGAGCCGTTCCGCAACCGCTTCACGCTTACCGTCCGCGCCGAAAGGGAAGAGCAGCCGCCCCGACCGCAGAAGCCTCCGAAGCCACATGAGGGACCGACTGGGACGGACGGCAAGGAAAAGCCGAACGAAAGTAAGCTCAACGTGCCGCGTCCTCAGGAGATTTGGGAAGCGGCTTGGGGCAACCAAGATCCCGTCTTTGATCGCTTCACCGCCATGCGCATCAAGCGCCAGCCCGGAGCGCCGGAAGATTCTCACGTCTACGACTACTTCATCAACATGGACAACGTGTTCCTTGTGCAAGCCACGAAAACGCAGCCCAAGCGCGCATCCGAACATCGCGAGCGCTTCAAGTTCGGCATGACCCTCATCGCGCTCGCGTTGATCCGGCAAGACGTGGAGGCGAAGAAGCGCGACGAGCAGAAGCCCGAAACCGAGGAAGACGAAGGAAAAGCAAAGCCGCTGGACATCCACGACAGCGTTGCAGACGTGACGAGCGCAATTGCGCCGTTCCTCCTCCCTCTGGTCGAAAGCCTTTCCCAGATTACCGGAACTGCCGAATCTCTGTCGGCCGTAGCGGGCGAGGCGGCATAGCGGGCGACTTGCGGTGCAATAGCACGACCTCTTGGCTACCGGGCGTCTCGCCGCGCTGTTGGCTATACCAACGACGGCTTGGTACGCTCCGCCATAGCCGACCGTCCGCTTGCCCGCGCAGGGCAGGCAGGAAGGCTTCTGTCAGGCCAGCCTCTTCCATCGTTTCGAGGTAGCGCCGGAGTTGCCACTTCGGCTCTGAGAACGCGACCATTTGCACTATGATAGTCTCGCCATTCGCAAGAGCAGCCACGGATGACATCGTGGCTTTGATGTTCTCGAAGTAGGTTCTCAGCTCGCGATACTTGCGATCCCCCATGGTGTAATAGCTGCTGCCAGCGCCATCAAGCTTGTTCGCGATCATGAACGGCAGCGGCGCTTCTTTGCGCCCGTCAACTTGCCAGCGATGATAGAGTACATGCACTCCCGGATACGGAGGTGACGTGAGCACAAGCCGCGGCGCACCCATTTCCCATAAGCGCTTATCCTCTTCAAGACCTGCTGCGTTTCGATGGAGAACCGTAACGGGATGCCGACCGTTCTCTTTCACAGCCGCGCGCAATTCGCGCGCGCCTTGAACCATCTGTGTGGCGATCTGCCCTAGAGAGATGCGGAACTCGTCGATCGACGTGAGCTTGCGTGTGCCATCGAGCGCCCATTGCGCGGTCCGCAATACGGCGCATCGCCCGAAGGCCTCCAGCCGAGGAGTGGCAAGCTGTATTGCACTTGAAAGCGCCTGTTCTATTCCCTTGCGCAGCCGCCAGCGCGACGGGTGGTCAAGGTGCTTGTAGTAGCCTAGCTCGGCATATTCAGCGAATTGGATAGAACGCCCGCGGATGTCGACAACGTTTGGCAAGCGTGAGGCCCACGCCTCAAGCCTCGCCAATTCGGTTTCTGAGAAAACGATGCATTTTACCCGCGCAACGAACTCCGCAAGCGCGCTGATATCAATACCGATCGCTTCTCGACCGGCTGCGCGAGCTTCGACAAGTGTCGTCCCTCCACCGACATGCGGATCGAGGACGAGCTGGCCCGGCTTCGTGAAGGCCTTGATCGCCGCCTTGGCAAAGGTGGGAGAGAAGCGCGCCGGGTACTTGTAGTACCCGTGCGTCAGGCCGCGCACGGGTTCATCATCGCGAGCCCCGGCGATGAATGACTGCTGCTTGCCTTCAGAGAGTTTGAGATACCGTTGTGTCGTCATGAAGACCGGTGGCGGGCTGATCGGGAGGATTGGGTTGTTCTGAGACGTGATGGGGTACGATTGGACGACTTTAAGCCAATTTCGACTAATCTGCGGATTGCCTGGGGACGATTTGGTAAATCCGCTTGCTTCCGTCGCCAAGCGTCGAGGCGCTTCAGAAAAGCGTCGTGAACGCGAAGATTGATTTGGGGGTAGGTGACCATAGTCCGGAATGATATCAATAAGTCTTGCTATAATGATAGCAAAATTCTTATTGGCTCGCAATAGCAGTAATTTGTCCCGGATGGCGCTTTGCTTAACCAAACTACAATGGCTGAATGGCCGCCGCCGTTGGGCCTTGAACGCCGACGCCCCCTCCACCACCCTTCGCTCGCTTCCACCTTCGCACTGCGCGCTACGGTGGACAAGTCGCGAGCTTCGGCATAGCCGACGCTTTGCGTCGGCGTTCTTTACGTAAAGTACGGCGGCCGGGAGGCCGCCTATGCCCCCTCCCCCCGCACTGCGTGCGGGGGGCGGAAAGCATCACCCGCGCGATTTCAGGAATTGCGCGAACGCCTTCAGCGTAATTTCCGAGACGTGGCGTTCTATTCCCTCGGCATCCGCCTCGGCCGACTCGGTCGGAACGCCCAGTGCGCAAAGGAGATCGACCACCAGCCGGTGCCGTACGCGCACGCGGTCGGCGAGCGCCCGCCCCTTCTCGGTTAGGAACACCCCCCGATAAGGGCGCGCGGTCGCCAATCCGGCCCGTTTCAACCGCGAGATCGCCTTGACGGCGGTGGCGTGGGACACGCCCAGACGCCGGGCGATATCCGTCGGCCGGGCTTCGCCGGCGTTGACTTCAAAGCCGTTTGGGACGATGGGCTTTTGCGCGTCGGTGCGACGCACATTTGTGACGGTATTCCTCACCGACTCGGCAGGATCGGGGGCCGGCAGGTCTTGCGGCCTGATCAGACGCCGCGTCCCCGGACTGTCCGCATGCCAATCGCCGTACGCAGCCGGTCCTTCGAGCAGATTGGTGTTCGTCTGGGCCAAAAGCGGCACGGCGGCAGGAACGACTGCCGCGGCGATGAAGGCGGCAACGATCGTCGGGATGGGATGAGGCATGCGCACTCCTGGCGAAGTTTCTGGCGAGTCCGCTACGTGAACAAGCCGGGGTCGGAGCGGTTCCATTATTACTATGACCATGACCATTGCCAATTCCCGGAAGCTGCGGCCTGTGGTGATCCGCCTTGATCGATAAAATTGCGAGCCAATTGGAGATACCTCGGCGCCTGCGCGCCATCGTGCGGGCGCGGGAATCGAGCCTGATCGTACTGGCGGCGCTGGTTGGCGCGATCGCAGGCGTGGTCGTGGCCCTCATGAGCACGGGCGTCGACGTCTTGCACCGTCTGTTCTTCCACCTCGATCCGGGCATGCGTCTGTCGGGAGTCTTGCGGCTCGATCCAGTGGTGGCGATCGCCGTGCCGCTCGCCGGCGGGCTCGTGTTTGGCATCGCCGGAGAGCTGATCGCGCGCTGGCGGCCGGAGCGGGAAATCGATCCGATCGAAGCGAACGCGCTGCATGGCGGCCGCATGTCGCTTCTCGGCAGCATCATCGTCGCGGCGCAGACGGTCTGGTCGAGCGGCGTCGGCGCCTCGGTCGGCCTGGAGGCGGGCTATACGCAATTTGCCAGCGGCATCGCCTCGCGCATCGGCATTGCGTTTCGGCTGCGGCGCCTCGACCTGCGCATCCTGGTGGGCTGTGGTGCTGCCGGAGGAATTGCCGGCGCATTCGGCGCGCCGCTCGCCGGCGCCTTCTACGGTTTCGAGCTCATCATCGGGGGCTATTCACCGAACAGCCTGGCGCCCGTCGCCATCTCGGCGCTGATCGGATACCTCGTCACGCATGTGCTGGCGCCGGCCGAGATCGGCGTCGTCGCGCCCGACAAGATGATTGTGGCGACCCATGATCTGGTCATCGCCGCCGCGATCGGCCTTCTCTCGGCCGTCCTCGGCATCCTGCTCATGCGCGGGGTGGCGCTGTGTGAATCGTGGTACGTTCGCCTGAAGCTGCGGCCGGCGCTGCGCACGATGTTCGGCGGGCTTGTCGTCGGGCTTTTGGCCATCGTGTCGCCGCAGGTGATGTCTTCTGGTCATGGCGCGTTGCACCTTTCCGGAATGGTCGACCTCTCGCTGCGGACCGTGGCGCTTTTTTTCGTGCTCAAGATCGCGGCGTCGATCGTCTCCCTCGGCTCCGGATTCCGCGGTGGGCTGTTTTTTTCCTCGCTGCTCATGGGTGCGCTCGGCGGCCATCTCCTGGCCGCCGCGCTCACCATGAGCTGGCCGAGCGGCTCCTTCGATTCGAACGTTTACGCGGTGATTGGCATGAGCGCGCTCGCGGCCTCGGTCATCGGCGGCCCCCTGACGATGACCTTCATCGCGTTGGAGACGACAAGCGATTTATGGCTCACGACGGCGGTGCTCATCGCCGTGATTGTCTCCTCGCAGGTGACGCGGGAGGCGTTCGGCTATTCATTCGCCACCTGGCGCTTTCATTTGCGCGGTGAGACGATCCGCAGCGCCGCCGACATTGGTTGGATGCGCGACCTGACCGTCGGCAAGATGATGCGCCATGATGTGCGGACAGTCCCTGCCGCGACGACCATCGCGTCCTTCCGTGAAGCTTTCCCGCTCGGCTCCCCGGCCTATGTCATCGCCGTCGACGAGCAGGGTCGCTATGTCGGCATGGTGCACGTGGCGGAGGCCCACGCGGCGGAAGCCGCGCCGGATAAATCGGTCAAGGATGTTCTGCACAACGCCGAAGACATGCTGCTGCCGGGGATGGCGATCAAGGAGGCGGTGCTCGCCTTCGATCGCGCCGAGACGGAGACTCTCGCGGTCGTCGATTCCCACCTCGACCGCCGCGTCATCGGGCTCTTGACCGAGGCCTTTGCATTGCGTCGCTACGCGGCGGAGTTGGAGCGGCGGCGACAGGAGCTTGTCGGCGAAGGATAGTGTCGGTGATCCTGAACCTCGGGACGCGAAGAAGTAAAATCTGCCCGTTGATCACTCGCCCTTGCCGCCAAGCTGCTTGAGCTTGGCGAACACGGCTTCGACGTTGAGCTCTTCGGATTTCTTCGTGGTCGCGGGCTCCGGCTCTTGCTTCGGCGCCGTGGTGACCGAGGCGGGGAGGAGCGTCGCTCCCTGGGCCTCGACCGGAACCGGCTTCTCCTTCGCCGCGCGCTGAACTTCAAGGTCGAGGTCGATCTGCGAGCAAAGGCCGAGCGTCACCGGGTCGAGCGGCGTCAGGTTGGCCGAGTTCCAGTGTGTGCGCTCGCGGATCGCCTGGATGGTCGATTTCGTGGTGCCGACGAGTCGCATGATCTGGCTGTCCTTGAGCTCCGGATGATTGCGCACCAGCCAGAGGATGGCGTTCGGCCGGTCCTGGCGGCGCGACACCGGCGTGTAGCGCGGGCCTTTCTTTTGCTTGGCCTGCGGCAGGCGGACCTTCGGGTCGGCGATGTGCAGCCGGTGGTCCGGATCGGCTTCGGCCCCGGCAATTTCCTCGCGCGTCAGTTGCCCGGTCAGGATCGGGTCAAGCCCCTTGATCCCCTGCGCGGCGTCGCCGTCGGCGATCGCCTTCACTTCGAGCGGATGCAGGTTGCACAGCTGCGCGATCTGGTCGAACGAAAGCGAGGTATTCTCGACCAGCCATACCGCTGTCGCTTTCGGCATCAAGGGCGCGGTTGCCATAGGTAAATCTCCTCTGCGCTCCGCCCGCCCGTCCGGGCGAAGCCACTCGCGTCATCAACGATGACTGGAAAAGCTGCCAGAATATAGGTGGCTCGTCCGCCTGGCGCAACCAGCTGGGCGATATCGCTGATCCGGGCCGCGCACACGCCCGCACAGCGCGCGTCATACCCATTGCGAAATGACCCGGATTTGGCACAAAGGAAGCGGCGAACGCGGTTGCCGGGCCGGCCTGTCGCGCTAATACGGAGCTTCACGTGACCGAGACGGTCGCCGAAATCCTCAACGCTTATCGCGGCGGAGCAGTTAAGCCCGACGACATCGTCGCGCGGAGCTTTGCGCGCATCCGCGCCCATGGCGATCCGGCGATCTTCATCGCGCTGCGCGAGGAAATCGATGTCCTCGCCGAGGCGCGCTCGCTCGCGCGTACCGGGGACAAGACGCTTCCGCTGTACGGCATTCCGGTTGCCATAAAGGACAATATCGACGTCAAGGGTTTGCCGACCACCGCCGCGTGTCCCGCTTACCTCTATCGCCCGAGCAAGGACGCCACCGTTGTCGCGCGGCTGCGCGAGGCCGGTGCGCTCATCCTCGGCAAGACCAATCTCGACCAGTTTGCGACCGGCCTCGTCGGCGTGCGCACGCCGTACGGCATCCCCCGCAACCTATTTAACGCGAAGCTCATCCCCGGTGGATCGAGCTCGGGCTCAGCGATTGCGGTCGGCGCCGGTCTCGTGCCGCTCGCGCTCGGCACCGACACCGCGGGATCGGGCCGTGTTCCCGCTGCCTACAGCAACATCGTCGGTCTCAAGCCGAGCCGCGGTCTTGTTTCCACGGCAGGCGTCGTACCGGCGTGCCGCACTCTCGATTGTGTTTCCGTCCTCGCGCTCACGGTCGATGATGCGATGGCGATGCTGACGGCGATTGCCGCCCCCGACGACGCCGATCTCTTTTCGCGTCCACGGCCGGTGCACGCAGTCGGGCCGATGCCTGACGGCCTTAAGCTCGGCGTGCCGCTATCGGGTCAGCGCCTGTTCTTCGGCGATCCCGCGTCGGCAGCGGCCTACGAGGCGGCGCTAGCGCGTCTCGCCGGGCTCGGCGCAAAAATCGTGGAGATCGACATCGAGCCGTTCTACGCGGCAGCGCGCCTGCTCTACGAGGGACCGTGGGTCGCCGAGCGCTACCTCGCAGCGCGCGCGCTGATCGCCTCTTCGCCGGAATCCCTGCATCCGGTCACCCTGCAGGTGATTCTCGCCGGCGCGCACGGCACGGCGGCCGATGCGTTCGCCGCCTTCTATCAGCTCGAAGAGCTGCGGCGGGTGTGCGATCACACCTTCCGCGCGATCGATGCGCTGGTGCTGCCGACGGCGCCGACGATCTATACGATCGAGGAGGTGCTTGCCGACCCGATCAGGCTCAACAGCCGGCTCGGCACCTATACCAACTTTGTCAACCTGCTCGACCTGTGCGGCCTCGCCGTGCCGGCCGCCATGCGTCCCGACGGCACGCCGTTCGGCGTGACGCTGCTTGCGCCCGCGGGCGAGGAGGCGGCGCTGGCGGCGATCGGCCGTGAATTCCATCACGCGACCGGCCTGCCGCTCGGCGCGCTGAAACACAAGCAGCCGCCGCTCGCCAGGCGACCGGCCGCACCGGCGGAGGACGAAATCCCGATCGCCGTGGTCGGCGCTCATCTCTCCGGCATGCCGCTCAACGGCGAACTGCGCGCCGCCGGCGCCCGGCTGATCGAGCGCGCCGCGACCGCGCCGCATTATCGGCTCTATGCGCTTGCCGGCACACGGCCGCCGAAGCCGGGCCTGCTCCGGGTCGGAAAAGACGCAGGCGCATCGATCGAGATCGAAATCTGGGCGCTTTCGGAAGCTGCATTCGGCCGTTTCGTCGCCGCCGTGCCGCCGCCTCTGTCGATCGGCACGCTCGAACTTGACGGCGACCGCCTCGTCAAGGGCTTTTTGGTTGAGGCCGAGGCGGTTGCCGGCGCGCGCGACATTTCAAGCTTTGGCGGCTGGCGCGCGTTTGTGGCGCAGGAAAAGGCCGCGGTGTGAGGGGCCGTCATTCCGGGGTGCGCGCAGCGCGAGCCCGGAATCCATAACCCCTGGCAACGGGGACATTCTCTGATGGTGGTGATTATGGATTCCGGGCTCGGCCCTTCGGGCCGCCCCGGAATGACGATCATTTGGTCTCGTCAATAAAGCTCACATGCGCGGCGACCACGCGCCAACCTTCCGGGAAGCGCACCCAGGTCTGCATCTGCCGGCCGACTTTGCCCGGCACGCTTGCGCGGTGGAACAGCGTCGAGGTGACGGCGTGGTCGCGGCCGTAGGTGCTGATGACGGTCTTCGACAGCGTGCGCATCAGGCCGGCCGGCGAGCGCGCTGCACGAAAAGCTTCGATCTCGGCGTAGCCGTAAAGGTTCTCTGTTGAGCCGTAGCGGATGGTGCGCGGATCGTCGTGAAACATCGCGTCGAGCGCGGCGATATCGTTCGACACCAGCGCCTTCTCGTAGCGCTGGAACGCGGCTTTCACTTCGGCGACGACCTCCGGCAGGTCAACTTCTATCACAATAATCTCCAATATTATCAGTTATTTGAGTGCTGATCACTTTGGATGGGGTAACATACGGGTAGCGCAAAGCGCTCATTGCCTGAGGGCGGGGCCAAGTGTTTTGTTTATAAACGTGCCGGGAAGACCACGACAATTACCTTTTGCAGCTAGTCGCCCGCGTCCTTGATTCTGCGGTGTTTTTCTGAATCTCTGTCGCCGCGATGCAGCGATGGAGGTGGTTCGTGGCGGGGAAAGAGATTGCGGTCAAGAAGTACGTTGTGCGGCTGA
>Ga0187856_1003524_pt1 | contig 10852 bp, 8 predicted proteins | sample June2016WEW_8_40_FD_132443 | JGI IMG/M metagenome (GOLD analysis project Ga0187856, IMG submission 132443) | Peatland microbial communities from SPRUCE experiment site at the Marcell Experimental Forest, Minnesota, USA - June2016WEW_8_40 | ecosystem: Environmental > Terrestrial > Soil > Wetlands...
CCTCACTCCATGATCTGTTCCCACACGACCGCGCTCGTCTCCTGGGTTCGCGCTTCAAACTAGCCCGACCACGGGACCAGGAAGCGGCCGTTGCCCTTGCAGCTGTGAGGACGCAGGAACTGAAGCTGTCGCAGCGGGGAGGTCCGCTGTGTAGTTCGTTCTGGTCGTTACGCTCGATGGCTCCCCGCGGCGGTTTGTCACGATTGGGAGAGCTGACGGCGAGAGGAAAGGCGACGACTCGCGGGAGGGACTGGGCAAGCACGGTGGGGTCTGTAGCCGCTGGCAGATGTCGGCAAGTAGAATCTCGGAGTCGGCTTGCTGGGAGGTGGTAGTGGCGCTACGGGTTTCATTCGTTGTCGTGAACTGGCGTCAACCCGAGGCGACTGTGGAGTGTGTCGAGAGTATCAAGGCGCAACGGGCGAACGCAGAGATCGAAATCATCGTCGTCGACAATGAGAGCACACAGGCCACCCGGTCGCGCCTCGAGTCGGTACCTGAGACGATCTTGCTGCCACTAAAGGAGAACCGTGGCTTCACAGGTGGTATGAACGCCGGATTCGCAACCGCGACAGGCGACTACGTCGCCGCCGTGAACAATGACCTGGTGATGGCGCCTGACTGGTTGGCACACGGTCTGAGTCAGTTCGCGGATCGGGACGTCGGCATCGTGGGCGGCGTGGAGTTCCTCTGGAACGAGGCCAATCCGCCTCTGAACGTATCCAACGCCTTGGAGACCCCGATGCTCATCGACGCGGTCGATGGATACTCGTACCGTTGTGACAAGCCGATACACACGCAGGACGTTTACGTGCTGGACGGCAACAACATGTTGATGTCCAGGCAACTTGTCGACGTGCTTGGCGGCTTCGACGATGATTTCTACATGTACTACGAGGACGCTGACCTCTGCGCTAGGGCGCTGGCCTTGGGTTATCGCATCCGCTTCTGCGCGGAGATGCAGGTCTGGCACCGGCGTAACCTTAGCTCGGCCTCCATTCCTTATCGTCGGCAGTACCTCGCTCAACGCAATCACCTCGTATTCGTAGCGCGGCACTTTCCTACGACCAGTTGGCGTCGCACTGTACGCAAGTTGGCGTGGCAGTACATTCTGTTCGGTGTCTCTGGCCGCGAGACTGGATTGCGTCGATGGAGAACCGTGCCGCCGCTCGATGTCACCCGCCGCCGTGCGCATCTCGCCTCGGGGTTGTGGGGCCTCTCCCACGGGTCCTATCTGAAGGTAAAGCGCCAGCAGGTTTCGGCCAGAGGCCAGCGGTCAGACTCCTACGTCACTCACCTGCAGTCCCGCTGACGACCGAAGGCTACCGTTGCCCCTTGTTGTTAGCGGTTCCCATTGGAGCCACGATTCTTCCTGTTGCCGGCAGTCCATAGGGCGCTAGTTATCCTGAGCGGTCCGGCGTAAGTCGCGAAAGAAAGATCTAATCTCGTCCTCGGTCCAGTCCTTCCATGAGCGCACGCTATGGATTACTAAGGCATCAGAAGCCGCTAGCTGCGGAGGGGACGCAGGGAGTCCTTTCCACGTGACAGCGAACGGGCCGTCACGACCACCGAGTTCGGCGATTGTAAAACCCACAGCCCTCGTTGTGAGACTCAGGAGGGCATCTTCAGGCACGTGTGAAGTATGCAGGCCCTTCAGCTCCAACCAGCCACGACGAGCAATTTCTTCCACCATCTTGGTTCGGATCACATTCACGGCGCCCAAAGCATGCTCACCGAGTTCGTACCCGTTCTGTCGGGCTTCGACGAGCAGCGATCGGAGCGGCCCCCTAGCAAGTGGCCGGATCCACGACCGCAGACCCGCTGTCTCAGCAGCGATGGCCCTGGTAATGGGCGAGAAGTCACGCCGACCGCCCGAAGGATCCAGTCGGTAGACTCCCGCGAGACCGACCCGCGGATCAGTGAAGACGCGCCTGGCCTCGCTTTCTAAGCCAGACGCGATAACTAGGGCATCAGCGTCAAGTTTGACGATGAAGTCCGACGGATAGTTCGCCAGGATGAATTTCAACCCGTAGCAGTACTTCATCCAGAGGCCGCCCAGCGTGTTACGCGGGTAATTCAGCGGTGGCAGCACAGTAACGTCGTCAGGAAGCCCTTTGTCGCGCGGGTCAGGCATGCCGTCGTCGATGACCACGACGCGACACTCCGGCAGAAATGTACGCACGCTGTCAACCGTGTCCACCACGTTGTCCCGTGGGGCGGAAGAGATCAGGACCACGCCGCCGCTCATCTGCTAGACGGTAGCCTCCCTGGAGCAAGCGGCAGACGCAGCGCTTCCGCATCCGTGTCGGTCGTGCCGACGAGCTCGTTAGGTCAGCGATGAACTGGATCGCGACGACGCGCTGACAGGAAGGGTGGTGACGTGATGGCACGGAGGAGCCACGTCACCGAACTCCGTTGGATCGCGATCGTTGACGAGGTCCGTCATTGGACGTTTTCGGAGCGTGACCCTTTCTCGCGCTGACTTGGTTGGAACGAGTGCCCGATCCAAGTGACCACCACACTGAGTAGTTAGATGACTGCTAAGAGTGATGGCAATACACAACAACACCCAGTTTCTTTTGACAGGCATTCTGTGCATGGAGCACAGGATTCGGCGAAGTTGCGCGTCGTCAGGTGCTTGGGCGGAGTTCGGAGTGCAGTCGTGACCACCGACCCGTTGAGACCGGACGGCGCATTGGGCAGGCCAACCTAATTCGGTCGTGAGAGCTAGAAAGGCGTTGTAATCGTTGGGGTCTATGGCAAGAAGTCTTTCGGTGTTGTCTGATTCGCGACTCAGCGAGAGTGATTCGTGGGCGGTCGACCCACCAGCGGTGGCGTGTTCGGACTCGCGTTGGGGACCTCCGAAGGGTGATCGTGCGAAGTGAGTCACGGCGACTTTCCGATGGCATATGCGTGCCCGGATCGACGGGTCGGAGGCTGCCGTTTGGCTCGCCCCCTTGACATCGCCTTTGTGCCGTGTCAACATCCAAAGCGCGAGGGAAGCGTTGATACCCAGTTCGAATTCTGGTCGCTTGAACTGGGTGGAGCGAGTAGCGAACCCGTCCCCTCCGGGCACCAGGGTAGTTTCTGTACCTGCGAGGAAAGTGACGGGAAAGTGAGTTTCCTCCTGTTTCAACACAGGGTGGCGGTGGGGGGACGCTGGTCGTCCGTCCGCAACAGAATCCCCGAGCTTGGTCTCGGTATCGCGCCCGCCGTCTTCGAGGACTCCTGCCTGAGCACTCCGAGTGAGTCTTCGCGCTCAAGAGCGTTACGCGCGCTCGAGCAACTCATTCATGAACGTCGGGAATACGGTGGACGACTGGATGTTTGCTTGAGTGGTGGAGATACGACCGGCCTGGTGGCGATGCATGATTTTCCATTGAATTCATTGACAATACGCGGGGGGTCCTAGGGACATGTCACCACCAGTTGTAGTGAATATCCAACCTGATCAGTCCGGTTCTCGAGTCTGGGGCGAGGTCGTGGAACACGCGACGGTCACTAGGCCCGAGACTGCTCTTCAGCACCTGAGTGACCGTGCTCCCTTCAAGCTGACCATCGTCGTGCCAGTGTTCAACGAAGAGCACACCGTCCGGCAGGTGCTCGAAGCTCTAATGGACCAGCCGATTCCTGGCGACTTTGAGATCATCGTCGTTGACGACGGGTCGACGGACCGGACTAGGGAGATTCTTCAGGCCAGCTGGCACCACCGGCATGTATGCGTACGACACGAGAGTAACCGGGGCAAGGGCGCCGCTGTTCGAACCGGCATCTCGCTGGCCAGCGGTTCTCACTTGCTCGTGTTTGACGCGGACTCTGAGTACGACCCGGAAGACATACCGAAACTGATTGCCCCGATCCTGAGCGGTCGTGCCGAAGTTGTCTATGGCGTTCGCGTGAGAGGTGCAGGCGCGTTATTCCCATCATTCGTAAATGTTCTTGGGAATAGGTTGATGACTGCTGCAGCGAATGCTCTCTACGCCTCGGCGATTAGCGACCTTCACACTTGCCTCAAACTCTTGCCGGTTCCAATGCTTCGCCTTATGCAGCTTGAGGAGGAGGGCTTCGGACTCGACACCGAGATCAGCGCAGAGATGTTGCGCCGCGGCTTCCGGCCCTACGAGATCCGGGTGAGCTACGTCGGCAGGTCGCGCGCGGAGGGGAAGAAGATCCGCTTGTCAGATGCTTTTCGCTGTCTGCAGGTGCTGCTCAAGGTTCGGCTCCGTGGACGCACGTCGTACGGGGCGCGGGATAAGTCAATCGCTCCCCGCGTGGCGGTGAACGATTGGGCGGAAGCAGCTAACGCAGTGGACTTGTGAGCTAGGGAGTTTCGCGAGTTCTGCATGCCTAGTCCGACAAGGCGGGCGACGGTCGCCGTGGTTACGGACGCGATCTACCCATATCACCGTGGCGGCAAGGAGATCCGTTACCTCCAGTTGTTGCCGCGCCTTCAGGAGTCCCTCGACGTTCGCGTCTATACCATGCACTGGTGGCCGGAACGCACCGGTCAGCGTACTGAACAGGGTGTTCAGTATCGGGCCATCTGTCCGCGGTTCGCCTTGTATCACGAGGCTCGCAGGTCGATGCTCCAAGCGATCGTCTTTGCTTTCGCCTGCCTCGAGCTTGTGGTCACGCGTTTCGACGTCTTAGAGGCCGACCACATGCCTTACCTGCAGCTGTTCACGTTGAGGCTAGTGACCAAGCTAAAGCGGCGGCCACTTGTCGTCACGTGGAACGAAGTGTGGGGTCCGGAGTACTGGGCCAAGTACCTCGGCCGGTTATCCGGAAGGATCGCATGGTGGAGCGAGAGAGCGGCAATGAATCTGCCGGACCAGATTCTGGCGTTGTCGACGGGAACAGCGGAGAGGCTGCGCTCGTACGTCGGCGACTCTGTGCCGATACGCGTCATCCACATGGCAGTCGATCTCGACTTCATTCGAGGTATCGAACCGGCCGGACCCGAGAAGGCGGCAGATCTCCTTTTCGTGGGGCGACTGCTGAAGCACAAGGGCGTCGACCTCCTTGTCGACGCGGTGTCCACGCTCAAGACCGACCGTCCGCTCCGGGTGCTCATCGTTGGGGATGGCCCGGAGAAGCTTAGTCTCATGAACCAGGTTGCCGAGAAGGGATTGGCAAACGCTGTGCGGTTCCGTTGGGACGTTGCGGACCAGGCTGAAGTGTTCGCCCTCATGAAGGCAGCTCAGGTCTTCGTCTTTCCTTCGCTTCGCGAGGGGTTTGGGATTGCCCCTCTGGAAGCGCTCGCCTGTGGTACCAGGGTCGTGACCACGTCCCATCCCGACAACCAAGCCCGTCACCTAGTGGCGCGATCTGACCGGGGGTATGTCACTGAACCGACGGTTGAGGCGCTCGCCGCTTGTATCGAGGCAGCATTGACAGATGCATCGCTCGGCAACAACCCGCCAGAGACCTGGATCGAGGAGTTTGACTGGAGTGTGGTTGCCGGGAAGTACCGCGATGCTCTGATTTCTTCGATAGCGAGAGGCCATCACAAGCCTCGGAGCAGGGCTCGGACTCCTGTCAGCCGGAAGATCCGAAGGAAAGAGAGAGAGAGCTTCAGAAGCCAATAGTCAGGGCAAGTCGCTTTCGATACGCCGCTACCGATCGTGAGTGCGCAGTCCGCGCGGAAGAGGCCTTCCCGACCTAGGGCGACCGACGAAATTGGGGCAACTCCGCTGTTTCGGCAAGCGGGAGTGCGGGCTCGGTAGGCGCTCGACAACCGGCACGCCGCACGTCGGAAAGTTGGCTGTGCCAGAGGAAGTAATCTCAGGGTGTCAGGAAGTTCGAAGTCAATTGGGCTTGGAGGCCGGATGGCCAGGCGGAGGCAAGGGTGCGGCGCTGGTCATTTCCTGACCGGAGTGGTTGCCCTTGGCCTGTTCGTCGGCACAGGCGCGGTGACAGCTTGCACCGTCCCGGTGAGGAGAGACAACGGCGTCCCAGTTCGATCGTCGACGACGATGCCGGTTTCGGTGCCGCACGGCGCGGCACGTCCGGCTCGTCCGGCCTTGTTGGTCCAGGCCGGTGACTCCAAGAGGGCGTGCATCTCGGGTACGCCCGGAACCTCGGCCCTGCGACTCGCCGAGACTGCCACCGGGCTGACCTTCAATTGCATCGTGACCTACAGCGATGCCGACCCAACCTGGGGCACTTGGGCGGATCCGTGGATCACCAGCAGAACGCATGCCCCTTTTGTGGCCTGGGTGGCGGCTGACCCCAAGGGACACCAGCTTGTTGATACGCAGGATCTCATTCCTGACAGCGAGGCGAAGAACCTCAATTGGACCGCAGAGTGCGTTGCCGGGGAGTTCGACACCTATGCGACGCAGTATGCGAAGAACATGATCGCAGCTGGTTTCGGATACTCAGTCATCCGTCTCGGCCATGAGATGAATGGCACATGGGAAATCGACGACGTCGGGACAACTGTGGCGGAGTGGCACGAATGGGGGGAGTGCTTCGCTCAAGAGGTAAAGGCGATGAGGGCCGTTCCAGGTGCGCACTTTCTGTTCGACTGGAACGTCAATGGACGTTACCGGAACATTCCGCTCGCCGATTACTACCCCGGTAATGCATTCGTTGACATTATCGGTATCAGTCAATACGACGAAAGCGGGTATTACCTACCACCAGTGGGCTCTCCAGCTCGGTGGAAAGCGCTCGCGAGCGAACCGATGGGCCTAGATGTCGTTTACGCCTTTGCAAGACTGCACCACAAGCCACTCAGCATCCCCGAGTGGGCCACGGTGGTCAAAATCGGCGATGACGGCAACTACGTGGCACATATGGGCGCCTTTGTCACGAGCCACGACGTTGCCTACCAGGCGTGGTTCAATGTTGGTAACGACAACATTTACCAGCTCAACAGGACCGAGGCGCCGCACTCGGTTGCGGCCTATGTGCGAACGATTTCGCGAAGAGCGACCAAACTGGTGGCAAAGTAACTCGCCAAGCCGGACTGAAGCCGCGACTTGCGTTGAGTGAAGCGCTTTGGCCGAGGGAGCTTCTTCTTCGGCCCAGTACGTCCTTTTTAGGTCCGCTCTCTCAGCGCGAACTGGCGCAACATACCCAGGTAGGTGGATCGTTCGTTCGAGTCGAGCAGGAATGATGCACTGAAGCAAACTACGAAGACTCCGACGCAAGCGGCCACGAGCACAATGAGGTTTGAGAAGAGGTGGGGCTTGCCGGCTACCAATCGAAGTATGCCGTAGGCGACGGCATTGATAGTCAAGGGAAGAAGGAGACGACGCAGAAGACGACTATAGGGAAGGTCAATGAGCCGGCAGGCGAAGGGGATGAAGAATCCGAAGGAAATGACGGTGAGCGGGATGGTCGTGCCCAGAGCTACACCGATGATCCCGATGTGTCTGGCGAGCACAATACTCAGTATCAGATTCACGCAGGCTTCCCCCACGGACAGTAGCGAGATGAGCCTGTAGCGGTTCAGCGCGAGCATTACCTGGCCTGCAGCGCCCGTCAGCGTGGCGAACAGGTAGCCAAGTGACAGTACGATGAGGGTTGAGTACGAGGTTACGAAAGACGGTCCGACCCAGAGCGCGAGCAGCTGGCGACCCCACACTGCGAACAGAACGACTCCCGGCATCGCCACCGCGGCTACAACCCGGGTGGCTTCGAGGAGCAGTCGCCGGAGGTCGTCCATCGCTTGTTGGGCTCTGAGCGACGCGGCGGCTGTTAGCGATACTACGTCGAACTGGTTGCCAGCTGTCTGAAGGGCTGACGACGGACCTAATGCAACCTGGAACGAAGCTACCGCCGACGTCCCCAACACAGCACCGACAACGATGTTGTCGGTGCTGAAGATGAGATGAGATGAGAGGTTCATCAGGAAGATCCAGACGCTCATGGAGAACATCTGCCGCGTGACAGCCCAACTGGACCTACCCTGCCTCACCTGCACACCGAACCGCCTGCGGGAATGGCCTATTTTAAGAAGGAAGCCAATGACGTTGACGGTCGTGCCCAAAGTCACGAGTGCGATGATGCCGAAGCCGCTTAACAAGAGCCCCATACCGATGCCCACCTGAAGTGCCTGGCTGCAGATCCCAAGGATGCTCATGTAGCGGTAGTCGCCGTGAGCCTGGTGCACTGCGGTGTAGATGGCCGAAGGAAAGGAGACGCCGATCCCGACTGCCGCGATGGCGAGCGTGACCCGGAAGAGATGGAGATTCTCCCCGGAGACCTTGAACAGCTCACCAAGAAACGGTTCCATGGCGAGAAGGACGGCTAAGACGACCATTCCGATCATGACGAAGATCATCACCGCGTTACGGACGATGGTCGTGATCTCATCGCTCGGGCCACCGTGAGCGCGCTCAGCAACCATCTTCTGCACGGTCACGCCAATGCCCAGGTCGAGCACATTTGAGTAGCCGATGATCGACGAGGTGAGCACAAAGATCCCGAACCGGCCGTGGCTCATCCGGTGGACGATGAAGGCGGTGTAGGCAAAACCTGTCACAGTTATGAAACCAGTGCTCAGGTAGTTGTAGATAACGCTGGTGACAATCTTTGAAGCCTTCATCGTGCGCGGCCGACCTCGGTGATCCCTCTATTGCTGGGGTGCCGGATCGCTACGCTCAATCTCCGCGAGTCAAGATCGACCCACCAGACTGGGAAAGTGATGGGCAATGCAGAGATCATCGATGGAATACCTCGGTTGACCCGGTGGAGTAGACGACATTGAAGTACTGATCGAGGAACTGTTTCGGAAAGACGATATCCAGTAGCCCAGAGGTCGTGGGTCCCCAGGACAGATGATCGATAACGTTCGTCGTCGAAGCGAAGATCCACGCGTGTTGGTCGATTGTACGGGGCGTGACGTCGTTGAAGACCGCGGTCCGAAGACTTGTGAACTGGTCTAACCGAAGCTGAGCGAAGTAGTCCGCGTAGATCACCCGATGCGGAGGCACGGCGGCAGCCAACCACTGTGCTGTCGCCTGTTCTTGGGCGCTCGGATAGAAACCCGCGTAATCCTCGCCGTGGTTGTAGAGGATCAGTGGCGGATTTCCTCCAGTCACAGGTGCGTCAAGACCTGAATTGCCCACGAAAGCCACTAACAGCAGAAGACTGAAGCTCCCGAACACGGTTAGTCCTGGCCACGAGCGCGACTTGAGGCGCGTAACCACCATCTCGAAAAGAGCGGCTTCGAGGAGAGCAAGAATAAAGAGGCACTGGAGAAACAGCCGCGACGAGTTGTAGTCGGCCGCAAGTGTGCCGCTCAGGCGGCTCGCGGCGAGCAGCAAGAGGGAAGCGATTCCTACGCTGCCGATCATGCGCGTCAGGGGATCTCCCCTGCGCCGCAGCGCGAACAAGAGGGAGCAGACAACCGCAAGCGCGTTGATCAATTGTTGAACGAGCAACTCCGCATCGGCCAAGCCCGAAGCTGCCAACGGGGCGTGATCAGGCAGACTCGGCGGTGTCGCTGCCCGCACGTTGTACGAGGGATTCTTGGCAGCACCGAGTGGCACCAGGTAACGGAGATGTTCTGCATAGTACGTGGCGACAGAGTTCTCGTATTGCCTCGGGGAAACCGGCGGTTCGCGCGGCCCATTGAAATAGGCGCTGATGACATTCTCCCCCTTGAGTCTTCCTGGAAGCAGTTTGATGCCACTTTGGCGTAGTGACTGCGCGACATCGCTGACGTTGCTTCCTGAGTGCGTGGCTGGCACGTACCAGATCAGGGCCGACACCGACATGACCAACGCGGAGACGAGCCACGGGAGAACGGGAAGCGGTGCGTGCTTGCGCCGGGCTACGGTTACAGCCAGAAAACAGGCCGAAATACAGAGGAAAATCGCGATATATGTCGTCGAGTAGTGGCACACTACGAGCGTCACGCCAAGGACGGACACAAGTCCGAGCTGTGGCCGCCGCCCCAACGAGGAGTCGAGCAGCGCGCCCATGATTCCCGCGAAGATCAAGAGCGCGAGTTCTTGCCTGGCGATCTCAGGCTGTTGCTGGAAGAAGTAAGCCTGCACAATGACGATAGCGGCAGCGACGAATGCGGCGCGCCGAGAAAGGAAGCGTGTTCCAAGCTCGAAGACCGCAACTGGGAAGAAGGCGAAGAGCGCAGGATAGCCGAGCTTGAAAATCCAGATGTCCTGGCCGCCGATCAGGGCGTGCAGTGACGCCGGGAGCACCGTCAGGCTGAGCATGGCTTCGTACGGATTCAAGTGTCCCAGGTGCCAGAAACCGTTCACCACGGTCTGGTGGAGGTCGAAGTACTCGGAGTTAATGTCGAAACCGATGACGTATGAGCTCCGCATGCTGGTCAGGAGCATCAGCGCAAGACCGCTTCCGTAGAGGATGAGGTTCGTGTGACTGCGATGCAAACGGTTTGCCGCCAAAGTGCACGTGGGGATCATGATGGCGACGGCAATGAGGACGGCGAAGGCAAGCAGGTTTCCGTCGCCGTTGTCGAGTCTCGCGGCGGCCACGACCGAGGCGAGAGGCAGGAGCAGAGGCCAGAAGCAGCGCACTTGTCCGATGAGCTCTGAAATCCTCAGTTCGCAATAGGGAGCCGCCCGGTGTCCGAGGCGAGCGAGTGCCGGGAGAGCCAGGTCGAGCACAATCAACAACGGCCATCGACGCAGAGGCTCGTGCACGCGCAGGAGAGGTCCGACGAGGTCGACAACCAGACTGCTGGCGATGAGAACCGCCACCGAAGCGCAGGGCAGGTATGTGATGTACCGACGTATCGACGCCGCTGGGACCCTCAGCGCGCGGAGAAGCAGCTGGCCCGGAAGTATAGCAAGCAAGAGAACGGCGACGACACGAAGCAACCAGACGGAGTTCTCGGCGACGGCGACGTTCAGGAGAA